>OJMI01001038.1_pt1 | contig 33308 bp, 25 predicted proteins | sample 1597131 | NCBI WGS metagenome assembly OJMI01 (sample SAMEA2452116, study PRJEB22498) | human gut metagenome | reverse complement strand
GGACAGTCTGCCGATTGACTCATAATGACGGAATTAAACGACAGTCCCTACATTAGCTGTCATGCCATCAGAAATATAATTTTCCAATCCAGTTACATCAACAACAGCTTTCATATTTTCAGCTTTGTTAGACTTCTGGACAGTCCATGTAAAGTCACCGATGGAAGCCTCCTTAGCAGATACAGCTTGAACTTTTACGTTGATTGCTTTTTCTTCTCCTTCAACTACAGTACCATTAATAGTGAGGTAATGAAGTTTTAAGGTTACAACAGAACTGCTGGCATTCTTTGCTAATATTCTTCTATTATTCAAATCAATAGAGAACTGAGGCTCCTCATTGTTTGCTGTCTGATTCTGAGGTAATGTGAAATAGAAGTCTGCAATATTTAAAGCTTTATCATAGAATGTTTTTGTTAAGGCTTCTCTTAATAATTCATCGAATGATATACCTTTTTCTACTGAAACTTCATGTGTATTAGTATTGAAATCTGTAGCAGATAGATTTCCTGTTATATTATCATCGGCTTTTGCTATATTGATAGCATAATCAGAAGTGATAGTTTCACCATTATAGTTGGTTGTAGCCAATGCATATGAAACAGAAGTGTTTATATCATTCAGGTTGATACCATCTTTCAATTTGATGCTCATGTTGTAGAAACCTTCGTTTGCAGTAGCTTCTTCTGCTGCACGGGTAACAATTGCATCTTTAGTCTTATTTTGTTCTACACTGCTGATTTCAAAAGCACTCTGTCCTTTAGAGTCTCTTAAATAGAAATTATATTTGGTAGCGTCAGCATCCAAAGGATTTACCTCAGCAACAAATGTAGCAGCTGCTGAAGACAATATTTGGTTTGGTTCATATGTCTTACCATTAAATTCAATGGTTTTAGCCTGTTGATTGTAAGAATATGCATATTGAACGTCTGCACCTTTATGCAATTCATTTTCTACACTACGACTTGCAGTATAAACTTTCAAAGATGAGATAGTTCCCGTTACAGGCATAACCAATTTTTGGAACTCTCCGGTAGGAACACCATTGGCATCAGCAATAGCTACATTGAGTTCGTAGTAGTTATCATATTTTACTACATAAGAAGATTCGCCGACAGCTGAATATTGAGTTTCTTCATATTTTCCGGTTTCATCATTCCAAACCATCCATTTCTGATTAGTTTCGTTGATGTAGGGAGAATGTCCGTCTTTACCTGGTTGTCCCGGTTCACCTGGCTGTCCTGGTTGTCCCGGTTCACCCGGTTCGCCTTGTTCACCTTTTTGGCCTTCTGCTATAATACCGGTATTTTCTCTGCTACCATCAGGATTTACTTTAACCCATTCTTTAGTAGTTTCATCAATTTCCCAGGTCGTACCGTTCTGACCAGCAGCTCCGGTAGCACCATTTTCACCATTCTTAATTTCCAATGTAGAACCATCAGATAAAGTCAATACATAACCAGTATTGCTGGAATTAGCAGCAAATGAGGTGATAAATTTACCTGCATCAAACTTTGCTTCGAGGGTTTTCATTGCCTCTTCCAAAGTTGTAACGCGAGTTTCGAGCGCATCGATGTCATCGTCATAATCCTTACAAGATGACACCATACCTGTTGAGAGCAATGCTGCACTGAACAGGAGAGCATTAATAAACTTTTTGTTCATAATAACTAAAACTTTAAATTTAAAGATTTAAAACTAGTGATTAATATTGATTTCAAATTCTCTCATTTTTAATGATGCCTTTTCAGGCTATATCTTTATCATCTTTCGTTGCATATTCGTCTCTGCTTTTATGTATATATTGATAAGGTGTAATGCCTTCATACTTTCTAAAGGCAGAATAGAACGTGCTTTTAGAGGAAAAGCCACACACAAAAGGAATATCTTTCAGGCTGTACATCTTTTTAGACAATACCGTTTTGGCATATTGCACCCTGTACCAGTTGATCAGCGTTTTTACATTGCAGTGAAATACCTGATTAACGGCATTCGACAAGTAAGTAGTATTCGTGCCGAATACTATATACTGTTTGTATATTTCTGTATATAAACTGTTTATCTATAATATTGGTCACTGGCGGGTGACTGCTATTATATTGGGAAATGTGTCCTTCCTAAGGAAAAGAACCAAAAATAGATAGTTTTTAACTCTAATGTAGTTCCTAGGTTCGTGTAGATATCTTATAAAATAATCTTTATGTCAGGTAGGCTGTTTACGGCTTCTCGTTTGATTTCATCGACGATGTGTACGTATTTCTCGGTATGTCTTATTGTAGAATGTCCTGCCAATTCGGAGGCGGTTTTTATATTGGCTCCGTTTAGCATCAGGTTGGTGACGAATGAGTGACGTGCACAGTGAAAAGTAATCTTTTTAGGGATACCGGCGGTTATGACCCATCCTTTAAGTACACGGTTGGAATAGGAGAAGGAGGGCAGGTCGAAAATGCGTCCGTCTGGCAAGTGCTTTTTAGCTTTAAGCAATCGGATTGCTGTATTGTTTAATGCCAGGTGAAGAATCGATTTGCTGGAGTGGCGCTTTACCTTGTTTTGTTCAAGATGAAGCATGCGGTTCGGAAAATCAATGGCAGAAATGTTTAATGTAATGATATCACACCAGCGTAATCCGGTATAGCAGGAAAAGAGAAAGGCACGTTTTACCTCTTTATGGACACATGGAGTGGATGCCAGCAGAGAAAGCTCTTTTGAGTTGAGTATGGATTTGGTGATTTCGTTTTGTTGTTGCAGACGGATGCCTGATGCCGGATTGGCAGGAAGTAGCTGATTGTCTACGCCATATTCCAGACATTGTTTGAACTTCTTGAAATATCCGGTGGGGGTATTACCCGAAAGGTGGTCTTTCAGATATTCATAAAATCCCTGGCAGAACTGTTTGTTCAGTTGGCTGGACGGGAGGTGGCGGTCACCGACATAGTTTTTCAGATAAAACAGTGATGCTTTGACCATTCTTATATCCCGTCCTCTATAGTTCTGTATGAATGTGTGATAGAGCTCAAACCAGTCTATGTAACGTTCCTGGTATGGATTGCGAACACTGTAGCAGTTTTCAACTATCTCAATTTCACGTTTGCTGCGGATAGTGGAAGCAAGTTGAAGCTTTTCTTTGTTTTTCTTGCGAATATCCGGACTGACGGGGGCTTCCAGAATCAGATTCAGAGATTCGCGCCAACGTTTCTTTTGAAAACTGTAATTCAGGTAGAGTGCCATGCGTCCACCTGCTAATTTCTTCTTTTCAATTGTTATGCCCATGATTAAAATTTTTAATAATGTGATTTGTCATACTAAGAAAATCTTGTTTGTTGTTTGTTACAACAAATTTGGGCGATATTAACGTTTATATGAACACTAAATAACAGAATCAATTTACTTTTTATAACTTTGCTACGTTTTTAATTGTTTTGAATGGAAGATTATTTTGATATACGTAACCAGCAAATAGATAGCAAGGAGCGGGAGTTTGAGAATGCTTTACGCCCTTTGCAGTTTTCTGACTTCAGCGGTCAGGATAAGGTAGTCGATAATTTGCAGGTGTTTGTAAAGGCTGCGCGTCTGAGGGGAGAACCTTTAGACCATACGCTCTTGCACGGACCTCCCGGACTGGGAAAAACAACGTTAAGCAATATTATTGCCAACGAATTGGGGGTAGGATTTAAGATTACTTCCGGACCGGTACTTGACAAACCGGGTGATTTGGCCGGACTGCTTACTTCTCTGGAGCCGAATGATGTGCTTTTTATTGATGAGATTCATCGTCTGTCGCCGGTAGTGGAAGAGTATCTTTATTCGGCGATGGAAGATTACCGCATAGATATCATGATTGACAAGGGACCTTCGGCACGAAGCATACAGTTGGAACTGAACCCCTTTACTCTGGTGGGAGCAACTACCCGTAGCGGACTGCTTACCGCTCCTTTGCGGGCACGCTTCGGTATCAATCTGCATCTTGAATATTACGATGACGAGGTTATCAGCCGCATTATTTTGCGTTCGGCCAAGATACTGAATGTGCCTTGTGATGTGGAGGCGGCCGGAGAGATAGCGTCGAGGAGTAGGGGAACCCCTCGTATTGCCAATGCCTTGTTGCGCAGAGTGCGTGACTTTGCACAGGTGAAAGGTTCCGGAAAGATTGACATCGAGATTGCGCGTTATGCCCTTGAAGCCTTGAATATCGACCGTTACGGGCTGGATGAAATAGACAACAAGATTCTCGGAACCATTATCGATAAGTTTAAGGGAGGACCTGTGGGGCTTACCACCATAGCTACGGCCTTGGGAGAAGATGCCGGAACACTGGAAGAGGTATATGAGCCGTTCCTCATAAAGGAAGGATTCATAAAGAGAACTCCGCGCGGGCGTGAGGTTACCGAACTGGCCTACAAGCATCTGGGACGTAACAGGTATACAAATGAACGAACATTGTTTGATTAGTTGCTAAACTGAATTATGGCAGAACTTAAATCATTGGCCAAAGATACGGCCATATACGGGCTGAGCAGTATTATCGGACGATTCCTGAATTACTTGCTTGTGCCTTTGTATACCATTGTATTGCCGGCGGAAACCGGAGGTTATGGTATTGTTTCAAATGTCTACTCATTTACGGCATTGATGCTTGTGCTGCTTACGTTTGGTATGGAAACGGGCTTTTTCCGTTTTGCCAACAAGCAGGACGAAAATCCGCAGAACGTATATGCTAATTCACTCTTGTTTGTAGGAGGACTTTCACTCCTGTTTATCATTGTTTGTCTTACTTTCCTGCATCCGCTGGCAGGAGTTCTGGGCTACGGGAGTCATCCTGAGTTCGTGGGAATGATGGTTGTGGTGGTTGCGCTCGACTCGTTTCAGTGCATACCTTTTGCATACCTGCGTTATAAGAAACGCCCGATAAAGTTTGCCGCCATCAAGCTGTTTTCCATTGCGGGAAACATTGCGCTGAACCTGTTCTTCCTGTTGCTGTGCCCGTGGCTGATGAAGGTGGCTCCGCAGGCGGTCGACTGGTTTTATGACCCCGGCTATCTGGTAGGATATATCTTTGTGAGCAATCTGGTGTGTTCGGCTGTGCAGATGTTCTTTTTTATCCCTGAGCTGAGAGGTCTGTCATACCGGATAGACCGCGCGCTGATGAAGCGGATGATAAGCTATTCGTTTCCGATACTCATACTGGGATTAGTGGGCATTCTGAATATGACGGTCGACAAGATGATTTATCCTTTCCTGTATGAAGACCGTCACGAAGGACTGGTACAGCTGGGTATTTACAGTGCTACCAGTAAGATAGCCATGATAATGGCCATGTTTACCCAGGCTTTCCGATATGCGTATGAACCTTTTGTTTTTGGAAAGACAAAGGATAAAGACAACAAGCAGACATATGCCGCTGCCATGAAATATTTCCTTATATTTGCCCTTCTGGCTTTTCTTGCCGTCATGTTTTACATGGACATCCTGCGTTATCTGGTCGATTCCAGTTACTGGGAAGGCTTGAGTGTGGTGGCTATTGTGATGGGAGCTGAAATATTCAAGGGTATCTATATGAACCTGTCGTTCTGGTATAAGCTGATTGATGAGACCCGCTGGGGAGCCTATTTCTCCATTATAGGCTGTGTCATCATCGTAGGACTGAACGTCTGGCTGGTTCCTCTCTACGGATATGTAGCTTCGGCATGGGCTTCGGTGGCCGGATATGCTGTTATTACCTTGCTGTCGTATTGGATAGGGCAGCGCAAGTATCCTATAAATTATGACATCAGGCATATGGCTGTATATGTATTGTTTGCGGCAGTGCTTTATGCTGTTTCGGTAGGCTTGCAGCATCTGGGACTGTCGGTATGGGTACGTCTGCCGCTGAATACGGTGCTGCTGGTTCTTTTTGTTGCCTACATACTGAAACGCGATTTGCCTGTAAAGCAGTTGCCGGTAATAGGACGCTTTTTCCGTTGAGAAAGACTTTAACTACGAAAATAAATCTCTAATCCATAAACTAAAACCAAATGAAAAGAACAATGACCAAACTGCTTGCCGGAGTTTTGTGCTCCGTAGCATTTGCATCCAATGTGTATGCCGATGAAGGCATGTGGGTGCTCAGTATGCTTAACAAGCGTTCGCAGAAACAAATGAAAGAGTTGGGACTGAAGTTGTCGGCCAAGGAACTTTATAATCCTGATGGACCATCGTTCAAGGATGCCATCGTCAGCTTTGGCGGATACTGTTCCGGAGTAGTGGTATCGCCCGACGGACTGGTGTTTACCAATCATCACTGCGGATACGGTTCCATTCAGGAACACAGTACCCCTGAACATGACTATCTGAAGAACGGATTTGTGGCAAACAGCTTTAAGGAAGAGTTGCCTAATCCTGATTTGCATGTGAGTTTCCTTATCAAGACCGTTGATGTTACCGATAAGGTAAATGCAGTACTCAATGATCGGATGAGCGAGATGGAGCGTCGTCAGAAGGTAGACTCTATTTCACATGTACTTGAAAAAGAGGCTGAGGCAGAAAACAAACAGCTTCGTGCCGAAGTTGCTTCTTACTATCAGGGAAACGAATATTACCTGTCACTCTATAAAGATTATAAGGATGTGCGTCTGGTATATGCTCCGCCTTCGTCATTGGGTAAGCTGGGTGGAGATACAGACAACTGGATGTGGCCGCGTCATACGTGCGACTTCTCCGTATTCCGTATTTATGCCGACAAGAACAATGAACCGGCCGAATATTCACCCGAAAACCAGCCTTACAAGGCTTCGGCTTATGCACCGGTTTCATTGAAAGGCTATAAAGAAGGTGACTATTGCATGACGATGGGATATCCCGGTTCTACCAACCGTTATCTTTCTTCGTTCGGAGTAGATGAGCGTATGAAAACCCAGAATGCAGCCATGATTCAGATTCGTGGCATCAAGCAGGATATATGGACTTCTTATATGGAGAAAGATGCCGCTACACGCATCAAGTATGCTTCGAAGTTTGCGCAGAGTTCAAATTACTGGAAGAACAGTATCGGAATGAACCAGAGCATAAACGATTTGGGAGTCATTGCCCAGAAACAGGATTTGGAACGCAGACTGCAGGCCTGGATAGGACAGCATCCTGATATGCAGAAGAAATACGGAACCATGCTTCCTGACCTGGAGAAGGCTTACGGAACACGTTTCAATGCCGCACGTGCTTCAAGCTTCTTCTATGAATGTTTCTTTGGCTCGGCCGAACTTCCCCGTTTCATGATGACACTTTTTCGTGTAAATCCGAAAAATCTGACTCCGGAAATGAAGGAAGCCGTTGAGGCTACGATTGGCAAGTATGCCGATATGGATGTGAATATCGATAAACATGTGTTTGCAACCATGCTTGAGAAGTATATCGAAATCGTGCCGGAACCTGAATACCGTCCGTCTTTCTATCAGATTATCGACAAGAAATTCAACGGTAACTACCGTGCTTTTGTCGACAGTGTGTATGACAATTCTCAGTTTGTCACTACACAGGGAATGGAGCGCATCCTCAAGAATGATACTTCTTTCCATGTTGTAAAAGACCCGATATTTGCATTGACACTCGATCTGGCCAACTCATACAACAAGATTGGAGCAAAGATTGAGAAAGAGAATGATGTGATTTCGCTCAATGAGCGTAAGCTTTGCGATGCCCTGCGTGAAATGGAGATTGACAAGGATTTCTATCCGGATGCAAACTCTACCTTGCGTATGAGTTACGGTGTGATAAGCAGCTATGACCCGCTGGATGCCGTGCATTACAACTATTACACCACCACAAAGGGTATCCTTGAGAAAGCCAAGAAAGGTGCCGAAAACAGTGATTACCTTATAGAGCCGGAAGTATTGAAGATATTCAACGGCAATTACGGCCGTTACGGTAACAAGAAGGGTGATATGAATACCTGTTTCCTTTCTACCAACGATATTACCGGAGGTAATTCAGGTAGTGGTATGTTCAACGGAAAGGGTGAGCTTATCGGTCTGGCATTCGACGGAAACTGGGAGGCCATGAGCGGTGACCTCGTGTTCTCGCCCAAATTGCAGCGCTGCATCGGTGTGGATATCCGTTACGTATTGTATGTCATTGAGAACTACGGACATGCTGACCGACTGATTAACGAACTCAAGCTGAAATAAAATTGTTTGTATATAGCCGTCTTGACACTTTGTGGTGACGGCAGAAAGCTATAGCCCGGCTGCTGATTTTCGGCAACCGGGCTATATTGTATAGTAAGCCAGGGAAAAGTTTTGTCACAAGGCTTTCTGTAAATGATTTATTCTCAATAAAAAATTTATCTCTAGCCTAAAGATACATATACTCAGGTTAAAGATACGTATACTTAGGCTAGAGATACATATACTTAACCTGAAGATAAACTTTTTATCGGGTGCAAAGCAGTTTGGCTGCCTGTTCTGTCTTTTGTGAGGAGCGGTTGATGCAAAAGGGGAGAGGCATAATAAAAAGCGCCGGTTCCGGAAATATCCGGATTCCGACGCTTTTATTTGTCAAACAAAAAAAGGTCATTTTTCGAGTAGAATCTGTTTCAGTTCTACGGGCTTGTCGGTAGTGATGAAATCAATCTTCTGGTCAATGAGCCATCGCATTACCTTTTCATCATTCACTGTCCATGAGTTTGTTTTCATGCCCAGTTCGTGGGCTTCCTTTATCCATTCAGGATGTTTCTGCAATACTTTATAATGATAGTCAAATCCTGCCATACCCAGTTCTTTCAGTTCTTTTGGGGTAACGTCTCCCTCAAGATAATATACCGGAGCATCGGGAGCCTCGCGTACCAGTTCCTTGCAGATGTTCATGCTGAAGGAAATATAGTCCACTCGTTTTTCCATTCCGTATTTCCTTACCAGCGCCACGATTTCCTTTACGGCACGGTTTTCGTTTTCCGTTTTCTTGTGAGGCTTGATTTCCAGTATCAGTTGTGTATCCTGTAGTTGTTTTCCTTTTTGGAGATACTGTTCAAGAGTAGGAAGGGTTTCTCCGTTTTTCAGTTTCAGATTTTTTATTTTACTGTATTCGGTAGTTTCAATGACGTATCCCTGAATATCATCGTCATGGTTGACTACCGGTATTCCGTCGGCTGTGATAGACACGTCAAATTCAGAACCGTATACTCCTGCCTCGTTGGCCTTTACCAGGGCAGTGATGGAGTTTTGTGCAGAGCCTTCGCAGTCCCAATATCCACGATGGGCGATGACTTTAGTCTGTGCTATGGCCGCGCAACTCAGTCCGGCAGCCAGCAACATTGTGATTGCAGTTTTCTTCATATTGGTTTAATGTTAATGTAATAACTCTAATCCGTGTGCAAAAAAACACAAGTAATGTTTCAAATATACTACTAAAGCATGACATTTTTAGTTTTCTGTCTATATATTATTCTCTTTTTTCAGTTATGATTTTCGTACACTATTTATATAATAATAATTAACCCTAAAAATAGAATTTCATTATTATTCCTCGTTTTGTATATGAATCGTAATAATAAGTTCTTTATTCTTATGCTAATAGACTAATATCTACCAAATAAATTTCCCCAATTGATATAATGTGCTTATCTTTGCGGCGAAAACAATATTTTAGATATATTAAATAAATAACCCAAACAGCCATGATGAAAAGTGAAAAAACCGCTTTCGTTAAAGTTTTAACGTCGGCTTTCTTAATGTTAGTTTTTGTGTTACCGTTGCAAGCTCAGTTTCTCAGGACTTCTTATTTTATGGAGGGGTCACATTATCGTCAGCAGTTGAATCCGGCGCTTACCCCCGGAAGAGGATATATCAACTTGCCGGTAATAGGTTCATTGAATATGTCAATAACTTCCAATTCGCTGGGATTTGAAGATGTTGGAGATATTTTGGACAATAAGCAGGGGAGTGACTATTTTACTTCCGACAAGTTTATTAATAAGCTGAAGTCAAGTAATGACTTGAATCTGAACTTTAATACAGATGTGTTGTCTGCCGGATGGTATAAAGGGCGTAATTTCTGGTCGTTCAATGTAGGATTGCGTATGGATTTGGGCGCTTCTATACCTAAATCAATCTTTTCGTTCATGCGTGAGACAAACGGATTTGACTTGGACAATATAGATTGGAGCAATTATAGCCGCGAACTTGGTCGCGAACGTTTGAATATCAATGCTTATGCCGAGGTTGGTGTAGGATATGCCCGTCAGATCAATGACCGTTTGACCGTAGGTGGTAGAGTAAAGGCTCTCTTGGGAATGAGCAATCTTTCGCTCGATATCAAAACCGTTTCAGTCAATACTGCATTGCAGGGAGTAGATAATAATATAGACTGGAGTAATCTGACTCAGGAGCAACTGGAAAACATCCAGGGAACTGCCGATGTTAAGGTAGAAGCTTCTTTGGAGAGTTCTGTAAAAGGCCTGGAACTGAAAGAAAACGAGAACGGTTATATTGATGATATATCGTATAACAGTGATGATTTGGGCTTTGCCGGATACGGAGGTGCCATCGACCTGGGTGCTTCTTACAGATTGCTCGACAAGTTGACTTTGTCTGCAGCTGTGCTCGATTTGGGATTTATCTCATGGTCAAAAGGAAGTACCAAGATTGCCACGGCAAAAACCGACGGATTGAGCTTTGACAGCAATAACGAAGGTGATATACAACGTTTTGCTGATATAATCAGTAGTGGAGAGGTTCTCAACTATGACATGTTGAACATGGAGGTAGATGAAGGTTCTTCGAAGAGCCGTACCAAATGGCTTAACTCTACGTTGGTATTCGGTGCGGAATATGAGTTGCTGAACCAGTGGTTGGTATTGGGACTTCTTTCAACCACCCGTTTCACTCAGCCGAAAACAATGACCGAACTTACCTTATCGGCTAATGTACGTCCCAGCAATGCGTTTAATTTTGCGGTGAGTTATTCTGCCATACAGAGTGCAGGTAAATCATTCGGTCTGGCCTTGAAGCTGGGTAACGCATTTCTCGGAACAGATTATATGTTCTTCGGAAGCAATACCAAATGCTTTAATGCATTTATCGGCGTATCCATTCCTTTGGCAAAGAAGAAAGTTTGTTGTCGGGACTAAAAGCGTTTAGTCCGTTTTCTTAATAGATTTAGTCGTGTGCCAAACTTGGTTTTGGCACACTTTTTTTATCCCGTTGTCACAAAAATGTCATTTCCTTGCTCTTCTTTTGCAGTGAATTTTTAGAGGATAAGCAGATGAAAAAAGTATTTCTTACATTATGCATGGCATTGGCCTTGTTTGCCAACGGTGCCAATGCGGTTGAAAAAGAAAAAGTAGAACGTCCGAAACTGGTTGTAGGTATTGTTGTCGACCAGATGCGCTGGGATTACCTGTACCGTTATTATGATATGTATGGCGAAGGCGGTTTCAAAAGACTGCTCGCAAACGGATTCAGCTGCGAGAATATGATGCTCGATTATGTGCCCACGGTAACGGCTATCGGACATACCTGTATATATACCGGCTCTGTACCTTCCATACACGGCATCGCCGGAAATGATTTCATCATAGAGCGTACGGGTAAGAAAATGTATTGTACGGACGATGCTACGGTACGCGGAGTAGGAAGCGACAACGCTGCCGGAAAAATGTCGCCGCGCAATCTGCTGGTAACTACCATTACCGATGAATTGAGACTTGCCACCAATATGCGCTCGAAGACAATAGGCATTTCGTTGAAAGACCGTGCAGCCATTCTTCCGGCAGGACATACGGCCAATGCGGCATATTGGTTTGATGCGGCTACCGGACGGTGGATTTCCAGTACTTATTACATGAAAGAACTTCCCGGGTGGGTAGAAGCTTATAATAAGACCAATCCTGTAGCCAGATTACTCTCACAAGGTTGGAATACGATGTATCCGATAGAACAATACACGCAGAGTACAGACGATGATACGCGTTATGAAAAACCTTTTGTGAAGGGACAGGCTCCGGTCATGCCTGTTAAGACAGCAGAGCTGTTGAAAACCGAAGGTTATGGAGTTATCCGCAATACACCTTATGGCAATACCATGACCTTGCAGATGGCTGAGGAAGCATTGAAAAACGAAAAGATGGGGCAGGGTGAGTATACCGATTTTCTGGCCGTAAGCCTTTCATCTACCGATTATATCGGTCATCAGTTTGGAGCGAATGCCGTAGAAACGGAAGATACATATATCCGTCTGGATAAAGACCTGGCTGATTTCTTCAACTTCCTGGACGAAAACGTAGGAAGCGAAAATTACACATTGTTCCTTACTGCCGACCATGCGGCTGCTCACAACGTGCGTTTCCTTGCCGATCATAAGATTGGAGGTGAGGCATGGAAGGTTGAGGCGCTTGAGGCTTCACTCGATTCGTTGGTTGAGGCCCGGTTTAATGTAAAAGACGGTGTGCGTGCCATCATGAATTATCAGGTAAATCTGAACCGTCAGAATCTGGAAAGTGCAAAGGCTGATTACCAGCAGGTAAAAGATGCGGTGATTGATTTTCTGAAAGAACAGCGCGGAGTGGCCTATGTCATTGACCAGGAGAAGGCTGCTATGGCTGCAGTACCCGAACCCATACGTGAGCGTGTGATAAACGGATACAACCATGAACGCAGCGGTGCCATTCAGATAGTGCTTAATCCCGGTTGGTATGAAGGCGATGAGCGGGGAACTACTCACGGAGTTTGGTGTCCGTATGATGCACACGTTCCCTTGATTTTTATGGGATGGGGTGTAAACCGGGGAAAAACATTCCGTGAAACGCATCTCACCGATATCAGTGCCACACTGGCAGCCCTGTTGAAAATACAGATGCCTAACGGATGTATCGGACAACCGATTACGGAAATAATAAAGTAAAGACTCTTTCTCTCTCTCATACTTGGATATTAAATCATGAAACGCGGTGAAGTGCTGTCTGAATTGCATTTTGTCGCGTTTGTCTTTTTATTTCCATGTCAGACAGGTTGCATGAAAGCCATGGAAAATATTTGTTTCGGGAAGTATTAATACTTATATTTGGGGCGCATTTCTTGACCGCCAATAATGTAGGCGGTGAAACAATGTGCATTAGTATTGTATTATTTAACTTAATATTTTTACATGAAACGATTTGCTTATCTTTTGGCAGGTGCGGCATTGTTTGCTGCTTGCCAGTCACAACCTGATTCTTATAAGATTGCAGGTACTATTGAAGAAGGTTCACCCGTACAGGACAACACTTTGGCTATATTGCTGAAGTATGAAGGACGTAACATTGTGTTCCTTGACACTGCAAAGATTGAAAACAAACAGTTTGCTTTTGAGGGAAAAGCCGATACTGCGCAGTTGGTTTATCTTCGCTTTTTCAATGAAGGAGAGGGAAGACCTTATACTACCGGAACCTGCCTGATGCTTGAAAACGGAAACATTACCGTTAAATGTCAGGGTGATGAGAAGATTGTCATTGGAGGAACTTTAAGCAATGACCTGCAAAACAAATTGACAGTTCAGACCGATAGTCTTAACTCTGTTCTGAAAACCGCTTATAAGGCTGCAGTAGATTCTACATTGAGTAAGGAAGAACGTGAATTGAAAGAAAAGGAACTGCTTGCTACTGAAGAGAAATGCTTCCAGGAAAGAGAAAACCTTTACAAGAGCCTTATTCAGGATAATATAGGCAATTCTTTTGGATATACATACTTTGTTATGCACGGTCCTTCATTGTTCAATGTTGAAGAACAGGAAGCTTTGATTGCCAAGATTCCGGCTGAATATGCCAATAGTGAGGAGATTCTAGAAATCAAGTCAAGACTGGAAATTGAGAAGAAGACAGCCGTTGGCCAGAAGTTTACAGACTTTACTATGAAAACTCCCGAAGGAGAAGAGCTTAAACTGTCTGTTGTAGTTGCTAAGAACAGACTTACTCTGGTCGATTTCTGGGCTAGCTGGTGCGGTCCTTGCCGTGCTGAAATGCCGAATGTGGTTAAGGATTATAAGGCATTCAAGGATAAAGGATTAGGAATCGTGGGAGTTTCTTTGGACAATGACGCAGAGAAATGGAAACAAGCCATCAAGGATTTGGGCATCGAGTGGGAACAGATGTCTGACTTGAAAGGATGGGAATCTGAAGGAGCAAGACTTTACAATATACATGCTATTCCGGCTACAGTATTGATTGCTCAGGACGGAACCATTGTAGCAAAAGACTTGCGCGGCGAAGAACTGACCAAGAAGCTGACTGAACTTTTGAAATAAAAGAAGAATGTCGTCAAATGGAATATGAAAAGGAAAGGGGATGCGTCTGTACGCATCCCCTTTTTTACTCTTGTTTTAGATAAATCTTTATGTTTGTGTGTAGAGAACAGCTTACGGTATTCTCTTCACGGCAGATGGGTTATTGTTTCTTTTTGCGCCATGCCCATCCTTCTTCGCTGAAGTCGGGTTCCTCGTCTCGGAAAGGTTCGTCGTGGTTAAAGAACTTTTTCCAGTCGTCTTTCTTTTTCGGACCGCGTGCTGCAGTATATCCCCGTTCTTCACGGCTGGGCTTTTTACGGGCGTTTTCCTTGTTTTCCTTGCCTGCGCCCTTCTTCTCCGTACGGTTTTCACGACTGGTAGTCTTTTCTTTGTGTTCTCCCTGTTTTCTTGGAGCAGAGCCTTTGCGTGAGTCTTTACCGTCGCCGTTGTCATCACCGGCTATTTCTACGATTACCTTACGGCCTTCTACCTTCACTTTGTTCAGTGCCTGTATTACGGAGCGTGCCTGCTTTTCTTCCACTTCGAAGAATGAGAAGTTTTTCATCAGGTCTATGCGTCCGATGTTTATCTTCTTTCCGTGCACGTTTTTGTTGACCAGTTCGATGATTTGTGCGGCATAGAAGTTGTCCATCTTTCCCAGATTGAGGAACAGACGGGCATATCCCGGTTCAGCCTTGCGCGCACCTTTGCGGTCGCTGCCTTTTTCTTTCTTTTCCTTCTGCGTACGGCTTTCCGTTACGGCTTCTATTTCGGGAGCGTTACGGTAATAGTCGAGGAAACGGTTGAATTCGAGCGATACCATGCGCTTGATGATGTCTTCTTTTTCCAGCCATTCCAGCTTGCGGTAGATGTCGGGCAGGAAGTCGGCTATTTCCTCCTCATTCACCTTTACTTTCTCAATGTCGTCAATTACCTTGATAAGTTGCTTTTCGCATACCTGCTTTCCGGTAGGTATTTCTCCTGCCACGAATTTCTTGTTGATAATCTTTTCGATTTCGCGCATCTTTCCCTTCTCACGCAGGTTGATGATGGCGATGGATGTACCCGTCTTTCCGGCTCTTCCCGTACGTCCGCTACGGTGTGTGTAGCTCTCGGTATCGTCGGGCAGTCCGTAGTTGATGACGTGTGTCAGGTCGTCTACGTCCAGTCCGCGTGCAGCCACGTCGGTGGCAACCAGCAGTTGCAGATGGCGCTGGCGGAACTTCTGCATCACCAGGTCACGCTGTTGCTGCGAGAGTTCTCCGTGCAGTGAGTCGGCATTATAACCGTCCTGTATCAGTTTGTCGGCAATTTCCTGCGTTTCCTTTCGGGTACGGCAGAAGATGATACCGTAAATCTGCGGATAATAGTCTACGATACGCTTCAGTGCGAGGTATTTGTCTTTGGCGTGCACCATGTAATACACGTGGTTCACGTTCTTGTTTCCCTCGTTCTTGGTACCGATGGTAATCTCTTTCGGGTTGTTCAGATAGTTTTTTGCTATTTTGGCAATTTCCGGGCTCATGGTAGCCGAGAACAGCAGTGTGTTCCGGTCTTTGGGCACATCGGCCAGGATAGCGTTGATACTGTCGGTAAATCCCATGTTCAGCATCTCGTCGGCTTCGTCGAGCACCACGTCGCTCACCGTTTGCAGGCTCACCGTTCCGCGTTCCATCAGGTCGATGAGTCGGCCGGGTGTAGCCACAATGATGTGTACTCCTTTTTTCAGACTGCGTATCTGACTTTCGATGGACGAACCGCCGTAGACCGGCTGCACTCTCAGTCCGTCAATGTATTTCGAATAGTCGGTCAGGTCACCGGCAATCTGCAAACAAAGTTCACGGGTTGGACACAATATGAGCGCCTGAGGCACTCTATCTTCTACTTTTACTTTCTGGATTAGCGGCAAACCAAATGCGGCTGTTTTACCAGTTCCTGTCTGGGCTAGGGCTACTACATCGTTCCCGTTTCCGAGCAAATAGGGGATTACTTCTTCCTGTACCGGCATGGGATTCTCGTATCCCATTTCCTGTATGGCTTTAAGTATTTCGTCGGAAACACCTAACTCTTGAAATGTCTTCATTTAAAAAATTTTAATTACGGCTGCAAAGATACTACTATTTCAGGGAGCAATTTGTATAAAACATACAGTATTTGAACGCTAAAGGAATTTTTAACTAAGCAAGCATGTGAGAATAAAACCGGTTTACAGCCTGAAAAAATAAAATCATAGCCTTGATTCTTATTTTCATAACGGTGATTTCGGAGAGTTATAACTGATGTTTTCAGAAAAGATAGTTATGTTTTGATTTTTCATAACCGGTGATTTTGAATGTTCGCGAAATGAATGCCGTTTTTTGAATAGAGGACTTTTTTGTAATCTTTGTAAGACTAGCATTATCAGTAGGTTACGTAGTTGATGAACCTTCCCTTGCAGAACTGTTTGCTGAGCCTTGACTGCCAGCGCGCTGAGCCTTGGTTGCCAGCATGCTGGGCCTTGGTCGCCAATCTGCTGAGCCTTTGCCGCCAGCAGACAGGGGAATTAAAATAAATAAAATCCCATCAAAAAGCAGTCCGGTATCCTATAAACGCTTAAAAAATAGTATCTTTGTGCATTAACTTAACTTTGGTAAAATGCACCCGTTAGATAAATTCAAATATTGTCCCGTTTGCGGTTCGCCGCATTTCGAGGAACATAATGCCAAATCAAAGCATTGCACCGACTGCGGATTCACCTATTATTTCAATCCCAGTTCGGCTACGGTGGCGCTTATCATGAATCCGAAAAACGAACTGCTGGTCTGCAGGCGCGGAAAGAATCCTGCAAAGGGAACGCTCGATCTGCCCGGAGGATTCATCGATATGTATGAGACCGGCGAAGAGGGAGTGGCACGCGAAGTGCGTGAGGAAACAGGGCTGGAAACGCTCAGGGCGGAATATCTTTTCTCCATACCCAATCTGTATGAGTATTCCGGATTCATGGTGCATACGCTCGACATGTTTTTCCGCTGCACGGTGGCCGACTGTTCGCACATTGCCGCGCAGGACGACGTAGCCGACTCGTTCTGGATGCCTCTCAGCGAAATCAAGCCCGAAGAGTTCGGACTCATGTCAATCCGTCAAGGCATAACCCGATTTTTAGAAGAAACAAATAAACCCGAATAATTATGAAACTACGACAAACCATTCTGATGACTTTGCTGGGCGCCATGCCCGTAGCCGGAATGGCACAACGGCATGTGCCCGTTACTGCCCCCGAAAAGTTGTTTGAAGAAGGCAAGCAGCTGTTTATCAAAAAAGACTATCCCGCTGCTTTGCGTGCTTTATCCGATTATCTGAAAACAGGACATCATTCTTATCTGATGGAATGTGAAACGGATTACATGCTGGCCTGTGCGGTTTATGAACTGAAAGAGCAGAACCGCATAGAGGTGCTCGAAGCTTACCTTGAAGAGCATACTGACTCGCCTTACAAGAACCGGGTAAACGCACTCATTGCAAACGCTTATTTCTATCAGAACGATTATAAGAATGCCATCAGCCGCTTCCGGCTCTGCGACCTTGATTTGCTGGGCAACGAGGAGCGTGACGAGATGACACTGCATCTGGCCATGGCATACATCAATATCGGAAACATGGATGAGGCATATGCCCTGCTGAGTGTGGTAGAGGCCTGTACACCCAAATACCGGAGTGATGTGACTTTCTACAAGGCTTACATAGACTACGCGCAGAAGCGTTACACACAGGCGCTTCCGTTGTTTGTAAGTCTGGAAGGCGACCGGAAATATGGTGAAGAGGCCGGTGTTTATGCAGCCGATATCTACCTCATACAGGGAGAGTATGACCTGGCTTTGAGAAAGGCATCGGAATATCTCAGGACCAATAACAATGGCAGTCATGCACTCGAAATGCAACGTATTCTAGGTGGAGCCTATTACGGAAAGTGGCAGTTCGATAAGGCACAGACTGCTTTGGAAACATACGTCAATGGTACCGCCAATCCCGAACGCAACGCACTTTATCAGTTGGGCTTCTGTTATTTCCGCGCACAGGCATGGATGCGTGCCGGTGAAACACTTGGCCGTGTCACCGTACAGCGTGACGCTTTGGCACAGAACGCCTATCTGCACATGGGTCTGGCCTTCCTGAAGCTTTCAGACAAGCGTCAGGCACAAATGGCATTCGAGCAGGCTTCGACCATGGACTTCGACAAGGCCGTAAAGGAAGAGGCTCTTTACAATTACGCGCTTTGCATTCACGAAACCTCTTATTCGCCCTTTGCCGAGTCGGTAACCGTATTTGAACGTTTCCTGAACGAGTTCCCACACTCAACCTACAGCGAGAAAGTGAACGATTACCTCATTGAGGTTTACATGAATACCCGCAGCTATGAAGCGGCTCTCCGCTCCATTTCCAAAATCAGTCAGCCGGGACCGCGTATCCTCGAGGGCAAGCAGAAGATTCTGTTCCGTCTGGGAACACAGGCCTTTGCCAATGCCGATTTCAACAAGGCAATCGACTACCTGAACCAGTCCATTCAGTTGGGCGGATACAATCTTCAGACCAAGGCAGATGCCTGCTACTGGCGTGGAGAGTCGAACTACCGTCTGGGATATTACAAACAGGCAGGAAACGACTATACCAGCTACCTTTCACAGACGCAGGTGCGTAACGACGGTACTTACGGACTGGCCATGTATAATCTGGCCTATTCGTATTTCAAGCAGAAACAGTATGCTTCGGCCGGAACATGGTTTGAACGTTTTGTAAGCTCCTCACAGTCGGCTTCGAACAGACAGATGCTTGCCGACGCCTACAACCGTCTGGGCGACTGCCGTTTCCATAACCGTCAGTTTGCTTCGGCACAGACCTGTTATGCCAAAGCTTCGTCGCTCGACGCTTCTTCGGCCGAATATGCCCTCTATCAGCAGGGATTTGTCAAGGGACTGCAAAAAGACTATGCCGGAAAGGTGGCCGATTTGAACAAGCTCATTGCTACTTATCCCGAATCGCAGTATGTAGATGAGGCGCTTTACGAACGCGGACGTGCTTATGTGGAGATGCAGAACAATGCGCAGGCCATCGCTTCGTTCAGCGAACTGGTGAACAAGTATCCGCAGAGCAACGTGGCGCGCAAGGCTGCCGGAGAAATCGGTCTGTTATACTATCAGGGCGACAACTATAATGAAGCCATTAAGGCCTATAAGCGGGTTATCGAGAATTATCCGGGAAGTGAGGAGGCGCATCAGGCTCAGCGTGACTTGCGTTCGGTTTACATTGACATGAACCGTGTGGATGAGTATGCACAGTATGCTTCTACTATCAAGGGAGGTATCTCGTTCGACAGCGGAGAGCGCGACTCTCTGACATATGTCGCAGCCGAGAAGGTTTACATGCGCAATGACCTGGCCGGAGCCAAGACCAGCTTTGCACGCTATCTGCAACAGTTCCCGCAGGGAGCCTTCGCACTGAATGCGCATTATTATCTGGGACTGATTGCCTACAACCAGAAAGATTATACTACGGCACGCCAGCATCTTGACAAGGTAATAGAGTATCCGAACAACGAATATTCGGAAGAGGCTATGGTCATGAGTTCGGAAATGGCATTTGAGGCCAAGGAATACAGCAAGGCACTTGCACTCTTCAAGATGCTGAAAGAGAAAACGGCTTCGACAGAACGCCGCCAGATGGCACAGACCGGAATCTTGCGCTGTGCTTATCTCACCAACAACCAGGAAGAGGTGGTGCTCATAGCCAACGAAATGCTGGCCGACAGCAAGTTGAACCCCGAGTTGGCTAACGAGGCACGCTATTACCGCGCAAAGATTGCCTTGAACGTATCGCCCTCGCAGGCAGTCAAGGACCTGCAGGTATTGAGTCAGGACACACGCAACGTATATGGTGCCGAAGCCAAATACCGCCTGGCACAGTATTATTTTGATTCAGGAAACACCGAAGCTGCCGAAAAGGAACTGCTTAACTACATTGACGTAAGTACGCCGCACGCTTATTGGCTGGCACGCAGCTTCGTGCTTCTTTCGGATGTATATGCCAAACTGGGACGCACGCTCGAGGCCCGTCAGTATCTGCTCTCACTGAAACAGAACTATCAGGCCGACGATGACATTGCGTCAATGATTGAATCAAGATTAGAGACTTTGAAATGATACAGTATATGAAAAAGAATATCACCCGAATGAGTGTGCTGCCGGTGGCTGTGTGGTTATGCGCTACCGGCCTGCAGGCACAGAACCAGAAAAACGATACCACGCTGAACCGTACGGTAGTGGTGGAAAACCAGTATAATCCGCAGATTATGGATGCCGACAAGATTAATCTGCTGCCCGATGTGGAAGAGCCTAAGGCAACCAAGAAACAGATTGAATATGCCGCTACACCGCGTCCTTTAGGCTCGTTTGTCTACGGTGCCATGCCGGCTTACGGACCTCAGCCGGTACAGAAGAATGCGCCGCGCAGTTTTCTGAATCTGGGTTACGGCAATAACGGCAATGTGACGGGAGAACTGAATTATCTGTTCGATATGTCTGCTGCCGACAAGCTGAACATCAATGCAGCCTTCGACGGATTCAACTTTGAGCCCGACAATAGCGAAGGCTGGAAATCCCGCTTCTATCAGTCACGCTTTGCGGCCGACTATGCGCATAAGTTCACCGCGTCTGAACTTACCGTGAACGGAAACTTCGGAACGCAGGTTTTCAATTATTTACCCATTTATGCAGCAACCGACAAGCAGACCAATATGATGGGAGGTCTGGAAGCGGCTTTCCGTTCGGTAGGCAAACAGAAATGGCAGTATGCCGTTGAGGCCGGTATCCGTTATTTCGGCCGCGGCTATCTTTACGGGGCTGACGAAAGCAATTCCGAAACCAATCTCCGCCTGAAAGGAAATCTCTCATACGGACAGGACAACCGTTTCGGTCTGGCACTCGATATCGAGAATGCGTCTTATTCTTATGAAGGTCTTGAAGGAAACGGCTTTATAGGATTTACGCCGTATTATGAATATCTTACCGATTACATGCGCCTGCATCTGGGTGTGAAGGTAGATATCAATACCGGTTACGAGAGCGGAGTGAAGATAGCTCCCGACGTGACAGCCGAATTTCCTGTGGCCGACCGTTACCTGTTCTACGTACAGGCTACCGGTGGAACTCTTTTGAATGATTTCTACCGTTTCAACTCCATGACTCCTTACTGGGGCGGATATGCCGGTTATGACCAGATGGAAAATACGCATGTGCAGCTCGATGCATTGGCCGGACTGAAAGCCAATGTAGCCGATAACTTCTGGCTGAACGTGTTCCTGGGTTATGAACTCCGTAACAACGAAATCGGGTTCTTCCCGTTCGTTACCGGCGATGCGGAGCCGTTGCCTTATTCGTTCTTGCAGGGAAAAGGAAACAATATCAAGGTGGGTGCTGCCGCATCTTACCAGTACAAAGACCTGCTCGATGTTTCGCTCGATGCTGTCTATCGCGGATGGTCGACCGATGACAATCTGGAACCTCTGCTTTATAACAAGCCCGCGCTCGATTTGAAACTGGATATGAATCTTCATCCCGTTTCTCGTCTTACCGTTAATCTGGGCTATCAGCATCGTTCATACAGTAAGGGAGAGATGGATGCCGTATCGAATCTCTATGCCGGAGTAGATTACCGCTTCCTTGACTTCTTCTCACTGTGGGTAAAGGCTGCCAATCTGACCAATGCCGACTATCAGTATTATTACGGTTACCCGGCACAGAAAATTCACGTAATGGCAGGTGCTTCCTTCCGTTTCTAAACAAAAATGAAACAGAATTGATAGAAAAAAGTAGATTTGTACCTTATTATATGGTATAAATCTACTTTTTTTCTACTTTTGCCCCCATATTTGAACAGCTTAATTCATACACATGCAAAAGAATCTGGTAATTGTAGAGTCTCCGGCAAAGGCAAAGACGATAGAGAAATTTTTAGGAAAAGACTATAAGGTGCTCTCCAGCTACGGACATATCCGTGACCTGAAGAAGAAAGAATTCAGTATTGATACAAAAACATTCAAGCCTGATTATGAAATTCCTTCGGAGAAGAAGAAGTTGGTAAGTGAGCTGAAACAGGAAGCAAAGGAAGCCGAAACCGTATGGCTCGCATCCGATGAGGACCGCGAGGGAGAAGCTATCTCATGGCATCTCTATGAAGTGCTGGGATTGAAACCGGAGAATACCAAGCGAATTGTTTTTCATGAAATCACCAAGACCGCAATTCTCAAGGCTATTGAGAATCCGCGCGATATAGATATTAATCTGGTCAACGCACAGCAGGCCCGCCGTGTACTCGACCGTATTGTGGGTTTCAAGCTTTCGCCCGTTTTGTGGCGCAAGGTGAAGCCTGCCCTTTCTGCCGGACGTGTGCAGTCTGTTGCCGTACGCCTTATCGTAGAGCGTGAACGTGAAATCCAGGCGTTCAAGAGCGAAGCCTCGTACAGAGTGACAGCTGTCTTTACCGGACCGGATACCGATGGTAAGGCTACGGAGATTCGTGCCGAGCTGAATACACGTTTCAAGACGGAAGCTGAGGCTAATGCCTTTCTTGAGAAGTGCAAGACTGCCGGATTTAAAATAGAAGATATAGCCACCCGACCGATAAAGAAATCGCCGGCTGCGCCATTTACCACGTCTACCTTGCAGCAGGAAGCTGCCCGTAAGCTTGGATTTACCGTGGCACAGACCATGATGCTGGCTCAGAAGCTGTATGAGTCGGGATTCATTACTTACATGCGTACCGATTCTGTTCACTTGTCAGACTTGGCCATTCATACCAGCCGTGAAGCCGTATTGCAGATGATGGGAGAGAAGTATGTACAGACCCGTCAGTTTGCTACCAAGAGCAAAGGAGCTCAGGAAGCGCATGAGGCCATCCGTCCGACATACATGGATCAGCAGAGCATTGAGGGAACCCAGCAGGAGAAACGTCTTTATGACCTGATTTGGAAACGTACCATTGCATCGCAGATGGCCGACGCCGAACTGGAAAAGACTACGGTAAACATTTCAGTCAGTGGTGCAGGCGAGATGTTTGTTGCTACAGGTGAAGTGATAACCTTCGACGGATTCTTGCGTGTATACAAAGAGTCGAACGATGACGACAACGAATCGAAAGACGATGAAAGCCGCCTGTTGCCTCCGTTGAAGAAGGGTGAGCAGCTCGAACGGAAACAGATTGTGGCACAGGAGCGTTTTACACAGCATCCGCCAAGATATACTGAAGCCAGCCTTGTGCGCAAGCTCGAAGAGCTGGGCATAGGCCGTCCGTCAACGTATGCGCCTACCATATCTACCATTCAGCAGCGTGAATATGTTGAGAAAGGAGACAAGAGCGGTGTGGAGCGTGAGTACAAGACACTGGTGCTTGAAGGTGGAAATATCAAGTCTACCGTCAAGACAGAGCTTACCGGAAACGAAAAGGGCAAACTCTTGCCTACGGATACCGGTACGGTGGTCAACGACTTCCTGATGCAGTATTTCCCGGAGATTATGGATTATAACTTTACGGCAAATGTAGAGAAAGAGTTTGACGAAGTGGCCGAAGGAGACATTGAATGGACTACTCTCATCAAGAAGTTCTACGAGGATTTTGAGCCGATGGTGGAAAAGACACTGGCCGTAAAGACCGAGCATAAGGTGGGAGAGCGTGAGCTGGGAACAGACCCGGCCAGCGGAAAGCCCGTATTTGTAAAGATAGGACGTTTTGGTCCGGTAGTGCAGATTGGAAAGGCCGAAGATGAGGAAAAACCCCGCTTTGCGCAGATGAACAAAGGGCAGTCTATTGAAACCATTACGCTCGAAGAGGCACTTGAGCTGTTCAAGCTTCCGCGTTCGCTTCGCGAGTTTGAAGGCAGTATGGTGACTATCGGTACCGGAAAGTTCGGTCCTTATGTACGTCATAACAACAAGTTCTATTCTTTGCCTAAAGGTGAAGACCCGATGACTATTACATTTGAGGATGCCGTAAAACTGATTATCAGCAAGCGTGAAGCCGAAGCACAGAAACACATCAAATCTTTCGAAGAAGAACCGGAACTGGAGATACTGAACGGCCGATACGGTCCTTATATTTCGTATAAGGGCAGCAACTATCGTCTGCCGAAGACATTGAAGGTCGATCCGAAAGACATGCAGCTTGCCGAATGTCTGGAAATCATCAAAGAGCAGGACGAAAAGGCTACTTCAGGAAAAGGTAAAAGAACTGCCAAAAAGAAATAGAATGACGCGTATCATACTGATAGGTTATATGGGGTCTGGAAAGACAACGTTGGGAAAAGCCTTGTCAAAAGACTTGGGCTTACCCTTTTTCGACCTCGACTGGTATATCGAGAACCGTTTTTGCCGCACGGTATCACAGCTGTTTGCCGAGCGGGGAGAAGACGGTTTCCGTCAGCTGGAGCGTGCCATGCTGCATGAGGTTGCCGAGTTTGAGAACGTAGTTATTGCTGCCGGAGGAGGTACTCCCTGTTTCTTTGACAACATAGACTACATGAACCGTCAGGCACAGACCGTATATCTGAAGACTACCCCCGAAGTCTTGTTTAAGCATCTTCACATGGGAAAGCAGAAAAGACCTCTGCTGAGCGGAAAAACCGATGAGGAGATGCGGGCATACATCGTTGAGTCACTGGCTCATCGTGCACCCTTTTATGAGAAAGCTAATTATATATTAAATACAGAATTGCTTGACACTCACAAGCAAATACAGAAAACGATAGTTCAATTACGTAATTTATTAAACCTATAACACTTTATTTTAAGAAATGAGAAAATGGCGTATTGAGGATTCTGAAGAACTCTACAACATTACAGGTTGGGGAACTTCTTACTTTGGAATCAATGAGAAAGGACATGTGGTGGTTACTCCCCGCAAGGATGGAGTAGGTGTCGACTTGAAGGAGTTGATGAACGAACTGCAGTTACGCGACATGTCGGCTCCCGTACTCGTTCGTTTCCCGGATATCCTGGATAACCGGATTGAAAAGATTGCGAACTGTTTCCATATAGCTTCTGAAGAATATGGTTACAAGGCTCAGAACTTCATCATTTATCCCATTAAGGTGAATCAGATGAGACCGGTAGTTGAAGAAATTATCGGACATGGAAAGAAGTTCAATCTTGGGCTTGAGGCAGGTTCGAAACCCGAACTGCATGCTGTCATTGCCATGAATACTGACAGCGATTCTCTCATTATCTGTAACGGATACAAGGACGAAAGTTACATTGAACTGGCTCTGCTCGCACAGAAAATGGGTAAGCGCATCTTCCTGGTCGTAGAGAAAATCAATGAGCTGAAGCTGATTGCAAGACTGGCCAAGCAGTTGAACGTGCGCCCCAACATAGGTATCCGCATCAAGCTGGCATCTACCGGAAGCGGTAAATGGGAAGAGAGTGGAGGTGATGTGAGCAAGTTCGGACTTACTTCAAGCGAACTGCTCGAAGCGCTTGATTTCCTGGAGCAGAAAGAAATGAAAGACTGCCTGAAGCTGATTCATTTCCACATTGGAAGCCAGATTACCAAAATACGCCATATAAAGACTGCCTTGCGTGAAGGTTCACAGTTCTATGTGCAACTCCATGCCATGGGATTCAATGTAGAATTCGTGGATATAGGCGGTGGACTGGGAGTTGACTATGACGGTACCCGTTCGGCAAACAGCGAGAGCAGCGTAAACTATTCCATTCAGGAGTATGTGAACGACTCTATCTCTACCTTTGTAGATGTGGCCGACAAGAACAATATCCCTCATCCGAATATCATTACCGAAAGCGGACGTTCGCTTACGGCACATCACTCGGTGCTCATTTTCGAAGTGCTTGAAACTGCAAGCCTGCCCGAGATGGACGACGAATGGGAAGTAGGTCCGGATGACCATGAACTGGTACAGGAACTTTATGAGATATGGGACAATCTGAACCAGAGCCGCATGCTTGAGGCCTGGCACGATGCCCAGCAGATACGTGAGGAGGCTCTCGACCTCTTCAGTCACGGTATTGTAGACCTGAAGACGCGTGCGCAGATAGAACGTCTGTACTGGTCGGTTACGCGTGAAATCAACCAGATGGCTTTGCGTCTGAAGCATGCGCCCGAAGAGTTGCGCTCGCTGAGCAAACTGCTTGCCGACAAGTATTTCTGTAACTTCTCGCTCTTCCAGTCACTGCCAGATTCGTGGGCCATTGACCAGTTGTTCCCTATCATGCCTATCCAGCGCCTGGATGAGCGTCCCGACCGTTCGGCTACGTTGCAGGACATTACCTGCGATTCTGACGGAAAGATAGCCAACTTCATATCTACCCGCAACATATCAAACTATCTGCCCGTTCACTCGCTGAAAGGTAAGGAACCTTATTATATAGGCGTATTCCTGGTAGGAGCTTATCAGGAGATTCTGGGCGATATGCACAATCTGTTCGGTGACACGAACGCCGTACATATCAGTGTGACGGACAAGGGATATTCCATCGACCAGCTTATTGACGGTGAAACGGTGGCCGAAGTACTCGATTACGTGCAGTATAATCCGAAGAAACTGGTTCGTACGCTCGAAACATGGGTAACCAAGTCGGTCAAGGAAGGAAAGATTTCACTCGAAGAAGGAAAAGAGTTCCTTTCAAACTACCGTTCGGGACTTTACGGATACACTTATCTTGAATAAGAATACAATATCATAATACAACGGGGAGTTCTGCAGACGGCACAGACATGCTCTGCAGAACTCTTTTTGTTTCATAACAACCCTTTAACTATATACAGAGATGAAAGAAAAACTGACTATTGTGAAGGTAGGCGGAAAGATAGTAGAGGAGGAAGAAAGCCTCGCACGCCTGCTGGCCGACTTTGCGGCTATTGACGGACATAAGCTGTTGGTGCATGGAGGCGGACGTTCGGCCACCAGGATTGCTGCCCAGCTGGGTATTGAAAGCCAGATGGTGAACGGACGGCGCATTACCGATGCCGAGATGCTGAAAGTGGTAACCATGGTTTATGGCGGACTGGTAAACAAGTCGATTGTGGCCGGACTGCAATCCAAAGGAGTGAACGCGCTCGGACTGACCGGTGCCGACATGAATGTAATCCGTTCGGTAAAACGCCCCGTAAAGGATGTAGACTACGGGTTTGTGGGCGATGTGGAGAAAGTAGACGCTGCACTGCTGGGCGACCTGATAGCGCGCGGAATAGTGCCGGTAATGGCTCCTCTCACGCACGACGGTGACGGACATATGCTTAATACCAATGCCGATACCATAGCCGGTGAAACAGCCAAAGCTTTGGCCGCACAGTTTGACGTAACACTGATGTACTGTTTTGAAAAGAAAGGTGTATTGAGCGATGAGAACGATGATGACAGCGTAATACCCCATATAGACCGCAAACGTTTTGAAGCTCTCGTGGCCGACGGAACCATTCAGGGCGGTATGATTCCCAAGATAGAAAACTCGCTCTCGGCCGTAGAGGCTGGTGTGAGCCGCGTTATCATCACATTGGCTTCGGCCATCGACGGTAACTCGGGCACGGTAATAGAGTAAAAAGTAAGGCTCTCTTTTTGTGCATGCAGGGATGCAGTGTAGTGCATCGGGCGATGCAATTTTGTGCACGGCCGGGTGCACAAAGAAAAGATAGCGGTCAATACCGGCTAGTTTGCCTGTTAAAGTCAAGACTACTCTTGAAAATAATAATTTACTTCAGCAAGATGGAAGCATGTATACGTAAATGCTTCCATCTTTTTTATGACTTGAATTGCTTTTTCTCTTCTCTGTAGAATAAGTGTAATTTTTGGATTATCAAATAGTTATAAAGAATTACTTCTGCATGTTTCAGCAAGCGAAAAGAAAAAAGGATATTTTTTTCGAAAAAAATGCAGTGCAGGTGTAACTTTTCCGTTACTTAGCCGTCATCTCTATAGAAACGATGCAAGAGATCAATTTCCGACACGATATATTGCCGCTGAAAAATAAACTTTTCAGGCTGGCACTCCGCATCACGATGGACAGTGCGGAGGCTGAGGATATTGTGCAGGATACGATGATCAAGGTTTGGAGCCACCGTGAAGAACTGACGGAATTGGAATCGGTTGAAGCTTATTGTCTTGCGATATGTCGCAATCTGGCTATCGACCGGAGCCAGCTGAAAGGAGCTCAGACAGAAGAACTGACGGAGCAGAACACAGCCCAGCCCGATGCATCGGACCCCTATTCACGTTTTGTGCAGAATGAGCAGATGCAAATCATTCACCGGCTTATCAATGCACTGCCTGAAAAACAGCGTACCATCGTACAGCTGAGGGATGTGGAAGGAAAAAGTTATAAGGAGATAGCAGAAGTATTACAGTTGAGTGAGGAGCAGGTAAAAGTAAACCTGTTTCGGGCAAGGCAAAAGATAAAACAACAATTTACAGAGATAAATAATTATGGATTATAAGTACATTGAACAGTTACTGGAGCGTTATTGGAAATGCGAAACCTCGCTGGAGGAAGAGCAGATATTGCGCACCTTCTTCCGTCAGGAAGAGATACCTGCTCATTTACTTCCTTACAAAAGCCTGTTTGCTTATGAGGAAAACGTAAAGCACGTGGCACTGGACGATGATTTCGACCAGCACATACTGGCAAAGGTAGAGCCTCAGAAAGTAAAAGTAAGACACATGTCACTGCGCCGTCAGTTTGCACCGCTTTATAAGGCGGCTGCCGTTATCGCAGTAGTATTGTCGTTAAGTACGGTGGCACAGTATTCTTTTAACCGTGGCGAACAGGTAGATTACAACTATGACGCTTATAAGGATACATATACCGACCCACAGGCTGCTTATGGAACCGTTTCGGAAGCTTTGCAGATTGTATCGGAAAGTATTCAGGAATCACAGGTACAGAATGGTGATACGGCATTGGTACCTGAACAAAAAGTTATAACCGAATGAGAATGCGTGTTCTGTTAACTGTCTTGATGGTAACAGTTGTTACCGCAATGATGCGGGCACAGGATTTTGCATCCAGATATATGTCAGAAAATGCCGGCGATACTACGCTTGTATGTATCAGCGTAAGCCCCCGAATGATGGAAGAAATTCTGGAAAAGGGCATACAGGAGAAAGATACGATAGGTATAACCGAGATAATATCGAAGTTGAAAAGCATGCAGATAGTATACGCAGAGAAACGCGGCAAAGGATATTTCGAGAAAGCTGAGGAAATGGCCGAACGGAATTCTGCACGTTTCAGGAAGTTGGCTTCGTATGACAAGGAAAAAGACCACTGTCGGATTTTCGTTCGCGAACAGGAGGAGCAGATTGTAGAACTGGTTCTTCTCAAGCAGGAAGGAAGACGGTTTACGGTGATAAACTTTACCGGAAACATGGACAGAGGATTCATTGAGGAACTGAAACATACAATGATTCTGAAGCCTATGAAAGGTGAAGAAAGTTAGGAATTTTATTTGCTTTAATATATTAAAAACAATTCATTTGCTTATAAAAAATATAAAACAAGTTAGTGCTTATAAAAACAAAAACAAGAGGCTGTGAAGTTTCAATTCTCTCAAAAAAAGACATAAAGAACTAACAAGCGGCGGACTACCGCGTGAGCAGTGGTCCGTTACTTTTTTATTATCTTTGCGACTGTTATGGCAGAAATCTTTTTACTTACCGATTCTGAATTTGGTGATATCCATATTCGAATCAATACGCGTGCCCGTAATCTGATTATGAAGATTCAGCCGGATGGCTCTATTCTCATGACCGTTCCTCCGGGAGTTCCGGAAAAGAAAATCCGTGATTTTATTGATACGTATCGTGAGGCTATCCGCAAGAAAAGACAACAGTGTGGAGCGCCGGAAGGTATTGACTGGAATTATGTGATAGATGCTCCTCATTTTCGTTTTACTCTTTCTGAAGGTGGAAAGGCTGGTTTTCAGCTCCGTACCAAAGGACGTGAGATAACACTGCTATGCCCGCCTGAAACGGACTTCACACGTGAAGGCATACAGGCGTGGCTTCATAATGTGGTACAGGAGGCTTTGCGTGAGCGGGCCAAAAAGGTGCTTCCTCAGCGCATAGCATTTCTTTCAGAGCTGTCAGGACTTGGTTATAAGAGTGTGAAGATTAATGTCAGTAAAGGGCGATGGGGAAGTTGCTCTACACGTAAGGATATCAATCTTTCATGTTCGCTGATGCTTTTGCCTGAACATCTGATAGACTATGTGATTCTGCACGAGCTTTGCCATACGGTGGAAATGAATCATAGTGAGCGTTTCTGGAGCTTACTGGATAGGTTTACCCACGGATGTGCAAAGAAACAGCGTGAAGAATTGAGGAAGTATAATACTTTCTGAAAGCTGTTATTCAGCAAACTGCTTGTTTATCCGGTGCAGATTGCGGTATGCGTAAATAAATGCGGTTACGAAAACGGCAAAAGCTGCTACCATGCTGATTGCAAGATTGGTGGGGCCGCCCAATAACTCTGTGTAGGTAGCCTCTGAATAATAGTCTGACTGGAGTGTGAGTGCTCCTAACCCGTTATTGATAAAATGGCAAAGAATGCCGGGAACAAGGCTCCCTGTGCGATAGTAAAGCCATGCAAGCAGCAAGCCTAGCGCAAAGGCAAATGGTATCTGTGCCGGATTGATATGTACCAGCCCGAACAGCACAGCCGAGATAACGATTATAAACCGTGACGAATATCCGGCTTTGTGCAGATGATTCATGACTGCTCCTCTGAAAAGCATTTCCTCAACCAGCGGCGCACCGATGGCTATGGCGATAACTCCCCACAGATTGCGGCTCATTCCTGTAAAGGTGCTTTCTCCCCAATTGGGCAGTGCAAGCCATTCGTTGATAACATTCAATATATACATGGCCGACAGAACCAGCGGAATGCAGAGCAGAAGCATTTTTCCCGGAACTTCTGTAAAAGAGCGTGCCTTGAAAGATACGTCTTTCCAGAACAGCAAGTGAGCTATCATCATAATGTCTGCCAGAATAACCGAAAGACTTAATTCCGTAGTATCGGTCATTTCAAGGGGTGAGGGGGTGCCTTGTATGAGATGCCAGGCAATAAAGGGAAGTGTGGCAGCAAATTGGCATACAAAATATATGAGTATCAGGAATATGGCTTTTTTCATGGCTAATCTGTCTTTTTGTAATATATAATCAGAGTTTATGATTGTGAAGGAGTAAGCGTTCTACTTCATGAGCATCGCGTTTCAGTTGTGCTATCAGTGAATCCAGGTTGTCAAACTTCTGTTCGTTTCTGATTCTTTGTACGAAGCTGATACGTATGTCATGACCGTAGATATTGCCGTTGAAATGCAGAATATGAACTTCTACTGAACGCTGTTTGCCATTGTTTACGGTAGGGCGCACACCGATGTTCAGCATGCCGGCATATTCTGTTCCCTCCAGAAATACGCGTACGGCATATACTCCGTCGGCCGGAATCAGCTTTCCCGGTTCATTTATCTGTATATTGGCTGTAGGGAATCCAAGTTTGCGTCCCAGTTTGAAACCGTCAACAATCTTTCCGGCTAGGAAATACTCATATCCTAAGCAATGTGTGGCAATGGTTATTTCTCCTCCACAAAGAAACCGGCGGATGGCAGATGAACTTACGTTTACATTGTCTATTTCGCATACGGGAGCGTGTATGATATCCATTCCAATTTCTGCTCCGTAACGCTGATAGTCTTCAAATCCTTCGCTCCGGTTGTGTCCGAAGCGGTGGTCATATCCGATAAACAAAGTCTGTACGTGCAATTGTTTTTGCAGGACTTCTGTCATGAACTCCCGTGCAGTAAGTTGAGAGAGCTCAATGGTGAAAGGAAACTCAATAATGTGTTCAATACCGGTGGCCTTCAGCATTTGCCGTTTTTCTTCCGGAGTCGACAGCAAATCGAGGTGATAGTCCGGTTGCATCACCTTTCTGGGATGTTCCGTAAAAGTGATTACAGCCGATTCAAGCCCTTTCTCTTTGGCCATTTGTTTGACGTGTTCAAGCAGGAACTGATGTCCTTTATGAACCCCGTCAAAATATCCTATGGTTGCTACACACGGTTTAATGTTCATTTCTTTTGTGTATTTAGAACAAAGTCAGCCATTCTTCATCTTGTCTTACGCAATGTGCCTGCCATCCTATGGAACGCGCAGCCTGACAGTTCTCTTCGGAATCGTCAAGCAAAAGCGTATTGTAAGGAAGAATACTTACTCTGTTGGTCAGTGCTCTGAATATGTTTGGATCTGGTTTGCACAGATGCATTTCAAAGGAGAGGAAAATGTCATCAAAGTAATCTTCGCGTTTGTATTCTCCCCATGAAAACATCTCTTTGGCTGCATCCCAGTGAATGATATTGGTATTGCTTAGCAGATAGATTTTGTATTGTTTTCTGAGTTCGATAAGCTTTTCCAGCTTGTGCGGTTTTATGCCAACCAGCATGCTGTTCCACGCATTTTTGATTTGTTCGTCAGTAATTCCTCGTTTAGCTTCGTTGTGTATTGACTGGTAAAACACTTCTGACGATATATTTCCGAGTTCCAGTTCACGGAATATTCCTTTTTGGTAGCAGTAACTTATCAGATTATCTGCCTGTGTGAATTCTATATCGTGGAAGGCTTTGATGCTACGTTCTCTGTCGACATCAATTAATACTCTTCCAAAGTCGAATACCAGATTCTTAATGTTATTGTTCATGAAATGTATGATTGTACTCTTTTGTAATTCGGCTGCAAAGTTATGAAAAAACATTCGATGTAATGACAAACTATACTTTTTTAGTTCAAAGTATTGCATATTTCATTTAAATTGCATACCTTTGCAAAAGAATTCGAAAGGGTTCGTTCGGGCTTTTAGCTCAGTTGGTTAGAGCAACAGACTCATAATCTGGAGGTCCTAGGTTCAAGCCCTAGATGGCCCACTGATAAACACCTCATAAACAGAAGTTTATGGGGTGTTTTTTTATTGTACTATCTCTTTTGATTATTGAAATTCTGATAAAAACAGGAACAGTTCGCATTGTTGGGGATTTAACAAATTAGGCATATAATTTCGCTA
>OJMI01001028.1_pt1 | contig 33622 bp, 34 predicted proteins | sample 1597131 | NCBI WGS metagenome assembly OJMI01 (sample SAMEA2452116, study PRJEB22498) | human gut metagenome | reverse complement strand
CAATACTTCGGCACCACACTTTCCACACGCTCGCAGCCCGTGTGCCGAAGATCGTGCGGCATTCTTCTTCGCACCAGCTATCCCGCATATAGTAGAAATAGCGGTCTATAATACTTTTATTTCGTTTCATCGGTTCGTTTTTTATACGTCATTTATTAATCAAGATTCATTGTCAAATCAGAATCCGCATTTCACGTATGAATTTCCCAGCCGCGGATTCTCGGTTCGCAGTAACATCCCGAACGATCGGGTGTACCGTGATAGACCAATCCGCCGACAATGCCTATACTGTCGTCGGTATAGCACTGCCTGAAAAGAAAGGAATAAGGCGCAGAATCCTTATACAGTTCGATTTCACAAGGACAGTTCGGATTCCGCTCCCACCGTTTCAGATCGTTCAACCGGTCTTTCAATGTTTCGTCGCCGATTCGTTCGGCATAACGCACCACTTCGTCGTAGTGCTCCTGACACATAATTTTCATATTGAGTTAAATTACAGGGTGAATATTTGAAAATCCTATTTTAGTTTTTCCGTCAAGCGATCGATCAACTCACAGCATCCGCACAACGACGGGGTACGGATCCCTCGGCTTACGCCTTTGCAATGGATCTGCGTTCGGGATAAATCGACAACCCGTTTTTGCAACGTGCCGAGCGTCCGGGGGTGGATATTGATCCCATATTTGCCGCACAAGGCGATAAAGAGTTCCGTTTCGACGAATCCTCCATCCCGAAAAGCAGCCTCGGCTCGTTTCAACGACGTTCTCAGCCGCGCTTCCTCTTGCCGCTGTCGTCGCTTTTCCCGTTCGATCCGCACTTGTTCCCGTCTTCGGTCTTCCGCAGCGTACAGTTCGCACATACGGGCGCGATGCCCCTTCAACGGCCGGGCATCCCAACCCAGCGCTTCGAAGGCTGCCACGTAAGACGACGGAATCCACTGGCGGTTCTCCATACGGCGTTGCACGGCGGCTCGCAGGTTGCGAGCTTCCGCAGTTCGTGCTTCGATATATTCCTTGCGGAGCATTCCTCTGCGAAACATACTTCCGGCGGCGAAACAAACGTCGCCGACACGCAGTACGACGACGACAATATCGTCCTCTTCACAGAACCGGTCTTTTATAATGAGATACCATCCGACGTGTTCGTTCAGGAAGGTCACATCTTCATAGACCGCGACGATCCGGTCATCCCGACCTGCGGCCTGACGCAATAATTTCACTTGCATAGTCGTATCGAGGTTTTATAGGTTCGGCAATTCGACCGTCAAAGGTTCGAGATAGGTGGCTAAATGTCTGATAAACTCCCGTCGGAACGATACGTCCCGATCGCATCGTTTCCAGAGTTCGTAAACATCCATCCGCTCCTGCTCGATAGCGCGGGCGACGGCACGGCCGTGCCGCAGGTCGTTCTGCCAGACCCTCAGAAAAAAGAGATAGAGGATTTCCTCCTCCAGGCGTTCGTAGCCCTCCTTGCGCAACAGTTCGGTCAGGGGTTCGTATTCCTCCTCATGAAAGATCTGCGGTTGGATATTGCCGGGCGCATGGCAGACGATCACGCACCGGTCGGCGATGACGAAGATGTTTTTGATGATTTCGTGGCTCATACTCGGTAAATTTTATGGTAAAACAAATGCGCCTCGTAATCGTCGCTGATTACGGGGCGAAACGGGGCGGAATGATATTCAGAGGTCTTGCAGCATCATCCGCAAGACCTCGAAAAGCTGTCCGACTTCGAGGTCCTGCACCGGCACGCAGCGATCCCCTCCGTAGTCGTACGACAGGCAGGCATACAACACAGCATGTTTTATCCGGAAAGCTGTGACATAGCATTTATCCTGGCGTTCGTCCGATGCCGGATATTCGTTGCCCGAATCGAGGCTTTGGCCCGTCATTTCGGAAACGATTCCTGTCATCAGATCGACGAGGCGTCGGCGGTGTATTCGGTCGATCGCCTCGTATCGTTCCAGTATCTTATCTCTTTCCGTCGCGGTTCGGCTGTCGGAAAGTTTCGCATCCTCCGTTCGGAGGTTCTCGTTCGGAATTTCCTCTCCCGTGTAGGGATTGAACAGCGGGCTGTAGGCGAGCGGTTCGGCTTCGACAGCGAAGATTCCGCGCTCGGAGTCGCAGAAAAGCTCCATCGGAACGGGCGTCGTCGCAACGACATGCCGCGCTTCGGATTCGGAAAGTCCGCTTCCCGTCAGCGAAGCGGCCCGGCGTCGAAAGGTTTCGGGCGTCGAAGACTCCGAGAGCTGCAAGTCGAACGTATCGCCCTCGGTTTCGGTAACGATCAGTGTGTCGTCATTCATAATGTTATAGGGATTTAATGGATATGGAGTGTGGGCGGAACGTAACAGACGATCCGTTCGTGCCGAAGATCGTCGTAGAGAATCTTCACGGGTTGCGGGACGTTGTAGATATGGCAATTGGAGATCGGCGCGTCGAGCGCATCCCACTGCTCCTGCGACAGAGGTCTCTCCGCAGGGCGGTAGCACCAGACGACCAACTGCCGGGGCGAACGTCCCGGAAATACGGTCGCTTTGTAGTCGTGCAGGAACGTCTGGAACGCTGCTTCGTCGCCGATCTCCCGGCCGTTCGTGCGGTAAAGATCGCTGCCGTACGGCCGTTCGGTCCGATAGACATAGAGCCTGCGCCACGCCTCGGTCGTAAAGTCGCCATAGAGCGGATCGGGTTCGCGGTAGCTCCACCCCGCGACTTCGGCTTCGAAGCGGATCGACCCGTTGCCGCAAGGTCCGTCGTGACCCCAGATTTTGAAAGAACCCCGCCGGAGACCCTCATAGCGGAATGCGGCAGCCGCGACATGGGTAAAGGGGCCTCCGCTGCTACAGCACTGTACGCCGTCTTTCGTCCGCGAGGCGAAGGGATCGTAAGGATAGATACAGACGGTGAGCATATCGTTTCTGCCGTAGGCGATCAATGCACTGCCGGCATAGTCGCCGTGGCGGGAAACGTATCGCACCCGATCGCCGCACTGCGGCCTGTCGGCGCTGCGTGTCGATTCGATGTATTTCTTCATGGCATTGACCGCTTCGACGTCCTGCTGCGTCAGGCCGTGTTCGTGGTCATAGAGCGGATTCAATACCCGTAACGTGTCGAGGGTATAACAGCCCTTCGTCGGATCGTGTGTCATCGTTTCGTTATCGGTTTAGAGATTCGTAAATGAAAAACGAAGATCGGAGCGTCGCGGAACAACCTCGACCGCCTCCGAATCTGTCGGGCAGACGATCTGTATTATCCCGGACGTACCGGTTGCCTCGGGAAGAACACCGGTGCGCGACGGCGGCGCAGCGACGGGAAAATACCGCAGGGCGGAGGGATGCCGACGCCGAGGATGATTTTCCCGTCCGCAGCCGACGAGGGCGCGGCAGCGGCCGTGCGCGTGCCGAGATTCCCCGCAGGCAACCGGAGGCGAAGGTGAATTATATTTCGGTCCCAAAAGATTTGGCCATATCGAATGAAATATAACTATTTCTATATCCGAATTTCAATAACAGAGAAATAATCTTTAATTTTGTATATAGTGCGAACATGTGTCATTATGTGTATCAGGGATTATATCAGAAGAAAGACAACACGGGTAGCCTCCCAAGTTTCGGAGGTGACAAATGAGCAGCAACAGACGTTAATGCCAACGGTCATCAATGAAAATGAACCTCAATATCTACCGGTAAGAGAGATCGGAGAAAAACTCGACACCGATAACCTCATACGCAATATAGCCTTGACCGGGCCTTACGGCTCTGGAAAAAGTACCGTACTTTATACGTTACAACAGGATTATAAAAAGCATACCTACTTACAAATTTCACTTGCAACGCTTGAATCGTATGATCTTTTGGAACGCGACGAGAAAGAGAAAGATAAAAAAGACATCGAGCAACTCAATCGTCTCATTGAGTACAGTATTCTGCAACAACTGATCTATCGTGAAAAATACGCAACTGTCCCTAACTCACGGATCAAAAGAATTTTTCATTTCGATAACTGGAAATTGTTTGGGTGGACAGTAGGTATTCTTCTATTTTTCATAGCCTTTCTGATTGCGTTCGAACCCTCGTGGTTACGTGTAGAAACAATGTACAGAATACTCGACATGGGGCCGGTGGCTAATTCGGTAGCTGATATTCTTAGTGTCCTTTATATGCTATTCGGAATATCGGTCTGTATTCGAAAAATACTGTCGGCATTTTGCGGGTATCAGTTGAGCAGATTCAATTTGAAGGATGGCGAAATTGAACTCAAAGAAGCATCCATTTTTAATAAACACTTGGATGAGATCATCTATTTCTTCCAGCGTACGAAGTATGACGTGGTAATCATCGAGGATTTGGATCGTTTCAACACTTCCGATATATATCTAAAACTCAGAGAGCTAAACCAACTCATTAACGAATCCAAAGAAATAGGAAGACATATCGTATTTATTTATGCGGTTAAGGACGATGTATTCAAAGACGAACAGCGAGCTAAATTCTTCGATTACATTACGACGGTGATTCCGGTCATCAATCCGTCCAATTCGAAAGACAAACTAAAAGAGGCTCTACAGCTCCGGGGATATGAAGATATTGCAGACGAGGATCTCGAGGAAATGGCTTTCTTTATCAACGACATGCGTTTGCTTATCAATATTGCCAACGAATATCAGCAATACAGACGTCGATTATGCGCCACGGGACAAATCTCTCTAAATCCGACCAAACTTTTGGGAATGATCGTTTACAAGAATTATTTCCCCCGAGATTTCGCCAAATTGCATAATTGGGAAGGCGATGTATATAAGTGCATAGCGATGAAACCTAAATTTATCGCTTATGCCTTACAGCAACTCGACGAGCAGAAAAAACAGCTGGCACAAAACATCGAAAACCATCGTAATTCCGCCCATATCACTAAAAAAGAGATTCGGGAGATATGTGCTTGGCGAATTATAGAAGCAATGCCCAATATCCCAACGTCAATATGCATTGATAATACTTATCACCCTTATAGCGAAGTTATAAACGATGAGAAACTGTTTGAAGCAATGATCTCCATGCGTATTATTCGCTATAAATATTCATATTATGGCAATAGTCCTACCGCCGACTTCCATATCGATCAAGAAAGATTAAGTTTAGACTATTGGAATCGAAAAAAGGCCATTGAAGAACTGCCGCAAGAAATCCAATGCGAACGTAAGCATATCGACGATGAAGAGAGAAAAATCCAGTTGCTGCGCTTACATGAGTTACTCACATCGTATGATATGGAGCAATGCTCCGATTTTACAGATATTAAATTAGCACCGATGTTGAATGTATTTCTCAGACAAGGATATATTGACGAAGACTATTACGACTATATTTCATATTTTTATGAAGGCATGATAACGCTCAGTGATTACCATCTGCTTCTTACTATGAAGCAAGCAATCAAAAGCGACTATAATGCTAAAATCGATAAGGTCGGAAACTTTGCCAAGAAGATACCGTTGTCTACATTCAATTACGATTCAGTACTAAACATTCAGTTGGCAGACTGTCTTTCCGTTCATAATGGGGAATTTCACGAGAAGTTTGAATTATTGATGAAACATATTGAGAGAAACAATGCCCCGCTCGACTTTATAGCTCAATATTATCAGAACGGGCACCATTCACAATTACTATTTCAGCGTTTCATCAAATGGAATCCACAACATAATTGGCAGGCAATACAAAATTATCCGAATGAAACAGAACGTACTGCTTTAATAGAAGGATGGCTCAAATTCTGCAATCCTGTCGAATCGTTCGAAGAACAACGAACATGGCTCGATAATAATTACTCTTTCTTAACCAACCATAAAGAAGCGATAGGCCTGGAGCAGTTGAAATGGTTATCGAATAATGGCAAATACAATCGGCTAAATAGTGACTCAGCAGACCTGCTGCAATATGTAATCACTAACAGTCTATATGCTCTTAATTGTGGGAACTTGTGTGTCATTTTGAACTATCTGGCCGGTATGGACAAAATAAATCCCGAAAATCTAAATTTGAAACGAGTAAAGGAATACGCGAGCAGGGATGTTGTTTCCTATGTCGAGCAAAATCTTGTATTATGCCTGAAAGAATTTTCACATACGATAAACGATGAGGACGAAGAGGCATTACTGATTATACTTAACGATGACATGATTGATTCCGAAACAAAGAAAACTTATCTTCATACACAGCAGCAACGAATTTCGGACATAGCAAGCGTATCGGATGGGGCAAAAGATTTGGCGATCGAGTTATTACTTATCGAACCGTCTTGGGAGAATGTTGCGGCGTACTTCGCATTTTCCGAAAGTCAGGTATCGGAACTTCTGAAACATTACATCGAACACTATAAAACGGAATTGGGAAGTCACGTTTGCGAAGATTCAGTTGCTGAAAAAGAGGCTTTGTTCGATGCCCTCATTGGATCGAATATTTTAGAATTCAGAGCATATCAGACGATTGCCCAATCGTTCAATTATCTGATAAAAACAGACCAATATCTCGCCGATCTCGAATCCGACAGAGTAGATTATCTCATTGATGTTGGTATGATTGCTTTCACATACGAAAATACCTCAAATATTGCTTCTCATAGGACTTCGACATTGGTTAAATATCTGATTCATCATAAAAACGATTACTTGAAAAATATCGATTGCATCGAATATTCAGTGGATATCGCTTTAAGTCTTTTGACATCCAATGCATTTACGGTACAAGAAAAATCTACAATAATACCGTTATTAAAAGCTCAAATAATCGAAAGTAATAAAGATTTGGCGTCAGAAATATGTATCCTATTGACTCAGGTAAAAATCAGCTTGGACGAAGAGTGTCTGGTGGCTGTTATTGCAAATGCAAGCAATATTAAAAATCGAATCCTGATTGTTTCGCAGGCTATTACAGCTAATCCCAAAAATATCGCATTGACAGAGAATTTATTGTCCGCATTACCAAAGCCGTACTCCGATATAGCCGTACATGATCGCAAACATCCAATTCTCGAAAACAACGGCCCCAATCTTCGATTGCTCGATGCGCTTAAAAACATAAGATATATTTCGTCGTACAAGTTTTCGGAAAAAGAGGTGAAAATAAACAAAAAGGTTTGGGAATAATATCATCTTTCGCTATTTGATTGAAGACAAAATCTCGGGCTCCTATCACCGTCGCTCCAGAACGACTATTTCGGCTGTGACATTTGTCCGCGCGAATCGTTCCTGCATAGGTGTACGGTACAGAACCTCGAATTGCCGCAGCGTTTCCTGTATGCTCTTGGGGCGCTGTTTGTCGATGAAACCGTGCGGAAGCAGCAACACACTCCGGTCGCCCGGCTGTTGTACCTTCGCAAGCCACGAAAGGAAATCGACGACCGCCGTCGTTTCGAAGGGAGGGTTGGCAACGACGTTCTCGCAGCGGAAATCGATGTCCCGATATGGCCCGATCAGCGTTTGCGTCACAGGATACAGACGTGCGTAAAAGTCCGCTAGCTCCCGGTCGATTTCCAATCCCACGATCTGCGAGGGATACACGTCTTCGGCGATCAAGGCCCGGGTGAGTTGTCCCGTACCGCAGCAGACGTCCATGATACGGCTGTCATTCTCGAAATACCGCACGGCAAGGGCGGCGATCCGCCGGGCCGTAGCATCGGGCGTAAGGTACTGCGACAGGCGGACACCGCGTCGTTTCTGCTGCTCGCACAGTGCGTCGTAGGGCCAGTTATCCCCGTCGTAGCGGAACGGCAGTTCACCGTGTTGTTGCAGGTAATCGTGAATTTCGCAAAGCGTATCCGGCCAGATAAGCAGCCGGTTTTTGAAATAGCTGTTCGCAAGCGCATAGCGCTTAGCAATTTTTTCAAATCGTTTCATAGGTCTTAATTCAATTTAGCGTTTCGTTCGTTTCCGATGTCGGACCATTGTCGGCGATCATCCGGTAATTGTCGTCGTCTACACTGTGGATTCGGACCGTAGCACGACCCTCGTTCTCGGACGGAGCGATCTCTTGGATCGTTTCGTAGTGCGTTTCGCTCTCCTCGATTTCGATCGCAGCGTCGTCGCACGCCGCAGCGTAAAGGGATGTATGAGCCATCGCCGCAGCTTTCGCTTCGGCCTCCTCGATCGTTGCAGCCTCGATGGAAAAGTAGATGCGCTCCCACACCGCGACCTTCCTGTCCTCATAAAATCTGTACTTGGTCATAGATTGAGTTTGTATTGATAATTTTAAGCCTTCCGCTCCGGCATCTCGATCGGTTCGACATTCTCTATTCGCGTGTCGGGATGCGTAGGAAAGTCCCAATCTGGACACGTGAGCTCGTCGAGCGTCGTATGGATTTTGCCGCACGTCAGGCCGCAGTGTCGTAAAACAAGCCGGGCGGCTTCCTTACCCGAACGGTGTATGCCCCTTCGAACGTGTAGCATACACCTACTCGAAAATTCTGTTTCATCCTATTAAAAGCTATTCCACATGCCGTTGTCGTAGATATGCGCTTCGAGGTATTGCATCCCCGGCTCACAGGAGACGATCTCGATATGAAGCGTCGGGTCCTTCTCCAACGTCTTCATCATCGTTGCGATCGCCTTCTCGGGGTAGCACCATTTCGAGTCGAACTCCCCGCGCATCCAGTTGTCGCGGCCGTCGAGGTCGTACAGGTCGAACCGCTCATCGAGGCCGTAGAGAATCTTTTCGTAGTTCGCTTCATTGTCCGTCGAACAATAGAAGCGGTTGATACATATATTCGCCATCGTAAAACAGGTTTGCGTTCCCGCCGCTTTCAGGCGGGAACAGGTTACAGTCGAATGTTATGCCACCGGCCGTCACAATAGACGTTCCCTTCCAAATAGAGCGTATAGAAGTCGGTGGAGATTATCCGCAGACACAGCGAGGAGTCCTTGCGAAAATCCTCGGTCAGCGTCATAAAGAGCAGCGGCGGGAACCGTTCCCGCGAAAGGTAGCGTCCCGTAGTTTCAGCATCCGCAGGGTGGTAGTCATAGACGTGGAAATGCAGAAACAGCCAGCGGACGATCCGGCGGCGCGTGTCAGCGCTACGGCTCGACAGCCGGAAGCGATGGACATACAGGTTGCGTATGAAATATTCCGGAAAGGGTATCGTTCCCGATTCGGAACCGTTTCGAAAAAGGTTCAGCATTTCGGTCTGTAGCGGTTATCTGAAAGGGCCAGGAAGTCGTCGAGCGTGCAGGGGCCGTAATCGAGCGATACCTTTTCCTGAATCGTGCCCGTTTCGTAGCGGAAACTGTAGCAGAGGCCGTTACGCTCGATAGATCCTCTGTCGCGATCTTTGTTCCACTTAACATCCGGGAGTTTGTTCAACCGCGATCGATGGGCGGCGATATGGTCTTCGCGTTCTCGATCGAGGTGTTCCAGGTCGTGCCAGATCTTAGTCAGGTAGTCCACCCAAATATTGACCTTACGCTCGGAAAGGACACCGATGCGGTGCGGTGCCGGATATTTATCCCGGATATGAGCCTGCATATGAAGATCTATATGCTTGAAATTCGAGGTGTCGGTGTCGATCGCATAGGTCGGTTTGGGAGAATACTGCTTATTGATCCGAAAGAGGATTCCGTTGCGTCGGAAACAGATACGGCTCTGTTCGAACGAGCAGTATTCCGTATTTTCATTATAGAAAACGCCGTACAACAGTTCCGCATCGGGAATAGTGGGCAGAACTTCCTCCAACAAGCCTTGTGCCCTCTGTATCTCCGAAGTAGTTCGATAGTCGGGAGTAAGCGTCAAGCGTGTAAAGCTCTTCTGGTCCATCCAGCATATCATCGCGCAGACACCCGCGTACGGCAGGATTCGATTTCCCGTACATGATCGTTCAGAGGAAGTGTTTCCATAACGCGACAGTTCTCGGCCGCTATGCCGAGCAGCACTGAGAGCTTCATACAGGCGGCAGCTTGTGTACGCGCCGCAACGCGGAAGAGATACATGGCGTAGCCTTCCGCCGAAATCCGATAATAGATGTTCATGGTTCGAAACAATTTGGTGAATATTCTTATTGTGTCGCCAGACCGAATGTCCTGCATGGTCGGACGACGGGGCGGAAACTGCGGCAGGCGGCCCGTGCGACTTTTCCGCGTGCGATACCGTTCGAAGAAGGGAAGATCGTGCGCGGAAAAGTCGATAAGGGACTGTGAGCCTGCCGCTAACTTGCCCCGCGTCCGACCGGGACGATCCAGTATCATGCATAAAAAAGCGGGCAAAGACTCCGACAGCAGCAGATTTTGCCTATATTTGTTTCATAACGACCAAATAAAAATCGATATGGAAAAATTACTCGAACAAATCAACGATCGCATCGCAGCATTTCAGAAGGATGCATATCTTCAGTGGTTCAAAGGCAACAAGGCAGCCGGACGGAGGGCTCGCAAAGCTGCATTGGAGTTGATGGCGCTGCTCAAAGAGTTCCGCAAGACTTCCCTCGAAGCGGGCCGGTAGATCGGATATATGGTATTTGTCTATACCTCCTTTCTTCCTGCTGTTGCTTCGTCGCTTTTACGAAATCGGAGAAAAAGACCGGCCGCAAACGGCCGGTCTTGACAAGCTGAGATACAACGTGAATCACAGGCGTTGGCCCGTCGCATCGAAACGGGGCGCTTTCGAGAGCCTGTACCGGATCTTATGGCGCACGAGACGTTCGGCGAGGAGTACCAGATCGTAGAGGCTATACATCATCTGCTGTTGGAAGACTTTCGCCTTGATCTGTCGTTTCAGACGGTTCTCGTCCAGCTCGTCGCGCGTAATGCCAAGTACTTCGCACACGCCCTCGGCTGACAGGTACATCGGACGGTCGCTGTGACCGCAGAGATATTCGAAAGCCAGCAGCCCCTTGCCGAGGATATAATAGCTGCGCAGAAGACGTTCGAACTCCTCTTCTCCGATCAGCAGATACTTCGTTTCATTGGGATTGTTCGGTCGCTCCATACTCATTGTTCCATTGATTGTTCAGGCTGTTTCCGGGTTACTCTCTCCAAACGAGAGAGGTAGTCGTATATCTCCGTCTGAAAATACAAGCGCCGGCGACCCACGTTGAACCCGACGAGTTCTTTGCGCTCACGAAGGCGCTGCACCTGACGGGCACTCAGGTGCAGCACCGAACAAACCTCGTTGAACTCCAGAACCGGTGTCCCGAAAAGCACGTTGCGATGGCGTCTCAAAAATTGAAGGTCCACGGAAATCGTCTTGACCGTTGCATGAATTTCCGCAAGGCGGAGTTTGTCGTCTTTATCCATAATTAAGATATGTTGGTTATGGTGCAAAAATGACAACTCCCGACCGATAGTTTTTGTAACTTACACGGTCACTTACATAAAATTTCCATACGGACAAATAGCAAATAGAATATTTCTGCCGGAACCGAATAAATCGATTCCGGCAAAAATATTACCATAAAACGGGAATATACAACACAATGAAATTTATCCGTCATAAATAGTTTTTACTATCTTTCTCTTATCTTTCACGATCACCAACAAGAAAAGGCAACACGATGATTACTGTGCTATATTTTTTGCAACAAGCTGCATATCCCGCATGATCGACGCATCCAAGATTCGTGCGTAATGACGTGTCATCTTCGTATCGGAATGTCCAAGCATTTTGGCCACATTTTCAATGGCAGCTCCGCTGGCAAGCGTAAGCGTGGCGAAAGTATGACGAGCCACATGGGTGGATAGATGCTTTCGAATACCGCATACATCTGCCAACTCTTTCAAATATAAATTCATCTTTTGATTGCTGCATACAGGAAGTAAAACCCCGCGCTTTTGGCAGTAATCGTTGTCCGCATAGCGCGACAAAATTTCATTTGCTGCATCCAACAGAGGAATATTACACATATTCTGCGTTTTCTGACGTAACTTACGAATCCATCTCGCCCCATTGATGTCCAAAACAATATGTTCGGGCCTCAACTGCTTCACATCAGTAAAAGCCAATCCTGTGAAGCAGCAAAAGACGAAAATATCCCGGATCTGGGACATTCGGGGAATATCGATATGTTTATCTTTGAGACGTTGCAATTCACGCCATTCAAGAAAATCTCGTTCGACAGGTTTCAGATGAAATTTATACTCGGAAAAAGGGTCTTTATTCAACCAGCCGCGGGCAAGTGCAAGTCGCGTAATTTTCTTGAAATTAGCAAGGTATTTGATCGTCGTATTGTGACCGCATTTTCGATTCGTTTTCAAATACAGTTCAAACTCCTCGATAAAATCCTGCGGTAATTCATTCAAATAAAAATCTTCCTTCTGATAATGAACGGACAAAAAATTACAAAGTAACTTCAAACAGGTTTCATACCGGGCTACCGTCGCCGGAGCATAATCGATACCTGATAGTTTACGGCATTTCTCATTATGTGCACGAAAGACCTCAACAAGTGTCCGACGCTCCGGCAAATTCTTTCCCAAATAACGGTCGAGAATCGATCGTGCGGATAATTCTTCTCCCGCTAACTCCATATCTCGTAGAATGCGAAGAATATTCGAGGAAATAGCATCCAAATACAAGTTTAGATCCCGACAACCTAAACCTTTTTCCGTAGCTTTACCCTTACTTGAATTCCACAAACGAGGTGCGATGAAGCGCTTGACTGAAGCATCCGAACGATTCCCGTTAACTGTAATGCGCATAAAAATGGGCGCTTCGCCGAATTTATTAAGTTTAGTTCGGCGAATGTAGAATAACAAACTGAAAGATGTCCTTTCCATAGATACTTGATTTTAGGGTGCAAAAATAATATCCCAAGCACCTGCTTGTCAAGATGTAAAACAATGCAATACAACGCATTACAAGCTATTCGGTGTACTTTTTTTTCGCGAAAATCAAGTACACCGAATAAGCCACGAAAAACTCGTATTAAAATGCATTATCTTGTATCTATGGCTCAAAAAGAAATCCCTACAAATGTTTAATTTGCAGGGATTTACTTCTTTTACGATTGCTTTATCGCGGAAAGAGAGGGATTCGAACCCCCGGAACCTCTCGGTTCAACGGTTTTCAAGACCGCCGCAATCGACCGCTCTGCCATCTTTCCGGCGACAAAAGTAGCACCTTATTTCCATTTTACCAAATTCCGGCCGGGATTTCGCCCCGCGCCCTTCCGGTGTGCGGCGGTCGGCGCACGGCCTTCCTGAACGGTCGTTTGCGGCCGCGGTTCCGACCAGCTGCTTGCCCGTTGTCCGTGTTCCTGCCGTGCGTCGCCCGTGCGGTCGCGGTCTCCCTTTGCCGGCGGGGAAAAAGGTCGAAACGGATGTTCGGGAAATTTTTATTAACTTTGTCGGATACGGTTAGGATTTCGAGACGAAGAATGTTGTAACCTTTATACCCTCTCTGTTATGAACAAATCTCAATTGGCGGAGGCCGTGGCCCGTGAGGCGCGGCTTTCGAAGATCGATGCCGTGAAGGCGCTCAATGCGTTCGTCAAGGTCGCCGTCGAGGCGTTGCGCGGCGATGAGAAGATTCTGCTGACGGGGTTGGGGACGTTTTCGACCGTCCGTTACCCCGAGCGTATGGGACGCAATCCCCGCACCGGCGCACCCGTGCGGATCCCGGCGCGCCGTGCCGTGCGCTTCCGCCCGTCGCGCACGATCGAAGACTGAATGGGCGAAACGACCGATCCGCTGAAAAAAACGCTATCTTTGCCGCACATCCGATCCGTTGAGGATGTCACAGACGAAAACCGCTCGCTATGCCGCAAATTTCCCTTCGGGCCTGTGAAATGCCCGAGTCGCCGATTCGAAAACTCTTTCCGCTGGCCGAGGCCGCCAAGGCCCGCGGCGTGAAGGTCTATCATCTCAACATCGGCCAGCCCGATCTGCCCACGCCGCAGGTGGGGCTGGACGCCTTGAAGCAGGTAGACCGCACCGTGCTGGAATACAGCCCCAGCGACGGCTACCGGTCGCTGCGCGAAAAGCTGGTCGAGTATTACGCCCAGTACCAGATCCGCCTGACGGCCGACGACATCATCGTCACGACGGGAGGTTCGGAGGCGGTGCTTTTCGCCTTCATGTCGTGCCTCAATCCGGGCGACGAGATCATCGTACCCGAACCGGCCTACGCCAACTACATGGCTTTCGCCGTATCGGCCGGCGCCGTGATCCGGCCGATCACCGCCTCGATCGAGGACGGCTTCGCGCTGCCGTCGGTCGAGAAGTTCGAGGAGCTTATCAACGACCGCACGCGCGGCATCCTGATCTGCAACCCCAACAACCCGACGGGGTACCTCTATACGCGCCGCGAGATGATGCAGATCCGCGATCTGGTGAAGCGCTACGACCTTTTTCTCTTTTCGGACGAAGTCTACCGCGAATTCATCTATACGGGGTCGCCCTATATCTCGGCCTGCCATCTGGAGGGGATCGAGCAGAACGTGGTGCTGATCGACTCGGTGTCGAAACGCTACTCGGAGTGCGGCATCCGCATCGGGGCGCTCATCACCAAGAACCGTGCGCTGCACGACGCCGTGATGAAGTTCTGCCAGGCGCGGCTGTCGCCGCCGCTCGTGGGGCAGATCGTCGCCGAGGCGTCGATCGATGCGCCGCGCGAGTACCATACGGAGGTGTACGACGAGTATATCGCCCGCCGCAAGTGCCTGATCGACGGTCTGAACCGCCTGCCGGGCGTCTATTCGCCGATCCCCATGGGTGCATTCTACACCGTGGCGCGGCTGCCGATCGACGACAGCGACCGTTTCTGCGCGTGGTGCCTCGGCGAATTCGACTACGAGGGCGAGACGGTGATGCTGGCTCCCGCCTCGGGGTTCTACTCCGACCCGACGTGCGGTCGCAACGAGGTGCGCATCGCCTATGTGCTTTGCCAGCAGGATTTGCAGCGTGCGATCCGCGTGCTGGGCGAGGCGCTGAAACGTTATCGACGCGAGGTGATGGGGGAGGAGTGATCCTGCCCGAACGACTGGAAAACGGAATCCTGCGGGATTCCGTTTTTCGTTCGCTGAAAGGGCGGATGTCCGTGCGGATGCGTCGGACGATGATTCCTCCGGTTTCATGCGGAGGGATCGTGCAGCGCGCAGTTTCCCAAATTGAAATAACATTGTTCGAAGTCAATATTGATTTTCAGGAACTTTTTGGCGTAATTTGCTGCTGTTTTTACATGAGTGTTGTTCAATGTGAAAAATAATTTCTATTTTTGTCTTGTCGCGCAAGCGGCAGACATACAGAAAGTGTTTTCGCACTTGTCCTAATCTGAAAATGTGGCAATTTTCAATAGCAAAGGACAACGAACAGCACTCATTTCTTGTTAGCATATGGCAAGGTGCACTTCTGTGTACCTATCCCATATCTATCAGGTGTGGGGTATTGTATCTTCGTTTATTTTGCTATGGGTTCGCCACAACCTTCAGATTGATAAACGAAATCGGCTCCACACTTGAACCTAAGTATGATTTATATCAATCTGATATACAGTTGCAATCTATTATTTTCTTGCAGATTTGATACCAAATAGCTCCCAAGCGTATGTTTTATTGAGGAGGATAACTAAAACTATATATAGTTCTGTATGCCGCTATATTTCGAGGATAGTAATACTGAAAATAGGTTTATGCTGACTTTATTAATCTATGTATAACTAGCCTAATGTCAGATATTGTTTTTCTAACTCTGGTTTCATGCTCTTTCAAAAATTGTTGGGATATTACGAAATTCGCTTCTTGCATGTCACCATCTGTAAGCCATTTCCAATAAGACGTTGCTAAATTTTGTATTGCATTTTTATCATCCATAAATTTAGGAAAAGATTCTTTGATTTCTTCTAGTATCATATCTGAAATGACATCCCCTCTGTGAAATGTCATTCTAATATCAGTTTTAGCATCATCTAGGGATATTTCACCTTTGCTAAGTTGTTCTAAAATAGACATATTCCTACTATACACATCGCAAAGTTCCATTAAATCTTTGGATATTATATCGCGAGCTACATCCCTTTTATTCAGAGAGTTGCCTAAATATACAACAGCAATTGTTAGTGCAGTTGTAATAATGAGCATTAATGTATCGATAATATTTATCTCATAGTTTATACATCCTTTAATAAAGGACAAGATTACTAGAGTTACAACTATTCCTATTGCAACTCCACTAGCATATTTAAGTAGTTCTTTCATTACCTGTCTCTTTTGGTTGGATGTTCTATCTCCGTTATGATACGGTTTTTTCTAATTTCACTTTCATCAGAAATGAAAACAATTGTAGAGAGAACCGCTTCGCTTCCCATTTCTAGAGAAAGTTTACCAAAAGCCCCAGATACAAATGAAGATGGATATCCCCATACTCCATCCAAATTAATGATGAGTTTTACTTTGTTTCTTACTGCTTCTTCAAATTTGGGTTTTAACAATACCTCAAAAAATTCTTCACCAGAATGTGGTCCATCTTTACGATATCGAGCTCCTGGAGAGTCAGAGAAATCAGCCTTTATGTCTATGATAATATCTTTCATATTTCTTTTTTATGTTCAACAACCAAACCAAATATAGAGTGTTTCTTAGTGCAAAGATATCACATTTAATGGTCTAAACGATTTTCATATTTATTAAAAATACTATATACCTTTGTTTATTGTATCACCGTTTGTTAATTCCCAAAACAGCATAGTACCAGAAAAGTTGTATTCGAGTGCTTCTGCTGTCTTGTCTTTTAAGTTTATTTTTACATCATTACTTATTATATAGGCTCGTGTAAAATATTGAGAATTGCTATTGACAGCTATTTGTGGAATACCCTTACCTCTAATTTTATTGTCTACTTTTTCTCGTGATTTAATTTTGCCGTCAAGAAGGTCGGGTACTAAATCAGTATTATTTTCCAAACCTATAACTTTCTTGATTTTTTTAAATAACTGCACAGGGATACTGTCAAATATGCCAACGCCTAAATCTATAAATGTGTACATCGTGTGTCCATTAGGGGCGTTATAGGTATATAACCACCATTTGAATTGATTTGCATTTGAATTATTACTTGCGTGATTGTTGGTATTTGACATTGCTTCTATTAGCATTTCATATAGATCTGGGAAAGGTTTATTACTTCCAAACACATGCTTTGTTCCTAGTATACATGCGTTTTTTGCTATATCTGATTGTACTTGATAATTGCTTTCTTGATGAAACAAATTAGTATCACTTTTATGCGCAGACTTTAAAACTTTTGTTGCTTTTACATGATTATAAAAGCCAGACTCAATAAATAATCTAAGAAGTTCTGGATCTGCAGGCGCATTTCCCCTAATGCGTCCTCTTTTTCCTAAAAAGGATTCATCATTAGCACATGCGGCAAGTAATGCTATTGCGTCTGAAGATAAAGCTGTTATATGCGACAAATCACATTGAACCTTTTCCTTGTTGTGCAATAACGATTTGCATTTTATGAAATATTCTAGAATTTCATTTGTATTATCTATGAATGAAAAGTTTTTAGGAACCTCTAGTTCTACATAAGCTTTACGTTCCCATTCCCGTTGTGCCACAAGCCCTCTTCGCCTATTTTCAAGACGATGCCTACGGCGCAACTTGTAACTTTTGCTTTGACGCTTCATTGTGCGCCTCATTCGTTTGAGTTGATAACGTCGCCTTTTAATCTCTTTTTGGGTTTTATAATTCACAGAATCACAATTTAACGACAACATTATAATTTATTAAACCGCTCTATAAGTGCATTGTTTTATCATATCCACTTTGGCGCATTTATTATTTATTCTACAAAAGTACAAAAACAATCCGAGCTATTGAATATAATTCGCTATATTTACACAATAAAATCGCATCTAAGAATGAAACTAAATAGGATAAAGGCGGTCTTGTCGGACAAAGGTATTTCCCAAACGTGGTTGGCTAAAAAACTGGATAAGAGCTTCAGTATGGTCAATGCCTATGCTTGCAACAGAATCCAGCCTAACTTGGAGACACTGCAGCAAATTGCAGAGATTCTTCAGGTAGACTTAAAAGATCTGATAACAGACAAGGATGAACGGGAATGATGTCCTGTGGACATGTGTTATCTTTTTTAGCGTATAACTTCTGATAATGCAGAAATATAGGAACAGCTATGACACCAGAAGAAAAAGCTAGGCAAAAGATAGATCAGTGGTTCGCCGAGGCGGGTTGGAAAGTAATCAATAGGGAAGATTATGAACCAACCTGTACAGCTGTTGCCATAAGGGAAGGATTGCTGAAGGGTAATCTTGAAGCGGATTATTTCCTTTTCATTAATGGTAAGGCTGTTGGTGTTCTTGAGGCCAAAAGGGAAGATGTGGATGCGCTTTCCGATAAGGTATGTGAGCAGGCGGCATTATATGCCAAAAGAGTTCCTCATATATATCAGACATATCAGAACCCATTGCCTTTTATTTTTACTTCCAATGGGAAGAATCTGTATTTCTGTGACTTCCGCAAGCAGGAGCAAAGTTTCAAACAGATAATGGCTATCCCAACTCCCTATGAGTTGGTCAAGCAGTTAGGGATAGGTGATTATTTCGCAGGACTTCCAACTTTGCAGAAAAAAGGATTACGTGATTGCCAGTACGAGGCTGTAACCGAGCTGGAAAAAAGTTTTCGTGCAGGACAGAACCGGGCTCTGATGGTTTTGGCGACCGGTGCAGGCAAGACATATACGGCTTGCCTTGCCGCATACCGTCTGCTATCCTACACTCCCATGCGAAGAATACTGTTTCTGGTGGACAGGAATAATCTGGGCAAACAGGCAGAGGGTGAATTCGGAACTTTTCGGTTGACAGAAAACGGAGATGCCTTCAATACCATATTTACGGTGAACAGGCTTCGTTCCTCATCCATTCCGTCAGACAGTAATGTGATTATTTCGACTATTCAGCGACTTTTTTCATTCTTGAAAGGGGATACTATCGAAGATAACGATGAAGATGATGGCAATGAACCAACCGAAGAAATCATTTTGCCGCCTAATCCGAACCTACCGCATGATTATTTTGATCTGATCATCATAGATGAATGTCACCGTTCAATATATGGCAACTGGCGGAAAGTTCTGGAGTATTTCGATATAGCAAGACTCATAGGCTTGACAGCCACGCCTGTTCCTGAAACCATGGCATTCTTCAATAACAACCGCATAGTCAACTATACCTTGGAAAAAAGCATAGTTGATGGTGTTAATGTGGATTGCCGTGTGTATAGAATCAAAACACAGGTGACGGAAAATGGCGGTGCTATATTGGAAGGGGAAAAGGTAAAAGAGGAAACACGCTATACAGGAGATATTAAAACCATCTTAAACAAAGAAGCCAAGACCTATACTAACAAGGAGTTAAACCGAAGTGTCATCAACCCGGCACAAATCAAGCTTGTCCTATCCACTTATCGGGATGCTGTCTATACCGAACTGTTCAATGACCCTCAAAGGGAAGCCAATTTTGACTGGCTACCGAAGACATTGATATTTGCACTCAACGAAACTCACGCTACCAATATCGTGCAGATAGCGAAAGAGGTATTCGGGCGTACCGATAACCGTTTTATACAGAAAATAACATATTCTGCAGGTGATAGCAACGAGCTGATACGCCAGTTCCGAAATGACAGGGATTTCCGTATAGCAGTGACCTGCACGTTAGTCGCGACAGGGACTGACATAAAGCCGTTGGAGGTGGTGATGTTCATGCGTGATGTCGAATCGTTGCCTCTCTATATACAGATGAAAGGACGCGGTGTTCGCACCATCGGAGATGAACAACTGCGTAATGTGACCCCGAACGCTTTTAGCAAAGACTGCTTCTACTTGGTAGATGCCGTAGGTGTAACTGAACACGAAAAGACTATACCGACGGCTACGGATGAACCGACAACAAAGATTATCTCCCTTAAAGAACTATTGGAGCGTATCAGTCATGGTTATATTCCTGATGAGTACCTGCAACGTCTTGCCGCAACGCTTTCCAGAATATATAACAAGGCAGACAACTCTCAACGGGCAGAGTTTGCTCGTCTGGCTCATGATGACATGAAAGGACTTGCTTCTAGAATTTATGATGCACTTGACAATAGCACACTCCCACCGTTTGTCAGCATAAACGAGCCAAATAACGAGCGGAAAGGATTGGTTTCCCCACTTGCCAATCATGCAGATGCAAGACGATACTTGCTTATTCTTGCCGCAGGATTTGTCAATACGCTGATGCCGGGAGAAGATACACTTATCTCTAAAGGGTTTTCTATTGAGGAAGCACAAAACACGACCGAGGCTTTCGAAGAGTTTTGCAGAGAACACACTGACGAAATTGAAGCATTGCGAATCATTTACAATAATGAAGGAGAGCCGATTACTTATTCAATGTTAAAAGATTTGGAGAACAAGCTCAAAATGGCAAACAATCATTTCACATCCAAGCAACTTTGGAACTCGTATGCCATCCTGAATCCAAACAGTGTGCGACGCTCTACCACCAAAGAAGAAAGCGATGCACTTACAAATATCATTCAGCTTGTGCGCTATGCTTTCCGGCAAATCGAACGGTTGGATAGTGTAGTCACTACCTCCAAACAGTACTTCAATCTATGGCTAGGACAAAACCAGCGAGAAATAACAGATAAACAGCGCGAAGTGATAAGTCGCATAGTGGACTACATCGCCTCCAACGGTGCTTGTACTGTGAGGGATATTCGTGAAGACGATGCAACCCATGCGGCACAAATGATACGGGCGTTTGGTAATATGCAGAAAGCAGACGATGCACTTCGTTCTCTTTATACATTTGTAGTTTTAAGAAAAGCAGCATAATAAATAATGGCAACAAATAACACAACAGAGCAATCACTCACCAAAAAGGTATGGAATCTTGCTACCACTCTTGCCGGGCAAGGGATTGGATTTACCGATTACATAACTCAACTCACCTATCTTCTGTTTCTGAAGATGGATGCCGAGAATGTGGAAATGTTTGGAGAAGAATCCGCTATCCCAGATGGCTATCAGTGGGCAGATCTGATTTCTCTTGACGGCTTAGATTTAGTCAGACAGTATGAAGAAACGCTTAAACTGCTTAGCGAACAGGACAATCTGATCGGTACTATCTATACAAAGGCGCAAAACAAGATTGACAAGCCCGTTTATCTGAAAAAGGTCATTTCCATGATTGATGAGGAACAATGGCTCATCATGGACGGTGATGTGAAAGGTGCTATCTACGAAAGCATCCTCGAAAAGAACGGACAAGACAAGAAAAGCGGTGCGGGGCAATACTTTACTCCCCGTCCACTTATCAAAGCAATGGTGGATTGTATCGCTCCTCAAATAGGAGAAACGGTTTGCGACCCGGCATGCGGAACAGGCGGTTTTCTGTTGACGGCTTACGATTACATGAAAGGCCAGTCAGCAAGTAAGGAAAAACGGGATTTCCTGCGTAACAATGCCTTACATGGTGTGGATAACACTCCATTGGTGGTAACACTTGCCTCAATGAATCTATATCTGCATGGCGTAGGCACAGACCGAAGTCCGATTGTCTGTGAAGATTCGCTGGAGAAAGAGCCGTCAACGCTTGTAGATGTGATACTTGCAAATCCTCCATTCGGAACACGCCCAGCTGGTTCTGTCGATATCAACCGTCCGGATTTCTATGTAGAGACAAAGAATAATCAGCTGAACTTCCTGCAGCACATGATGCTGATGCTTAAAACCGGAGGTCGTGCAGCTGTAGTGTTGCCTGATAATGTACTTTTCGAAGGAGGGGCTGGTGAAACAATTCGCAAGAAGTTGCTGACAGATTTTAATCTGCACACCATTCTCCGCTTGCCTACAGGTATATTCTATGCCCAAGGCGTAAAAGCCAATGTCTTGTTCTTTACGAAAGGACAACCGACAAAAGAGATTTGGTTCTATGATTATCGGACAGATGTCAAGCATACTCTTGCCACCAACAAACTCGAACGCCATCATCTGGATGACTTTGTCTCTTGCTACAATAACCGGATAGAAACCTACGATGCAGAAAATAATCCGCAAGGACGATGGCGGAAATATCTGGTAGAAGATATTTTCGCCCGCGACAAAACAAGCCTTGACATTACATGGATAAAACAGGGCGGAGAGGAAGATGACCGGACATTGGCGGAACTGATGGCAGATATAAAAGAAAAAAGCCAGACGATAAGTGCTGCTGTGGCAGAACTTGAAAAACTGTTGGCAAACATAAAAGAGGATTGAATCTATGGGAGAAAATAAGATAACCGTTTCGGTAGAGCAACAGTTCGGGGAAGTCATAGACATCATTCTTCGGCATAAAAGCCGTGCTTCTAAAGCTGTCAATAAAGAACTGCTGCTTACTGCATGGCATGTGGGAGGTTATGTTTCAGCCAAATTGAAAAGTGAAGAATGGGGAAGCAAGGTCGTGACACAACTGTCTGAATATATCCGGTCACAGCGGCCTGATATTAAAGGATATAGTAGAAGGAGCATTTACAATATGGTCATGTTTTATGAAGCGTATTCTACAATGTCTTTCTTAACGACTGTGGGGAAATTCTTGTCTTCGGAATTTGTGCAGCCAACGACTGCACAAATAGAGGCATCTAACTTTGAACCTTCATCAGACCCGGCGATAACTGTGCAGCCAAAAGCTGCACAAATTGTCCAGCCAGAAATAGAACAAATGCCGAAGATACTGGAGTTGACCACATTGACTAATCATATAGAGATACTATGCCGCTGTAAAAATAACGAAGAACGGATGTTCTATATGCTCTATGCCAATAAAGAACATCTGGTAAAACGGGAACTGCAGCGTTGTATCTCGAATCAGACGTTTTCGGCTTTATTAGGTAGCAAGGACAATATGTCAAAAGGATTGCTTGAGACATATCCTAATGCTCCCATTATGTTCAAAGACACATTGTTTGTCGATTTTCTTGACTTGCCGAAGAAGCATAGTGAATCCCGATTGAGAAACGGATTGCTGGAACACATGAAGCAGTTCATTCTTGAATTGGGCAAAGATTTCATATTCATGGATCAGGAATATCGTCTCAATATCGGGGCGTCCACATTCAAGGCTGACTTGCTGTTCTTTCATCGTGGCTTGCAGGCACTGGTCGCTGTAGAACTGAAAAAGACTAAATTCCATCCTCGCGACCTCGGCCAGTTGGAATTTTATCTGGAAGCACTCGACCGGGATGTGAAACGTTCTAATGAGAATCCGTCTATTGGTATAATTCTCTGTCCGGAAGCTGACCGGGTAGTGGTGGAATATGCCATGAGCCGGAGTATGAGCCCTACGATGATTGCAGAATACAAACGTATCCTTATTCCGCAGGAACGTATGCAGGAGAAACTGAACGAATTTTGTAACCTGTTCCTGAATAAAGACTGATTGTTATGGATACCAAGAAATTACGTCAAAAGATATTAGACCTTGCCATTCATGGCAAACTCGTACCGCAAGACCCGAATGATGAACCTGCATCTGTTTTGCTTGAACGCATCAAGGCGGAGAAAGAGCGATTGATAAAAGAAGGGAAGATAAAAAGGGGGAAAAAGTCTGTAAAGACTTCTGATACGCCCCATTATCAGCAGGATGTACCGTTTGAGATACCGGGAAATTGGGTGTGGACGAGTCTTGGAGAAATATGTTTATTCTTATCTAGAGGTAAATCACCAAAGTATTCAGATACAGATAAAACTTATCCTGTATTTGCTCAAAAATGTAATCTAAAAGAAGGTGGTATATCTTTAGAACAAGCACGCTTCTTAGATCCATCTACAATTTGTAAATGGAGCGAGGAGTACAAACTAAAAACCGGAGATGTGCTTGTTAATTCAACAGGAACAGGGACAGTTGGGCGAACTCGACTTTTCCACGAAAGTTATTTGAAGCATTATCCTTTTGTTGTACCTGATTCTCATGTCTCTGTTATAAGGACTGCTAGCGAGATTAAATCTGAATTTGTTTTTGCTTATATCTCATCGAAACTTATACAAGAGTACTTGGAAGATAATCTTGCAGGAAGTACCAATCAAAAGGAATTATATATCGGAGTTTTGTCGGATTTATCATTTCCACTTCCTCCTCTTGCAGAACAACAACGCATTGTAGCTGAAATCGAAAAATGGTTTGTTTTGATTAATGAAATAGAACAAGGTCAAACAGATTTACAGTCTGTCATTAAACAGACTAAAAATAAAATCCTTGATTTAGCTATACATGGCAAATTCGTGCCGCAAGACCCGAATGACGAGCCTGCATCGGAACTGCTCAAACGTATCAACCCGAAAGCTGAAATCACTTGTGATAACGGGCATTATCCCGTTGGTTGGATTGATGTAATTTTAGGAGATATATTCTATCATAATACAGGAAAGGCTCTTAACTCATCAAACAAGGAAGGTGTATGGAGAAACTATCTTACAACATCTAATGTGTATTGGAATCAGTTTGACTTATCTATTATTAAACAAATGCCTTTTAAGGATAATGAGTTAGAAAAATGCACTGTCGAAAAAGGTGACTTACTTGTATGTGAAGGTGGAGATATTGGGCGTTCTGCAATATGGAATTTCGATTATAATATTTGCATCCAGAACCACATTCATAGATTACGTCCTAAAGGAGACCTAAATGTCTTATTTTACTATTATGTTTTACGATTTTTGAAAGAACATAATTTAATAGGAGGTAAAGGCATAGGATTACTAGGATTATCTTCTAATGAATTACATAAAATAAGGATGCCATTACCGCCACGAAAAGAACAAGATAGAATAGTGTTAAAAATTGAAGAGATGTTTTCTGTTCTTGACAACATTCAAAAAGCCTTAGAAGCGTGATAGAATACGCTTCTAAGGTCTTACATTACCAATTTACAACTTTGTCAACAATCTTTTGTTGTTCGCTGGTGGTTCGGCGCAGATAGATGCGAGTAGTTTCAATACTTTCATGCCCCATGAGGTCGGCAAGCAATGCGAGATCATTGAAACGGTCAAGAAAGTTTTTAGCAAAGCGATGACGGAAAGAGTGAGGATATACTACTTCCTTGTTCAAACCATATTTCTCGGCGAAATGCTTTAGTTGCTGGGCTATACCTCGTGTTGTGATACGTTGACCAAAACGGTTAAGGAAAATATAACCGCTTGTCATATTCTTACTTTTCAACCATTGGATAGCTTCACTTCGCAGATTCTTGGGAATATAAAGGCGGCGTATTTTCCCACCTTTGCTATAAAGGTCAAGATAGCCCACTTTTACATGTTCCACCTTGATGTGTAGCAGCTCGCTCACACGGGCACCTGTAGCGGCCATAAACCAAACCACAAAGTACCAGTCATCATAATCGTCTGCTTTTAACCGTGTTTTCAAGAACTTATAGTCAGCATCACTGATTACGTTTTCCAAGAAGTTCTTCTGTTGCACTTTGATAAATTTCACCTTCAACTTATCCTGCTTGATAAACTCCAGATATTTGTTGATGCCCTGCAAACGGAGATTGACGGTCTGCGGTTTGAAGTTTTCCACCAGATAACCCTTATAGGCCAACAGGTTTTTCTTGTTCACTTCTCCATAGTGACTGAGAAAGTAGTTCACCGTCCACACATACGATGCTACGGTGTTCTTTGCCAAATTCGTTTTGGCAAGATAGTCTTTGAATCTTGTTATCATATACATTTATTTTTGATGAATACGATAACAATATAAAGCGCAACCTAACGGGCATTATCCGCAGTTACCTGTAGGATGGAGCTGTACAACTATTAAAGATGTATGTGAGAATATAAATGGATTATGGAAAGGAAAGAAGGAGCCACTTGTAAAAGTTGGAGTTATACGTAATGCTAATTTTACCAAAGACTTCAAATTAGATTTTTCAAATATTGAATGTATAGATGTAGAGCAACGAGCTTTCTCTCAACGTCATTTACTGAACGGTGATTTAATTGTTGAGAAATCTGGAGGTAGTGATAAAAATCCTGTAGGAAGAGCTGTTTTATACGAAGGAACAAATGGCGTGTTTTCGTATAGCAATTTTACAATGGTTTTAAGAATAATACACAGGGAAGTTATTTTAAGCAAGTTCTTGTACTACTATATATTAGCAAACTATCAGGCTGGGGTGATGAACTCAATGCAAACTCAAACTACAGGCTTACATAATTTAATCCTTGACAAATATCTTACCATGCCGTTATACCTTCCACCACGCCAAGAGCAAGAACGTATTATAAATAAAATCGAAATTCTATTTAGCAAGTTAGATACAATAATGGAGAGCTTATAAGTTCTCCATTATTGCGTCAATGTTCTTAAAAATTGTTTCAACCGCATCAATTATTTTCCTTTGCTCATTATATGGCGGTATAGGAACTTGTATTGCCTTGAAAAGTTTTTTATTCAAGTGTGGAATGGCGGAGCCTACTTTGTTTTCTCGTAATGCCTTTCGATGCAAGTTTATAACCAGTAAAACATAATCAGTAAGCATTTGTTTATTGATGTATAATTGTTTAAAGGTGCTTCCTTGATAGCCATCAATCGGCGTTCTGAACACTTCACCAGAGTTTTCTCCATCAACCAAAATCAATAGGCTATTGGCTGCTACATATCGCCCATTTGTCAGTGTTTTAAAGTCACGTTCCCCTCTTAGATATTTTACATCAAGATTTGGCATTCCCTTACCGTCAAGTTTCTCTCCATCCGTCAAAGAACATAGCATGTGCATTGGAATTACTGCCCACCCGTCAGGTAACTGCGGATAATGCCCGTTATCACAAGGTGTGAAATTAGGATTAATACGCTTCAATAGCTCAATAGCAGACTCGTCAGTCGGGTCTTGTGGCACGAGTTTGCCGTGAATGGCAAAGTCAAGAATCTTATTCTTGGTTTGCTTGATGGTGGTTTGTAAATCCTCCTTGTTGTTCTCTATAATATTAATCAAAGAAAACCATCTTTCTATTTCAGTCACGATGCGGTGTTGCTCGGCAAGAGGTGGAAGAGGTACATCCCATTTTTCTATCTGCTTCAATGTGATACGAGTAATACCTACACCTTTCATAGAGTCTCTAACAGATGCGTAACAAAGTGGACTCTGTAAAAAATAGCATAAAAATTTATTCGAGATCTCTTTAATGGGTTTTATGAGTGCTACACTCGATAATAAGCTAAACGGTTCTTCTAATGTATTAATTGTAACTATTCCAGTTGTTGCTCCGTCTTTGATGTATAGTATGTCTCCTTTTTCAGGATTACATCGTGCGTATATCTCATCATGGACTTCTTTGCTTACATACGTGATGTTGTCCAATACAACTCCTAGTGTCTTAATGTTTTTAGCCGTTACGTATTTATAGTCACCTATTGGCAAATTAACAGGAGAGTTGTGTGTACCATCTGTTATTTTGCTTGTGACTTCAGTTATGTTGGCCCATTTCCACCCCTTCGGCAACAAGTAGGGATAATGGGGCGTATGTATAGTAAGTGATGATTAATTATACGCTAAAGTTTTTCCGTAACATACTTTGAATTAGTTTTTATCTTCTATTCCCTTTTTTCTGTTCTCTCCACGGAAGATTAGACGATGAGCCGCCACCGCCCGTGCCGACATGAGCCTGTGCCGGACCTACGGCTGCAAGGGTGAACGCTGTACCTAGCAGTTCCGCCTGCTTCACGCTCACCTGTTCTTGTGGCTCAAATACCGTATTGACAAATTCCTCGTCCGTTATCTGCCCGTTGAAATGCCTTTGGGCCACGTCATAGTCTATCTGGAACTTGGTGCCCTCAAAAAGTTCCTCTCCGACCCGTGTCCAGATGTGGAGCGACGGATTCCGGTAGTTGGATACATTGATGCGCATCAGTTCGGCACCGGACGAAAGGCTGTAACGTTGAGGGTTTGCCTTGCGGTCAAGCAGGTCTATCTGTTTCCTCTGCCTATCTATGACGGCATCTTTCTCTTCTGACTGCCGCTCGGCGGTTTCCGCCCTGCGGATGGCTTTCTCTATCTCCGCTTGATAGCCGTTTCGCAGTTTCCCAATTTCTGATTTATGCTGTTCCTGCAACCGTGCCTTTTCTGCCTGAAGAGCCTTAATCTGTTTATTGAGTTCGGCAATCTGCCCGTCCTTGTCAGCCAGTTCTTTCTTTGCCTTGGCAAGGTCTCCCTTTCCGAACCACGCGAGGATGGTGCTCCTGCCCTCCTGCGCCTTCTCCACATCGGCCTGCAGCTTGGCTATATCCTCTTCATATTGGATTACCTGCTGCCTGTAGTATTCCGAGTTCGCCTGATGCTTGGCGGTGGAGCCGACAATGCCCCGTTGGAGCCCGAACGGTTTCATGGCCGCAGCGTAGCTGTTCTGGTATTCATGAAGCTTGGTGCGCCGCATCACATCATCCGCTGACAAACGGGGACCAGACTTCGTTTCATATTTCTTCTCGCCCTCCCGCTTCCTGCGGATACGCTCACTGGCTACAATGGGAACGACAGTGGCGTGCAGGTGGGGAGTCTTCTCGTCTATGTGCAGTACGCACGATACAAGGTTGTCTTCACCGAATGTATCCCTTAGCCATTTAAGATTGGCATCAATCCAACTGTCCAGTCTGCCGCCATTGGCAATCTTCATCATCTGCTCATGTGTCCCGGTCAGAATAATGCGGATGGCTTTTGTCTGGTTCTTGCCGACCTTGCGGCGCAACCCGGCGGTGTCGATGCGGTGCTGTATCGCCTCGGTGCGGTTGGACACTCCTTCCGGAAACCTGACCAGCTCCCGGTTGAGATGCGTCCTGCCTGCATCTGCATTGTCCGGGACATATTTCTTCCCCTTGGCATCTTTCCTTTCTATATGGCATGACATTCCGCTGTCATTGCCGCTGCCACGCTGCAGGTGGCAGACTGCATATTGTGTATTGCTCATATCCGTTCGTTTTATGATTATTGTTACTGTTGTAAAATCCCGTCCTGTTGCCGGAGGCATATGTTTGGAGTCTGAGGTATTCCCTCAGCCTATGGGCTTTTTGACTGCCGGACGCAGAGCGGAGGCGGTGAAAATGCCCTAATAGGCTACGGGATTTTACAACCCCTTTCCCTTAGGACAGCGAGCTGCCCGATACCTTTCCGTCATTCCACCCTCCCGGCATCCACCAGTTCGAGTCCGAAGGTGTCTATGAATGTCTGCAGTACGGGATTGCGTTCCATCATCTTTGCGAGAATCATCTGCGGCGTGTCTGCCATCAGCAGGAAGTCGGCTATGTCCAGTCCCTGACTGCGCTGTTCATTGGTCGCTATCCTTTCCAACAGGTCGGAGCATGTGGCACGCTTGCATACGGACTCCAGTATCAGCAGCCGTCGCCTCCATTCTTCCGTAGCCTTAAGGTCGGGGAAAAGAATCACCTCCCGGCCACTCAATACCTGAATGGCCTCGCCGTTGAAGCACCCGTGCATCCCTCCGGTGGCAAGCCAGATGAAGTCATGGATGAAATGGGCGGCGACCAGTGCCGTTTTCTCGCTTTCGACAATGGCTACAGGTTTGGCGGACATTACGGCGGAACTGTCCGACAGCAGATGCTCTCCGAACAGGCATTGCTTCATCCTGAAATCCTGCACCTTCCTCACGGAATGTACCCAGCTGACTTGGTTAAAAGGCTCTTTAATACGGTGTCCGGTTACGGCATCGTAGCCCATTATCTTGCCCGCACGCACATTACCGTCCCGGTCTGTCTGCCAGAATACGGTGGCTCCGCCCCACCTCTTTGAGGTACCGACCCTGTATAGGCTGAATAGCTTGTCCACATTCTCCTTGTCCATCACTTTGGTAAAGTATCGGTACAAGGGGTTGATGTCGTACCTGCGCATGGACTGCTCCACCCAATCAGAGGGAAGAAAGGAAATCCGTGGCTTCCGTTCGGGCAGTGGTTTTGCCAACGCTTTTGCAACTATCGGTGTACCGCCAAACCTTTCCCGCTCATTCAATTTTTCTTTGACAGCCGGATTGTCCCGGAAATACTCCTTCGGGGTGTAGCGGTAGCCGCAACTGTTGAAGTGGTCGCAAATGCCCACGTTGTCAGGGAAGGAAATCTCTCCCGCCTCGTCGATATAACGGGTGAAGCAGGACTTCCTGCCGCACTCCGGACAGGCGGTCTTGCTGCCCGGACGGTATTTCTGTAGATGGAATCTGTATCCGTTCATGATGCTCTCTTTTGTTGATTCCTGCAAATGAAAACCGTCATTTGCAGTTTGCAGTTCTTGCAGTCTTGCAGGAATTTCCCTTTTTCCGGTACTCTGAAACTGCAAAACTGCAAAGACTGCAGGCTGCAACAAGGGGTCATCCGTTGCAGTCCGGGGTTGACGGTTCATTGTCTGTCATATTAAATTTCCCAGATTTATCATATATGATCTTCTCGTAATGCCCGGCCTTGGACTTCCGCAGCAGCCTGCTCCGGCACAGCTCCTTGAGGTAGTTCATCACCGTGCGCTCGCTGACATTCTGCAGCTCCTTTCCAATGGCGATGGCCGTTTTCGTGTCGAAAGTGTCCGGCAGCAGCGACAGCAGCACCTTGGGCGGTTCCTCGCACATGTCTTCCGCCACGAATGAGCGGATGCGGCAGTACGAGTCCTCGAAGTAGCTGTTCAGCCGGATGGCGGCTTTCACCGATGCCGTATCCACAGACTGCAGGTGGCTCTCCCCGGCGGCATACCGCAGCACCTGCATGAGCAGGGCAAGCCGTGCCACTTGCGCCGGATGCTTCATCTCGCGGCTCTCCACTTGGGCGTCGTCCTCTATCCGGTTGATGCGTTCCACTCTCCTGTTCCACCATGAGAAGAAATATTCCCTTGCCTCCCTGTCCATGGACAGCACATGGGGCATCCTTTCTTCCTCTCCCGTGTCATAGTCCAAAGAGAGCACCTTGCCCAGTATCTGTTCCCATCGTGCCGCTGCCATGGAAGCCCTGTCCTCCCCGCCATCATCCCAATCGGTCCATTTTGGCACTTCACGGGACTTGGGAAGCACGAACAGGATACGGTCGAGCAGTCCGTTCTCCTCGAAACCTTTCGTCAGCAGTTCGTGTATGCGCTTGGTCTGCGTGGTCCCGATGATGTTGATGCACGGCTGTTCAATATGCACCGGTACCGTGCTGCCGACCCTTGTCACATCCAATGCCCCGCCGCTCCATGCCGTGAGCAGTTGCTCTATGAGCTGCCCGTTGGTGTAGCGGTTGGCGGAGTTGAACATGCCCATTATCTCGTCCACCAGGATGACCACGCTCCGGGGATTGTTGTTGTGTGTCAGCAGGAGCGATTCCGGAGTGAAGTCGGACACGACGGTGCGCCGCAGTACAGGCTTCCTGCCGCTCTCCCCGGCGGCCTTCCATGCCTCCAGTTCCGACTCATACGCCTTGAACAGGGCGTAGTCGTGCTTCCGTATGGGGCGGTATGCCGCCTCCAGCGGCGGTGTCTTGCCCAGTCCCGGCCTGCCCACGAGGATGATGTAGAGGGCGGCGTTGCTCTGCCACTCGCCTTTGATGCGGATGCGGTAGGTGCCGCCCAATGCGGCCGATACCGCCGACAGCATGGCCGTCGCGATGAACTCGGTCTTGTAGTTCTCGTACCGGTCCATGTCGAGTATGACGGACTGCACGGCCTGCGGAAAGACATCCAGAGGGAAACCGGTATCACTGACATGCTCCGCCTCCATGCGGATCATGTTGCACAGTTCAAGTCGGGTGTTTGTCATGTCAGCCATTTTTCTTCTTGCAATAGGATGTCACACTTTCGGACTTGCCTCCCGTCTGCACACGGCGGACATCGGATTTGGCATACATGTTCTTGTTGCCCACCTTGACGGGGACGAGATAGCCGCGCTTCGCCCACAGGTTGAGCGTCCCCTCGCACACATTCAGCAGCTCACGCACCTGCTTTGTATTGAGCCATGTCTCTTCCGCCGCACGCTGCTTCTCCGCATCCAGTTCTTCCTGCCGGGCCGCCATCGTGCGCTGCACAATGGACTCGGCAAACATCTTAAGGTCGGCTGGCGTGACTTCCAGCTTCACGTTCGCGCCCTGCTCGACCAGACTTTCTATGGTAATCATAAATATCAGTTTTGAATTTTGTGATGACCATCTTCAAAAGTTCCCTGATGCCTCCCTTTCGATGGCTTATAAAAGAGAAGCACCGCCTACCCTCGGGAAAAGGATTGACGGTGCAAAAGTATATTGGAATTGAAACGGATTGATATATAATACTTTGTCTTAAATTGTCATGACAATTCAAGTTTGCATGACCATGTAAAACGGCTCGTTTTGCCCTATCCGGCCGCAGTTTCCGCTTCATCATCGGCAGCGATTTCTCTGATTTCCGCTGCCAGTGTCCAGGACAGTTCCCGGTTCTCGTCACTCTCGATAAGAGGTGCCATCTGGTCTTTCCCGTCCTTGATGACATGCTTTGCCGCCTTCAGGAAGCCGACCGCCTGCCGTATGGCACTTTCACTTTTCAATGAAGGTAGGTCGGAAAACTGCAATGCCATCCCCACGCTGTACTCCTTCGCGGTGTGCATTCCGGCCACCAGCCGCAGGTCTTTCAGCACATAGAACGGCAATGCCTGTTGGACGGCACTCGTGTTTATGGAAACGAAACGGCGGATACATTGTATGACTGCCTCCTTATTTCCGCACTTGAGATAATCCGCGAGCGGACGCTCCTGTATCTTTTTCTTTCCTGCCGTCCGCTGTGTCTGTGGTGCCGTGCCGTTGCCGGAACCTGCCGCTTCCGACGGGTCGTTTTCGGTATCACCGCCACCCATCCCGTCTTTCACGGACTGCAAAGCCCATTCCCCGATGCTGCCGTTCTCAATGGCACCTTTCATGGCGAAGTGCCTGTCCCAGTCCTCCTGCGTGCGGAAGCCGTTCTTTATGGACACCTCGATAATCCGGCGGACGACAACGGAGCAGCCCATCCTCTCGGCGTTCCCTGCCTTGGGATGCTCCGCCTGCCTGCTGACCATGTCCACCATCGCCTCGAAGCTCTTGCCGTAGTACAGCCAGCTCAATACAAGAGGGGCGGACAGGGTCACGCAGCGTTTTCTCAGGCTCTGTCTGAAAATGTATTTCATCCTGCCCCAGAATGTGGTCGGAGGCGGGGCTGTGTCTTCTTCCCTCTGTTTCCTGTAAAGTTCCACGATCTGCCCCGGCACCGCGTTCTCCTTGAAATGGAGGTCTATGTTCCTAAAGCCGTCCGTGCTGTCGTCACACCATGACATCTGCCATTCCTTTTTGATGCCGGGCAGTTGTCTGAATATGGCACGGCATACGGCAAGGTACTGCACCTCGTTCCCGTCCGCCATCATTTTCGCGAAGCGGCGGTATTCTTCCCTGTGCGCGTCCTTCCACTGGAGGATGTCCGTCTTGAACTGTTCGTATGTCTGTTTCTGCCCGTCCATATTGCATTATTGGTGGATATAAGTGGTTATAAAGAATAGATGGAAAGGGGAAACAATCAATCAAGTAGGTTCACCAGTTCCTTCTTCATCTCGTCGTCAATCTTGCGGTACCGGGCAAAGGCACGGCTGCCCTCCGAATGTCCCGACATGGAGGCAATCAGGTTCGGGTCCTTGACCT
>OJMI01001020.1_pt1 | contig 33733 bp, 25 predicted proteins | sample 1597131 | NCBI WGS metagenome assembly OJMI01 (sample SAMEA2452116, study PRJEB22498) | human gut metagenome | reverse complement strand
TGTTGCTCAGGCACTTATAAATAATGTTAAACTATAGTGTTGCGGAATTAAGGATTATAATACCGCATGGCTACGGCAACAAGTTTCTGATTAAGATGAACCGTGATACGACTCTGACCGACAGTTGTCAGCTTATTTCCTTCAGATGGTTGCACCGACTTGGAATAAGGAATCCATTTCATAATACTGTCTGTTTGTGAATATATGAAAAACAGGCCTTCATTAGAATCTTTTGTCCCATAATACGAATCACCGATCTGTGACATGTCTGTAGATCCTATCACTTCTGCCGGTAAAGGAATATTCTGTTTGATAATCTCCTTTGAACCGCTCAACAAGGAATGGATATCAATGGTTTTAATACGGGCCATATTCACATCATATATTGTTTGCTGATTTGAAGAAGAGATATTATTGTGAAGGAAGAAAGGAAAAATCATATCTTCCGGTCCCTGTCCCACAGTTCCGATATTGGCGACACATTTGAAATCGTTCAATCTATAGACATACAACTTCTTATCTTGACAACGATCCAGAATTAGAAGACAACTGTCACAAACAGACAGCCCGTCACTACACCACAACTCCATGCCGGGAACCGGATGTAAAACCAAAGAATCAACACTTGATTCTTCAATCTTTTCTAAACTCATTTTTTGTTGTTTTGAGCCGGAAGCACAACCTAGCAAAAACAAACTGAATATCAAGATATATTTCATTTTCATAACTATTTCCAATTTATATCAATCCTCATAATCATCCATTCATCATTATTCCGTTTTCAAGCCAGTTTTAACAGGATAAACCTTGTCAACATACAAATCTTCAGAAAAATCATAATCGGCCAGTGCATTATCTACAAATAGCAAAATTCCATCGTTCATGCCACACCATCCTGTATAGTAACTGTAACGGCATTCCGGTAACATCTGTTCTCCCAGTTTATGAAAATCAGTATCATAAAAAGACACATATAAAGAACGTGAGTCGGACAACTGACCCAAGTCTGTATCCTGCCTGTATGCCACCCCTCCCAAATGCAGACGTGCATATATGCCAACTTCAGAGAGATACATCACATCAAAGAAATGAGGGTTCTCTATCTGATGTCTTTCCCATAAAGAATAATCTTTTGAAAGGCATTTTTCAGCACAGTTTTTTGTATAACGACTGTCGGCCTCTAAGGCTCGGAAACTTCCCGTAAGGCGATTAAGTACATATATATGTGATTCTATAGGATAATTATATACAATCAGACTGTCGTGAAAAGCTATATTCACGGCATTATTCATATTTGCATATCCGCTACTTACATCTTTATCTGCAAGAGAAGCCTGCAAAGAATATTCATTCACTATTTCAAGTGATTTCAAATCCAATTCGCAAACCTTAAATGTGCACGGAGACGAATTCTTGTTCACAATGCCATATAGCAATGTGCCACGTAACGCATCATAATATAAACGGGAAGTACAAACAGCATGATTATTCATTAGCAACAGTTCTTCGCCATCCTGAAGATAATCATTCAAATTCAGTTTCTGCCGAATACTTCCTGTTTGGTCTACCAAATATGCCTGCATTGATTCTGAATAAATCCAGATGGAATCCATATTATGGACATACAGAGATGTCAAACGTCCCGTTACAGCATTGTTTCCCTCTTTTTCAAACCGTATTTCACGAACACTATCCGTCCGACAATCTATTACATCCAAGGCATGCGAACGATAATTATATCCCAAAATGATTGTATCTTTACTTGTCTGATAGGAAGCTGAAAGAGGATAAGCTTTTAGATACAACACATCAGACGCCGGAATATGCTTTTCAACGATATGGCATGTCACCGCATTTTTTTCTTCACAGGTTTTCTTCTTTTGATCACACCCGTATACCGTCATAGCAATCAAGGCTAAAATTATTCCAGCAACTGTATTTTTCATTAGTATTGACTTCATCATGTTTCAATAAAAAATTAACATACCGTATGACATATATCTGGCAATACAGATATCCGGTCTGTAATCTTCCAGATAATATCTATGTTTAAAGCAAATGTATTGCATTCTTTCATCATTCATCCTTTTCTTACATTAAATCTCACCTTAAAAATCTATTTAAGATTGATTTAATATTCAATATCTAAGTTTTCAATCACTAACCAGCACAAATATTCTGAACACAAAATTAAGTAAGCTCTCCTATTTTTCTCCTACTTTTACTATCACTTTTAGCTCACTTTACTATCACTTTTTACTCACTTTTCATATTATACATGAAAAATGTAAAATTTTCCAGGTCTGATAAGCCATATTATCATACAATCTAAAAGCAAACTTCACAGATAAAGTTCCTTCCGTTAAAGTATAAATGCACTTTTACATCACGGAGAAAACTGCAACTATCATGGATTTCTTTCACATTTGTCTGCATATATCATATTTAGATGTTGCAGCAAAAATATGCTATTCTTGTAAGTAGTATAAATTTTTTTGTTGACATTTTGATTGTTGACTGTTGACATTTCTATAAAATACTATACTTTTGTCTGCTACAAGAATATTTATTCTACTTAACAACAAGAATCTTATATGAAAATAAAGCGCTTACATAAATACATATGCATAACAATAATCATATGGGGAATAGCCAACCTGATAGGATATGGTATTTACAGACACAATCTGGCCGAAAAAGCCAATTTAACTTTTAAGGAATCACTGGAAAGAGAAAAGCTCCATTATATAAAAAGAAGTATCTCCATACATAAAACTGATACAACAGAAGATAAAAGCGTATCATTAACAGAAAAAGAAGAATGGATAAAACAACTTTATATAAATATGGAAGATCCTACCAGAATCTATTTGGATTCTACATTCTCAGCATTATTGCTTGAAGAAAATATTCAAACGGAATCATTTGTGTCCTGTACTTATAATAAAAACACGAATTCTACAGGAACTCCAGAACAAATAAAACAATATACGCCATTACTTCCGGTTGTGTATCGTTTTGATAATGACAGAAAAAAAGATATTATTTTGCAACCATATATAAACATTACAGTATCACAATGGCTTAACTATCCTTACATATTACTAATCACTGGTGGATGTATCTTATACCTTATCTGTATTACATTTTATATTGAGAAAAAGGCTCATAAGCCAAATGGTAACAAAGAACTATCTATTACAAATGATAATGAATATGAAAAAATTCCATTATCAAATGGATGGAAACTATATCCAGACAAACATATTTTAAAGAATGAGAGCAATGAAATCAAACTGACTTATACGGAGACACTTTATATAACTGCCTTTCTTAAAGCGGAAGAGCATAAACTGAAATACACGAACATCTGCAAACAGATATATCATATATCATATGAAGATGAAAATGAAGTAAACAGAACAGAAAAACAAAGAATAGGTCAAGCCATAGCAAGACTGAGAAAATCATTGAATTGCATACAAGAAATTAATATCGTTTCCATACAAAACGGTTACCAACTTCAATTAGGATTCATTGAAAACACAGCTCTGCTGTAAAAAACAGCGTATAACTATATATTCATTCGTAAAAAAGCACGTGTGCTTTTTTAAAAAGGACGGATGCTTTCAATGAAAACGACGTGTGCTTTTTCAAAAAGGACACGTCGTTTTTACCCATTGATTATTTATTTGATTATAAACACATTACAGCAAATGCAACAATTTCAAACGAATTATACTATCCGAAGAGTCATCTATACGAACCCATGTGCTATTATTCTTGTAAAACAGGGTGTTATTTCCTATGTCATGGTTTGAAACCAAATCATTCCGCAATGATTCGGATACCACTGTTGTGGCTGTTTTTTGATCAAATAAAATCCATGTTATATTTTTTGATAACATATCATTTTTATTGAAAGTATGAACAGACAATAAAATGAAATGTTCCGAATAGGCAAAATGATGAACAATATTATATCCATCCAAATCCGAAGGCGACAAGTTTCTTATCCCTTTCTTCGATAAGGGAAGTGCATTCTCTATATTGAAAGTATACAACAGACGAACAGTGTCCGCAGAAACTTGCAACAATTCATTCCAATTGCGGTCATAATAATAGGCACACGTATCATTCCAATTATACATCATTGGAAAATAGTGGAATTTACAGTCTTCCGTAACATGGGCATAAAGCTGTTTTCTAAAATTATTCAATGAATCGACAGACCAAATACCGCTTGGCTGCTCCTGATAGGCATATACCGGATAAAAGCAAATCATTCCATCATTTTGCAGCTGAACCATATCCAATACAAAATAATCAACAGCGCACGATGATACATAGTTACCCGAATAATCATATCTCTTTATTTTATTATCACCGCTATCAAAAATACAGATATGCTTATGGTAACTATCCAGACAGAAACTTCCTATTCGCTTAATTTCTCTCGGTCCCTCACCATAAGCTTTCAACCGGTGAATGAATTGCCCACTCTTTTCATCAAAGATGAAAATTCCTTCTCTCTTACTGTCTTTGACAAAAATCTTACCATCATCAAAATACAGAGCCTCGACTGTATTTATCAGTACACTGTCCGGAAGGTGAAGCGAAAGATACTCTGCTGATTTTACAAACGTAGAATAATTGATTTCTGATACCGCATTGCTGAATTCTACATTCACTTCATTAGAAAGATTCTTCTTCTGACATGCCGTCAACAGAAAAAGGATACAAATCAAATAAATATGCCTTCTCATAACTCAATATCTTACATTTTCATATATACATTCCGATTAGTGACTAAATATACATCTTTCCTGTAAAAAAAGATACATTACTACATTAAAATTCACCTTAAATCTTTATTTAAGATATTTACCATTCAAATTACCAATGCGGTATTACATTTTACATTATGCCAAATTTAAATATCAAACGTTTTTCATACCTTTGTACCGCTATATAATTAATACAACGGCATGGTATCAAAACGAAAATTAAAGAGAATATCCTATATCCATCTGCTACTGACAGGTGTCTTAGTTTTCATTTTATCAGGCACAGGACTATACTTATATTCATATTCCATGCTCAAACAGCAAACTTGCAATGCCTTGACCGATGCCATTGACATAGACTATCATAATCGAATTTCGATTATATCACAACATTCCAGTTACAACAATTCACATTATAACAGGAAAATAAAGCGATATAAACTGGTTACAGCAGATTCAATCTATCACATCACGTTTAAAGACAGCATATATGTCAGCACGGCAGACAAATATGTCCATCAACTGCAAATGGCCAAAACCTCTTATGCCATCTGCCCGGATGAACTGGCACAGATCTTCCGGGAAAAACTATCGGCTAAAGAATATCCAAGCGGCATCATCTACCGGTATAAAGGCCATGTGCAATACAACCAAAATGATTCGATTAGCCCTCAGACAGCCTATCGCACCCCTGTTAAACCGGTCGATTTTCTGGGACATATCCGCATACAGGGATGGGTAAATTATGATTTTCTGGCTCCCATCAGATATATGCCGTACGGTTTATGGTATATATTGATTCTGGAACTGCTTGTCATAGCTGGTCTGAGCGTCATATACCGGAAGCAACAAACATCTTTCTCTGACAGAATGGAAGAAGATGACAGACAGTCTGTGTCAACTTCTATCTTATTTGATTGGGATAATAAAGAAATTATCATTCAGGGAATTCCCTACAACATGAGTAAACTGGATATGCAGATATTAGCTATGTTTCAGGAACAGAATCATTACGCTATTACCCGACAGGAAATCAAAGAGAAGTTCTGGCCAAACAGCATCAATGCAGAACAGAATATAAACACACATATCAGCTTTATACGAAAAGTTCTGAAAAATACCGATTACGAGCTTATCACAGTCAAAGAGAAAGGATATAAATTGAAATTACCGGACAATCCATAACTGTTTTCCTATTGATTTATATATACATATCTCATTTAACTTATCACTTCTATACAACCGGCCGGGAATGACAATGTATAGCAACGCGAAGTCTTATTGTATTCTATTCTGAAATCACCTACTTCTCTTAGTTTCTTCCGGATATCACCCAAACGGGTTGCCAAGGCACTTGTCTGTATGGAAGAATCGCCGAAAAGTTTCATCTTCAAATCGGAAGAAGACATTGTATGTTCCGGAGCAAAATACAATGACTCAAATATTTCTGCCTCGCGAGATGTCAGATGAACGGAACTGGCTCCTGACAGATAAAAAGCCTTGTGGGGACACACATAACGTATGCCTGCTTCTGACTTATCACCTAATTCCTCTTTTTGACCCACCACATTGGTTACTCGTTTCAGCCTGCGATAACAATAGAATAATGATAAAACAATGAACAGGAAGGTCACTCCCATCAGGAAATTAACATGGTCTTTAAAAAAGAAAGGAATATGGGCATAGGCCTTTAAGCTGTATTCATTGGCATATCCTATGTTATAATCCATCACCGGATGGGAAGAAAGGCTGTCGCCCGACGTGATATGCTCTTCCCGGTCACGGAAATCAAAAAACAGACGGACAGAAACTCCCCTTTGGGCCAAAGAATCAATACATGCCATCCGGAAAGAATCAAGTCTGAACGGACTCTCCATCAATGAAGTTGAATGTAAAACACGTTCTTGTGATGTAGGCGCAATATTTTTCATGCTTGAAAGAGAATCCATCAGGAAACGTTCCTCACCCTGTTCTGTCTTTATAGATACGTAAAAAGGATGAGGACGAAAGACTTCTCCTTTCCGCCAATTACGTATTTTCATTTTTTTCTGTATAAAGTCTCCTCGGGTTCTCATCTCCTGCTGCAACATCCCCTTCACGCAAGCCTGAACATCAGATAACGTTGCCTCTTTCTCTTTATTATAATACAATACGCACAAAGTCAACAAGCATCCCGCAAGTGCGAGAAAAAACAACACAACCTTACAATCACCATATTTTTGAAGACGCATCATGATTTCTATTCTTTTTACATCGCAAATATAGTCATTTCTCATAAAAAACGACGCGCTCTTCCCAAAGAAGAACACGTCGTTTTTAAAGTCCCAATTTTTCCGTTTACAAAGCGGCAGTCCGTTTATTGCATTTTCCGTTTGCAATAACGTCGGCACTGCCCACAGATATCATACCCTAACATGGCTCCCAATATAAAATCCTCTTCCGGAGTCAATTCGTTCAGCGGACGCTGCGTCATATGCCGAATCAATTTTATACACTCCGGACGACCGAAAAACAGGTTTATCTTGTTGCTATCAATATACTGAATGTAAAAATCAATATGCTGACTTGTCAGGCGCTTGACAGCATATTTCTCATACTTTTTGTTTGTTGTATACAACACCATATTACGAACACCTTTCTTATATTCATAAATATGGTTCAGAAAGACCTTTAGTTCCAACGGATGAATATTATCTGGGAGAGTCATAAGATTATTACAGCATCATCAAATTCCTAAATCTTTTATCCAGTTCACTATACGCTCCTCCGTTTTTGAGGATTCGTTCATTTCGTCAATGGGAAGCCCAACAAAACATCCGTCTTTCACGGATACGGAAGAAGAATATCTGTAATCAGAAACAGGTACATGATTGCCTACAAAAACACATCCCGAATGTTTCAGTTCTTCATAAAGAATGCCTATGCCGTCACAGAATGTATCACTGTATGAATCTGAATCGCCACAACCGAAAAGGGCAACCTCTTTCGTACTGAGATCCATTTTCTTCAATTGTTTCAATGCATCATACCAGTCATCCTGCAATTCACCATCTCCCCATGTTGACGTTCCCAATATCAGAAGGTCATATTGATTTACCAGTTCTTCATTTAAACGGGACACATCAAATACATTGTCGGCCGACACATTCAGTTTTTCTGCTATTACCTTAGCCACACCTTCGGTAGTTCCGGTAGAGGAACCGTAAAAAATACCAATTTTCTTCATAATGTCATTTTTGATTTTTTGTACAGCACAAAGTAACAAAGTATGCCAAATACTTGAAATACCTAAAAATAGTGATTTTGCAACTCCGGAGACCGACACACTTGGATATAAAAAATCCCGATAAAATCTTTTGAAAGATAGTATCGGGAATGTATACCTGTATCAAAACAATGTGTCTGTATCAGAATTCTGAAGTAAAATGGAACTTGATATGCTTAAAATCCATCTGTGCCATCTGAAGCACATAATTACTGTCGGCCAGGAACACATCACGTCCGTCCCGGTCTTTTGCCATAAACTGATATTTACGCTTCTTGAAAGCTTCCAGTTCGGCCGGGTCATCACTTTCTATCCAACATGCCTTATACAGGCTGACCGGCTCCCATCGGCACTTTGCATTGTATTCGTTCTCCAGACGATATTGTATAACCTCAAACTGCAATTGACCTACGGTTCCGATGATTTTACGTCCGTTAAACTGGTTTACAAAAAGCTGTGCCACACCTTCGTCCATCAACTGGTCTATACCCTTGTTCAGCTGTTTGGTCTTCATCGGATCGGCATTCTCAATATACTTGAACATTTCGGGCGAAAAGCTGGGAAGTCCCTTGAAATGCAGGTTCTCACCTTCGGTCAGTGTATCGCCAATCTTAAAGGTTCCGTTGTCCGGCAAACCGATTATATCACCTGCCCAAGCCTCATCGACCGTAGTCTTCCGCTGTGCCATAAACTGTGTAGGAGAAGAAAAACGCATGGTCTTTCCGTGACGCACATGCAAATAGGGAGCATTGCGCACAAACTTGCCGGAACATACCTTGCAGAAAGCTACACATGAACGGTGATTGGGGTCAATATTGGCCGTTATCTTGAAGACAAAGCCTGTAAACTTCGGCTCTTCCGGATTGACTTCACGCTCTTCGGCCTTTACCGGACGGGGACTCGGGGCTATCTCAACAAAGCAGTCAAGCAGTTCCTGTACTCCAAAGTTATTCAATGCAGAACCGAAAAATACCGGAGCAAGTTCTCCCTTCAGATAATCTTCAACGCTGAACTCCGGATATACGCCCTCAATGAGTTCCAAGTCGGCACGAAGCTTCTCGGCCAGATTGTCGCCAATATGCCTGTTCAGCTCATCGGTATGGATGTCAACCTGTACCTTCTCGGTAACAACCTGCTTCGACGGCTGAAAAAGATTCAGATTCTGCTCATAGATATTATACACACCCTTAAAACGCTGACCCTGGTCTATAGGCCATGACAGCGGACGAACAGAAATGTGAAGCTCGTCTTCCAGCTCATCGAGCAAATCAAACGGGTCTTTTCCCTCACGGTCCATCTTGTTTACGAAAATAATAACCGGAGTGTTGCGCATACGGCATACTTCCATCAGTTTCCGGGTCTGCGTTTCCACACCCTTTGCACCGTCGACCACAATAATAACGCTATCTACAGCGGTCAGGGTTCTGTATGTATCTTCGGCAAAATCCTGGTGTCCGGGAGTATCCAGAATATTGATCTTATAATCGTGATAGTCGAACTCCATCACTGAAGTGGTAACCGAAATACCACGCTGTTTCTCTATATCCATCCAGTCGGATGTAGCCGTCTTCTTTATCTTGTTTGATTTTACGGCACCGGCCACCTGTATCTGTCCTCCAAAAAGCAGAAGCTTCTCTGTCAACGAAGTCTTACCGGCATCCGGATGAGCAATAATTGCAAATGTGCGTCTTCTTTCTATTTCGTTCATATATCTTATTTAATTTTTTATTCATTTGAAAGACTCTCTCAGCTTCTCAAACAAAGTGACACTTTCACCTGATTACCCATCCATTGCGAGGCAACACATGATGCTGAAACAGCCATAATCATCAAAAAAAAGCTTATTCTTATTACCTTATCTAGCTGTCGCCCAGAATCTCGTTAAGCTCTCCTTTCTTGTCTTTCTGATAGTATGCGGCAAGGAGAGCGATAAAACGGCTTATCTCTGATATAGCTTCTGCCATGTCTTTGCCGATTTCCTTTTTCTGAAGCTTCAGCAGCATCACTCCGTATAACGCATCGAAACAGTTTTCTATTTCCGATACATCTTTCTTGTCGCCCTTGGCCCTGATCTCTACAATATAAGGCAGTACTTTATAATAGCATGCGCTGTATGCGGGAACCTTCGGAGAACGAAGCAGCTGCAAATGCAGGTCGTTCAACAGGACTATGATATTCTTGTTTATCTGCAAGTGTCCGCTTTGGGTTACTCCTTCCAGTCTCATCATGTCTATCAGTTCTTCATACCACTGACGCAAACTCTTCTTCTGCTCCTCATCTATCTGATAAGGCTGAATAATGCTGGCTTCTATCTTTTCCATATCCAGCCGGTTGGCACGAATCAAATCTTCTACCTGCCACATATACAGAAGATATTCGGCTATATTGCTGTTTTTTAGTTGCCTGGCTATAAACATAACAGATTAATATATCGATTTACCCAATAATGTTCCAAAACATCCTGCGATAGAAGCGATGATAACAATGCCTCCTATCACCCTGTTCAATATCCAGATTCCACGCAGATTGAAACGCGTACGAACCTTGTTCACGAAATAAGTTATTCCAAACCACCATGTCACCGCACCGCACAATATGGCAAGATATCCCAACGTCTGCTCGTATATGGGAATGCCGGGAAGCACAAAAGAAAAGCGGGCAAAGAATCCGATAAACAGGAATATTATCAATGGATTGGAAAGTGTTACAAGAAATGCGGTTATGAAATTATGCACCAGCGTGCCCTTGTTGGTAGACATCGGCCGTAATGCATGCACCGGATTGCTGCGGAACGTATAGAGTCCGAAAAAGAACAGCATGGTGCTACCGATAAGCTGCAAATAGAATATGTTGGACGGACGCTGCAGAAAATCATAGATGAAACTCATGCCATATCCCGTAATCAGACTGTATATGATATCACTCAATGACGCGCCCAAACCTGTAACAAAGCCATACCAGCGACCTTTGTTCAAAGTCCGTTGGATACACAACACTCCTACCGGGCCTAAAGGAGCCGATACCACTACTCCGATAATAAATCCCTTTATCAGGAACTCAAGGAGTGAAAACTGTTCTAACCAAGCATAGTTTAAATTCATACTGCAAAGATGCTACTTTTTTGTCAAAGAGATACTAGGATACTTACACTTTTTAACATTGAATGTACGCTTTCATACTTTTATACCCCTATATGTATAATCAACAATATATAAATGATGAAGAAAAAAGATAGACAGCCTGTATTGTCATATGACAGATTTTAGCTACCTTTGCAAAGGTTAAGAGCAGAACGGGTGCATTATATAACGTTTTATTTGACAAGTATTTACAAACAAATAAAGCTTTTTGGCGCACACTCTTATCCATTTGTTACATAACTAAGCGTGAAAAATATAATAAAAACCAACATATATTTTTATAATATGATTTTATTTTTCAGAACATCAACAAACACCGTAATTGCTACAGAAGCCAATCACGAATTAAATTCGGAAGACATCCAGAAACTTTGCTGGCTTTATGGCGAAGCAACCGTTGAAAAAGAAGCCAACCTTCAGGGTTATTTCATCGGTCCGCGCAAGGAAATGATTACCCCGTGGAGTACCAACGCTGTAGAAATTACCCAAAACATGGGTATTGAAGGAATTCTCCGTATAGAAGAATATTTCCCAGTAAAAGATGAAAAAGCAGAATATGACCCTATGCTGCAACGCATGTATAAGGGACTGAACCAAGATATATTCACTACCAACATCAAGCCACAGCCTATCATCTATATTGATAACCTTGAAGAGTATAATGAGAAGGAAGGTCTGGCTCTCTCACGTGAAGAAATGGATTATCTGCTGAAGGTAGAAAAAGATCTGGGACGCAAGCTCACTGACTCTGAGGTATTCGGTTTTGCACAAATCAACTCAGAACACTGCCGTCACAAAATATTCGGCGGTACATTCATCATCGATGGAAAGGAAATGGAATCTTCCCTCTTCCAGATGATAAAGAAAACCACTGCCGAAAACCCGAATAAAATCATATCTGCCTATAAAGACAATGTGGCTTTTGCCGAAGGTCCTGTCGTAGAACAGTTCGCACCGGCCGACCACTCGACCTCCGACTATTTCGTTATCAAGGATATCAAAACCGTCATTTCACTGAAAGCGGAAACACACAACTTCCCGACTACGGTTGAACCGTTTAACGGTGCTTCTACCGGAACCGGAGGAGAAATCCGTGACCGTATGGGCGGTGGAAAAGGTTCCTGGCCTATTGCCGGAACCGCCGTATACATGACTTCGTACCCACGTACAGAAGCCAACCGCTCATGGGAGAAGATGTTACCCGTGCGCAAATGGCTGTACCAGACTCCGGAACAGATACTTATCAAGGCTTCAAACGGAGCTTCTGACTTCGGAAACAAATTCGGACAGCCGCTGATCTGCGGTTCTGTACTGACTTTCGAACACAAAGAACAGGATACTTTCTACGGATACGACAAGGTTATCATGCTTGCCGGCGGTGTAGGATACGGAACACAACGTGACTGCCTGAAAGGAGCACCGGAAAAAGGAAACAAGATTGTGGTTATCGGTGGAGACAACTACCGCATCGGACTGGGTGGAGGTTCCGTATCATCAGTTGATACCGGACGCTATTCTTCAGGTATCGAGCTGAATGCCGTACAACGTGCCAACGCGGAAATGCAGAAACGTGCCAATAACGTGGTGCGCGCATTGTGCGAAGAGGACAACAACCCGATTGTATCTATCCACGACCACGGTTCTGCCGGACACGTAAACTGTCTGTCTGAACTTGTTGAGGAATGTGGAGGACTTATCGACATGGCAAAACTCCCGATTGGAGACAAGACTCTTTCTGCCAAGGAAATCATTGCCAACGAGAGTCAGGAACGTATGGGACTGCTGATTGACGAAAAAGCTATCGAACATGTGAAGAAGATTGCCGAGCGTGAACGTGCCCCGATGTATGTGGTAGGTGAAACAACCGGCGACCACCGTTTCGCATTCGAACAGGCTGACGGCGTACGCCCGTTTGACCTCGCAGTAGACCAGATGTTCGGTTCTTCTCCAAAAACATACATGGTAGACAAGACCGTAGAACGCCATTATGAGAACGTAACCTACGACTCTGCCAAATTGAACGAATATGTATCACAGGTGCTGCAACTGGAAGCTGTGGCTTGTAAGGACTGGTTGACCAACAAAGTGGACCGTTCCGTAACAGGAAAGGTAGCCCGCCAGCAATGTCAGGGCGAAATCCAGCTCCCGCTGAGCGACTGTGGTGTAGTAGCTCTCGACTACAAAGGCGAAAAAGGTATCGCTACTTCTATAGGTCACGCACCTCAGGCTGCACTGGCCAATCCTGCTGCCGGTTCAGTACTGGCTGTATCTGAAGCACTGACCAACATTGTATGGGCTCCGTTTGCCGACGGTATGGACAGCATATCACTTTCGGCCAACTGGATGTGGCCCTGCCGCTCACAGGAAGGTGAAGACGCACGTCTGTATACCGCTGTAAAAGCGTTGTCAGACTTCTGCTGCGCACTGCAAATCAATGTACCTACAGGCAAAGACTCTCTGTCAATGACTCAGAAATATCCCGACGGTGAAAAAGTAATCAGCCCGGGAACAGTCATTGTTTCGGCTGGAGGTGAGGTTTCTGATATCAAGAAAGTGGTATCACCGGTATTGGTAAACAATCCGAAGACTACACTTTATCACATTGACTTCAGCTTTGACAAACTTGCTTTGGGTGGTTCGGCTTTTGCACAGTCATTATATAAGGTAGGCGACGATGTGCCGACCGTAAAAAATCCAGAATACTTCCGCGACGCATTCCTGGCTGTTCAGGAACTTGTAAACAAAGGACTGATTCTTGCCGGACACGATATCTCTGCCGGTGGTCTGATTACTACACTGCTCGAAATGTGCTTTGCAAATACTGAAGGCGGTCTGTCAATCAACCTCGACAAGATTAAGGAAAAAGATATTGTAAAGGTATTGTTTGCCGAGAATCCGGGTGTAGTAATCCAGGTAAAAGACAAGCACAAGGAAGAGGTCAAGAAGATTCTCGAAGACGCCGGTGTGGGATATGTAAAAATAGGTACTCCTACCGACGAGCGCCACATTCTTGTAGAACAGGATGGAGCTGTTTACCAGTTCGGCATCGATTATCTGCGTGACGTATGGTATTATTCGTCTTACCAGCTTGACTGCAAGCAAAGCATGAACGGATGTGCCAAGGCACGTTTCGAAAACTACAAGAAACAGCCGCTGGAAATGGTATTCAACAAAGACTTTACCGGCAAGTTCTCACAATATGGTGTTGACCCGAACCGCCGCACACCGAGCGGTGTACATGCTGCCATCATCCGTGAAAAGGGAACCAACGGCGAACGCGAAATGGCTTACGTGCTGTATCTGGCAGGATTTGACGTAAAAGACGTCACCATGACCGACCTTATCAGCGGACGCGAAACGCTGGAAGATGTCAACATGATTGTATTCTGCGGCGGATTCTCCAATTCGGACGTTCTGGGTTCTGCCAAAGGATGGGCCGGCGCATTCCTGTTCAACCCGAAAGCCAAGGAAGCACTCGACAAGTTCTATGCACGCAAAGACACGCTGTCACTGGGTGTATGCAACGGTTGTCAGTTAATGATGGAGCTCAACCTTATCAATCCGGAATTCCCCAAACGAGGAAAGATGCTTCACAACGATTCACACAAATTCGAATCGGCCTTTGTGGGTCTGACCATCCCGATGAACCGCAGCGTAATGTTCGGCTCACTGAGCGGATGCAAACTGGGTATCTGGGTAGCTCACGGAGAAGGCAAGTTCTCTTTGCCGTATGACGAAGACAAATACAACGTAATTGCCAAATACAGCTATGACGAATATCCGGGCAACCCGAACGGTTCTGACTACTCCGTTGCCGGTATCGCCAGCGCCGACGGCCGTCATGTAGCTATCATGCCGCACCTTGAACGTGCGTTCTACCCATGGCAGAATGCTTACTATCCGGCAGACAGAAAGCATGAAGACCAGATTACTCCGTGGTTTGAAGCATTTGTCAATGCCCGCAAATGGGTTGAAGAACATAAAGCTTAAACGCGCTATATAAACCATTATTCAAGCTTGGCTCCTGAATGGCATATTCAGACGGCCAAGCTTGAAAATTATTCAGACGAACAGAACATATTTATGAATTTCTACATACGCATATTTCTGCTTTTTTTCAGAATAGGCCTGTTTACCATAGGCGGAGGATATGCCATGATTCCGCTGATTGAAGACGAACTTATCAGAAAAAAGAAATGGATCAGTCAGGAAGATTTTGTCGACCTCATGGCCGTGGCACAATCTTCACCGGGAATTTTTGCAGTCAACATTGCCATATTTATCGGATACAAGCTGAAAGGGAGCCGCGGAAGCTATGCCTGTGCACTGGGTGCCATCATGCCCTCGTTCCTCATCATGCTTCTGATAGCCCTGTTTTTTCACAGTTTCAAAGAGATTACCATCGTTGAGAACATCTTCAAAGGAATACGCCCGGCTGTAGTAGCTCTTATAGCAGCACCTACATTTACCGTAGCCAAATCGAGCAAAATAAACCGCTACAACATTTGGATTCCGGTTCTCGGTGCCCTGCTCATCTGGGTTTGGGGATTTTCACCTATATATATTATCATACTTGCCGGTATTGGCGGATATGTATGGGGACGTTACAAACAGCGCATTCAATCTAAAAAACAACAACTATGATATTTCTGCAATTATTCTATACTTTCTTCAAAATAGGACTGTTCGGATTCGGTGGCGGATATGCCATGCTTTCCATGATACAAGGCGAAGTGGTAACACGCTATGGATGGATAAGCAGTTCCGAATTTACCGATATCGTGGCATTAAGCCAGATGACTCCGGGCCCTATCGGAATAAACTCTGCAACGTATGTGGGATATTCATCCATAGTAGGCGCCGGATATTCACCCGGTATCGGAGTGATAGGAAGTATCATCGCTACCTTTGCCGTGTGCCTTCCTTCTTTCATTCTGATGCTGCTGATAAGCAAGTATTTCCTGAAATACCAGAAGCATCCGGCCGTAGAGGCTGTCTTCAGAGGATTGCGTCCTGCCGTGGTGGGCTTGCTGGCTGCATCGGCTTTGCTGTTGCTCAAACCGGAGAACTTCGGTACGCCCGATGAATCGGTCATGCAGTTTATCATAAGCATTGTGCTGTTCATCGGAACTTTTATTGCTACTTATCGCTACAAGATGAATCCTATCACGCTCATCATTATCTGCGGAGCTATCGGAGGAATCGTATATTCTTTGTAAAAGGCGGTCCCGGCATAGCCAAATACGAAAACTGCGTTTCAGCATATTGTATGCCCGCCTTTCGCTATATTTTCAGAATATAGGAGGCGGCTCGGCATAGCCAAATACGAAAACTGCGTTTTCGTTTGTCTCTGCTCTCGCCTTTCACTATATTTGCATCCATTAAACTGCAAACAACAGAAATGATTATGAAAATAAAAACATTACTCACCCTATTATTCGCATGCGCAATCCTTGTGCTTCATGCACAGGAATACCCCAAACGCGAATTCCGCGGAGCGTGGATTCAGGCTGTAAACGGACAGTTCCAGGGAATGTCTCCACAAAAGATGCAGGAAACTTTAATCAGTCAGTTGAACATACTGCAAGAGGCCGGCATCAATGCCATCATATTCCAGATACGACCGGAAGCCGATGCATTGTACGCTTCAAAGTATGAGCCATGGAGCCGCTTCCTGACCGGTGTCCAGGGTAAAGCTCCCAATCCGTACTGGGACCCCTTACAATTCATGATTGACGAATGCCATAAACGGAATATGGAACTGCATGCCTGGATAAATCCTTACCGTGCAAAAACGAAAGGTACTGTCAGTGTTGCGGGAAATCATCCTATCAAGCTGTATCCGGACCGTTTCATTGAATATGACGGACAGTTGTATTTTGACCCGGGATTTCCCGAGAACCGTGCATACATATGCCGGATAGTGAAAGATATCCTTGAACGTTATGATGTGGATGCCATCCATATGGATGACTACTTCTACCCTTACCCTTCTCCGGGAAAGACTATCCGCGATGATGTCAGTTTCGCACAGTACGGAACAGGCTATGCCAACCGTGAAGACTGGCGACGCAATAATGTGAACCAGCTGATAAAGGAAATGCACGAGACCATACGCGCCACCAAGCCTTGGGTAAAATTCGGTATCTCTCCCTTCGGTATCTATCGCAACCAGAAGAATGACCCGAACGGAAGCCAGACCAACGGACTGCAGAACTACGATGACTTGTATGCTGACATCCTGCTTTGGGTAAACAATGGATGGGTAGACTACAACATACCACAGGTATATTGGGAAATCGGCCATCCGGCTGCCGACTATCAGGAACTGGTAAAATGGTGGGCTACTCATGCCGACAACCGCCCGCTGTTTATAGGACAGGACGTGATGCGCACTGTAAAGAAAGCCGATTTGCAAAATCCCAACATTCATCAGCAGGCCAGAAAGATGCAGCTGCAACGCTCTTACCCGGCCATCGAAGGAAGCTGCCAGTGGTATGCTGCTGCCGTGGTGGACAATCCCGGCAACTACCGCACTACCCTGACACGCTATTATCACCGCTATCCGGCCCTGCAACCCTTGTATCCTTTTATCGACAAGAAGGCACCGGGCAAAGTGAGAAAGGTAAAAGACATATGGATGTCTGACGGATATGTGCTCTTCTGGACCGCACCTAAGGCAAAGACTGAAATGGACAAGGCTATAGAATATGTAGTATACCGCTTCAAGAAAGGTGAAAAACGGGATATCGAGGATGCTTCAAAAATAGTATGCATCACCCGGGATACATTCTACAAGCTCCCGTATGAAGACGGAGAAACAACTTACTACTACGTAATTACAGCCCTTGACCGTCTACAGAATGAATCGAAAGCCATAAAGAAAAAGATAAAGCTTTGACAAGCGAACAGGATAAGGACACGGAAGCCGCACCGGCATGGCATCTTTTGCCGGCAGGTGCGGCTTTTGTTTATGACAAGGAGTTCAAAATATGACCGAGGAAACCCTGAAAAAACTGCAGATACTTACAGAATCGGCGAAATATGACGTATCATGTTCGTCGAGCGGAACCGTACGTTCCAACCGGAAGGGAGGAGTAGGCAATACGGTAGGCGGGATTGGCATATGCCACAGCTTCGCCGATGACGGACGATGCATCTCACTGCTGAAAACCATGCTTACCAACTCGTGCATGTATGACTGTGCCTACTGCATAAACCGACGGAGCAACGACATCCCGCGGGCTACGTTTTCGGTAAGGGAACTGGTGGAACTCACTATGGAATTTTACAGACGGAACTATATTGAAGGACTGTTTCTCAGCTCCGGAGTGGTACGCAATCCGGACTATACGATGGAGCGACTGGTGCGGATTGTAAAAGACCTGCGTACCATACACCGCTTCAACGGATACATACACCTGAAAAGTATTCCGGGAGCAAGCCGGGAACTGGTGAACGAAGCCGGAAAATATGCCGACCGTATGAGCGTCAACATAGAAATACCCAATGAATGCTCGCTGAAACTGCTTGCTCCTGAAAAAGACTTCAAGAGTGTTTACGAACCGATGTCGTACATACAGCAGCAGGTACTTGAATCGAAAGAAGAACGCAAACGGTTCAGACACGCGCCTCGCTTCGTACCGGCCGGACAAAGCACGCAGATGATTGTAGGGGCCACTCCCGATCATGACCGCGATATTCTGCGACTGTCATCGGCTCTCTACGCAAGACCTACCATGCAGAGGGTATATTACTCGGGATACATCCACGTAAATACATACGACAAACGGCTCCCCATACTGAAACAGCCGCCACTGGTACGCGAAAACCGCCTTTACCAGGCCGACTGGCTCCTGCGCTTTTACCAGTTCAAGGTGGATGAGATTGTAGACGATATGAATCCGGACCTGGATCTGGAAATCGACCCGAAACTGGCATGGGCCCTGAGACATCCGGAAATGTTTCCGGTTGACATCAACAAGGCTCCTTATGAACTCATTCTCCGTGTTCCCGGTATCGGAGTAAAATCGGCTACGCTGATTGTCAACTCAAGGCGCTTCGGACGGGTTACCGGTTATCATCTGAAAAAAATGGGAGTGGTCATGAAAAAGGCCAAGTTTTTCATAACCTGCGGTGAACTGGTTTCGCCCACCATTCAGGAGCTGCACCCTGAGAACGTGAGACGGATACTGGTTGCACCGTCTAAGAAGAAAAGAGACGAACAACAGCTTTTATTGCCTTTTTCAAACGAATGACAGACTGCCATGCCCATGATAATCTTCCAATATGACCGTACGTTCGACGGAATGCTTACCGCTGTCTTTGACGCCTATGCACGCCGCTCGTTTCCGCAGCTTATCCAGAGTCTGAACGAGCCGCTCCCCTTGTTTTATGATGAAGTGCATGAGGTGATAACCGATGAGGAGAAAGCCGGACGGGTATGGAAGGCACTTGAAAAGAAACTTTCGAAAGAAGCGCTTTCATGCCTCACCGTAAGCTATCTGTCGGAGCTTCCGGAACTGGACATGCATCTGTTCAGATACATCTGCAAAAACATAAACAGTGCCGTAAGCCTTGAACGCAACTTTGCCGACGAAGATATTCTGTTTGTAACGGATACTTTCCGAAAGGTACGGTATGAACGTTTGCGTATGATGCAGTTTATCCGCTTTCAGAAAGCTGCCGACGGAACCTATTTCGGCATAATGGAACCGCAATATAATGTATTGCCGCTGGCCATAGCGCATTTCAAAGACCGCTTTGCCGACCAGCCTTTCGTAATATACGACAAGAAAAGACATTACGGATATTATTACGACCGGAAAGAAATCACTCAGGTAACCTTTGACGAAAGCCTCCCCCACTTTGTCACCGGGAAGCTGGATGAACAGCTCATGGCTGAAGACGAAAAACTGTTTCAGGACTTGTGGCGTACCTACTTCAAGGCTATCTGCATAAAGGAACGCATCAATCCGAAAAAACAAAGAAAGGATATGCCGGTACGTTACTGGAAATATCTTACCGAAAAGAATAAGTTATAAAAATAAAAAAGAAGGATATGAATTATTTTTTCATAACGGACATTTGACAAGTTTATAACTTATGACTTCAGAAAACATATCCTTCTTTTTTATATTTTCACTGACAAAACACAACTATTAACTATAAAAAAGATTCATATACAGATTTCGCAATCTTTAAGCAAGATAGAATGCTATTTTACATAACAAACATGAAAACTGTATTTTCGTTTGTCGCGGTACCCGCCTTTGCTTATATTTGCAAAATAACACAACTACATATAGTGAAATGAGAAAAAAAATTATTTTTGCAACACTTTTTTTATTTGCAATCATACAGATAAGCATGGCGCAATTCGTGACGCATTATTTCAGCGGGAAGGAAACAACCGTTGAAGGAACCGTGCAACTGAAAGAAAGCGAAACGCAAAAGATAGCTCCGTTACAAAGTGCAGGAGTACGTATCTTCTGTCTCACAGACTCTACCTATACCTACTTCCAGACCGTAACCGACTCAATAGGAAAATTCAAGTTTCACTCTTATCTTGATATGGGAAAACAATACGAACTCCAGATTTCCTATCTGGGTACAGATACCTACAAACAGAAACTGAACCGCGCCAACATCATAAAAATAGGAACGGTTACCCTTACCGAGAAACCCATCACAATGGAAGAGGCAGTCATCGTGGCACGCCTGAAGAAAATGCGTATTCTGGGAGATACCACTATTTTCAATACCGATGCCTTCAAAGTTTCGGAAGGTGCCATACTTCTGGAACTGGTAAGAAAAATGCCCGGACTGAGAATATCGGATGGGAAAATGACTTACCAAGGGAAGAACATATCGGAAATACTGCTCAACGGCGAGAAATTCTTCTCAAACGACATACGGATAGCCTTGCAGAACATGCCTGTAAACCTGCTTAAGGAGGTGCGCATCTATGACAAGAAATCAGAGAAAAGCGAGACGACGGGAGTAGACGACGGTACACGCACTACCGTAATGGACCTGAAAACCAAAAAGGATATAAACAATGCACTGTTGGCCAACATCAGTGCAGGAGCAGGTGACCAGAATCTGTATGGAATAAACGGCATGCTGAATTATCTGAAAAATGATGAGCAATATACCGTTCTGGCCAATCAGCGGAACACGCCCAATGACCTAAGTACCAACATAATGGACATGTCGTCTTCTTTCAACAGCGGAGGAAACCCGGCATGGCAGCTCAACAGGGAGACCGGGATAAGCATTGGAAAGAACATAAAGAAAATAAGAATAAACGGCAACATCGACTACAATGACTACGAAATAGAAAACCATAACTATACTACTTCCGAAAACTATCTGCCGACCGGAAACACATATTCAGACCAATCAGCAAAAAACTCGTCACGAAGCAAAAATATCAGAGGACATCTCATGATTTCGGGTGACATCACAGAAAAGCTGAGTATAAACAGTTTTTTCAATTACGGGAAGTATGACCATAACGGCATGAATGACAACCGAAGTGCCTCGTTCAACAAAAATCCGTACAACTATACCAACAACCCGCTGGACGAGGAAGATGCAGTTCCCAACGAAGAACGCATAAACCGTACCATTCAGAGTGGATTGTCAAGAAGCAATACAGAAAACATGTCCGGTTCGGTATCTATCATAAGAAAATTCGAAAAGGAAAAGCGCCATCTGAGTTTTGACATCAACGTATCGAAAGACAACAGTATTTCAAAAAATTTCCAGCAATCATATACACGCTATTACCAGCTGGGAGACTCTCTGCTGTTTCAGAACCGCTATACCCTGTCGCCCACCAAGAACTGGAACTTCACTATAGGCGCATCATATAACGAACCTATAACCGAGAACCTTAATCTGGACTTGTCTTATCAATATGAAACCAGTAATCAGAACTCAAAAGAAGACCTGTTCAACATCGGGCAAACAGACCATCCTCTCGGCTTTCTGCCTGAAGATTATGAGAAAGGGAAAATAGACAGTCTGAGCAACAAGAACAACTCAAGAGAAGAACGGCATAATATAGACATAAGAGCACAAATGACATTCAATGAACTGAATATCATAGCTGGAGTATCGTTCATACCACAATCACAACACATATCCATGCTGCGCGAAAATACGGTAACCGATACGACCCTGCACTACACCAACTTCAATCCCAACATTTCCATTTTCTATTATAAGGACGATACTTCAATCAGCATGTATTACAACGGATATACCCGTCAGCCAAGCGCCAACGAGCTTCTTCCGCTTACCAATAACAATGACCCGCTGTATATAAACAAGGGAAATCCCAATCTTAAATCGTCTTACTCGCATAGCATAATGGCCAGTCTGCGAAAAGGAACAACATGGGTAAACCTGAACTTCCAGCAAACGTTCAACAATATCACGCAACGAAGCACGTATGACCCGGTAAGCGGAGTACGTACCAACACTCCCGACAACATTAACGGAAACTGGAACGCCAACCTGATCGGAGGCATCAGCAAAGACTGGGAACGCTTTTCCTTTGAATCAAGTACGAACTATGGATACAATAACTATGTAAGCTATATAACCATTGACAATAACGAACGGAAAAATACTATACAAAGCCATAATTTCAGCCAATATTTAAAAGGTATCTACAATCCGGAATGGGGAGAATTCATTCTGTCGGGAGAAGCTACTCTGAATTATAACCGGAACAAGCTTCAGCAGTCATCCAAAGATTTCAACAAGACATTCCGGTTTATAGGAGAAACCACTTTCTATCTCCCTTACGACATTAAACTGAGCTCCAGCATACAATGTATCGTAAGACACGGCTTTCTCTCCAGTGAAATGAATCACTCTGAACTGCAATGGAACGCGTACGCATCATACAGCTTCCTGAAAAAGAAACAGGCAAGCATCAAGTTTGAAATTTATGATATACTGCAACGCTCCACAAACTTTGACTCTTATGTGAATGAATTCGGAAGCTCGCAATCACGTTCGGAAGGCGTAAACAGTTATTTCTTATTTTCATTTAACTACCGTTTCAACTTGTTTAGAGGAAAAAATAACGGAGAAAGCTAAAGCAATAGCCGTAAATGAAGTATCTTTGTAGTCACGTTTTTACAGCTTTAACGGCAGAACAACGAGACTAATACTTTTTAAAACAAGCTTTATGGCAGAAAGCAAATATATTGAAATAAAAGGTGCTCGGGTGAACAACCTGAAAAATATAAATGTAAAGATACCACGCAACAGGCTAATCGTAATCACCGGACTGTCTGGTTCCGGAAAATCATCACTGGCATTTGATACTCTCTATGCAGAAGGACAGCGACGCTATGTGGAAAGTCTTTCATCGTATGCCCGGCAGTTTCTGGGACGTATGAGCAAACCGGAATGCGATTTCATAAAAGGCATTCCGCCGGCTATTGCCATAGAACAGAAGGTAAACAGCCGTAATCCCCGCTCTACCGTAGGCACCTCGACCGAAATTTATGAATACTTGCGTCTGCTGTATGCACGGGTGGGAAAAACCTATTCGCCCGTAAGCGGACAGCTCGTGAAGAAACATACCGTAGAAGACATTGTAAACTGCATGCTCTCCTACTCGAAAGGTACGCGTTATACCATACTTACCCCTATGCGCCTGCGCGACGGACGCAGCCTGAAAGAGCAGCTCGACATAGACCTGAAACAGGGATTCACCCGCATAGAAGTAAACGGAGAAATCGTACGCATCGAAGAATATGAGCCCAAAGAGGGAGATACGGTTAACCTGCTTATCGACCGCATGGCCTGCGATGACAGCAAAGACAGCATAAGCCGACTGATTGATTCGGCCGAAACGGCTTTCTACGAAGGCGACGGCACATGCATCCTGCGCTTCTATCCTTCGCAAATCATGCATACGTTCTCCAAGAAGTTTGAAGCCGACGGTATCACTTTCGAAGAACCAAACGACCAGATGTTCTCGTTCAATTCTCCACTCGGAGCCTGCCCCGAATGTGAAGGATTCGGCAAGGTAATAGGTATAGACGAAAGCCTGGTGGTTCCGAACCGTGCGCTCAGCGTATACGACGGAGCAGTAGTGTGCTGGAGGGGAGAAAAGATGAGTGCATGGCTTGATGAATTTATCCATGAAGCCGCAAAGGTAAACTTCCCGATATTTACGCCTTATTACGAACTGACACAGGAGCAGAAAGATTACCTGTGGCACGGACCCAGAGAAAAAGTCTGCATTGACTCATTCTTCAAGATGCTTGAAGAAAATCAATATAAAATACAATACAGGGTCATGCTGGCACGCTACAGAGGAAAGACAACATGCCCGCTATGTCATGGAACACGCCTGAAAAAAGAAGCCAACTATGTAAAGGTGGGCGGACGCTCCATCTCACAGCTTGTAGACTTATCCATTGCCGACCTGAAGAATTTCTTTGATCATCTGCAACTTGATGAGCATGATATGCTGATTGCCAAGCGTATCCTGACCGAAATAAACAACCGGCTCCAGTTCCTGCTCGACGTAGGACTGGGATATCTCACACTGAACCGACTGAGCAATACGCTTTCGGGAGGTGAAAGCCAGCGTATCAACCTGGCCACTTCATTGGGAAGCAGCCTGGTGGGCTCACTCTATATTCTTGACGAGCCGAGCATAGGCCTTCACAGCCGGGATACAGACCGCCTGATAAAGGTATTGCGCCAACTGCAGCAGTTGGGAAATACGGTGGTGGTAGTGGAACATGACGAGGAAATCATACGGGCTGCCGACTACATCATCGACATCGGCCCCAAAGCCGGACGACTGGGAGGAGAAATTGTATATGAAGGCGACATGAAAGACCTGAAGAAAGGAAGCAACAGTTATACGGTGCGCTATCTTCTGGGAGAAGAAAAGATTCCGTTGCCACTCAGTCACCGCCCATGGAACAATTACATCGAAATAAAAGGCGCACGTGAGAATAACCTGCGTGGAGTGGACGTCAAGTTTCCGCTCAACGTAATGACGGTTGTTACGGGCGTGAGTGGCTCGGGCAAGTCGACACTCGTGCGTGACATCTTCTACCGCGCACTCAAACGTGAATACAGCGAAAGCAGCGAGCGTCCGGGAGAATATGTTTCACTGGGAGGAGACATCAAGGCTGTAAGCAACATTGAATTTGTAGACCAGAATCCTATCGGAAAATCATCACGAAGCAATCCGGTAACTTATATCAAGGCTTACGACGAAATACGCAAGCTGTATGCCGAACAGCCTCTAGCCAAACAGATGGGTTACACTTCGGGATACTTCTCTTTCAATACGGAAGGAGGACGTTGTGAAGAATGTAAGGGAGAAGGAACCATAACCGTAGAGATGCAGTTCATGGCCGACCTTGTGCTGGAATGTGAATCGTGTCACGGAAAACGTTTCAAGAATGAGGTGCTGGAAGTAAAATATAAGGATCAGAGTATCTATGATATTCTGGAAATGACCGTAAACCAGGCGATAGAATTCTTTACGGAAAACAAGCAGACAAAGATTGTAAAGAAACTGCTTCCGCTGCAAAGTGTGGGACTGGGATATATCAAACTGGGCCAGTCGTCTTCCACGCTGTCGGGAGGTGAGAATCAACGTGTCAAACTGGCCTACTACCTGAGCCAGGAAAAGGTTGCCCCGACGATTTTTGTATTTGACGAACCTACCACCGGCCTGCATTTTCACGATATCAAGAAACTGCTCGAAGCTTTCGACGCTCTTATCAGCAGAGGACATACGGTAGTCATCATTGAGCACAATATGGACGTTATCAAATGTGCCGATTATGTAATCGATATGGGACCGGAAGGAGGAAACAGAGGCGGTAATCTGGTAATAGCCGGAACTCCGGAAGAAGTAGCTGCCTGCGCCGCTTCGTATACAGGACAGTTCCTGAAAGAGAAAATGGCAGAAGATTAAACTTCTTAAATGCTGATTGAGATTCAAGCGTCACCGATATATTCTGATTCTTACGGAATATCAGTGACGCTTGAATGTTTGTTTGTAGCTTTTCCCCAAAAAGCATACAATTGAAATATTATATTTTCTTCTCTATTCTTTAATTCTCTTTTTAATTTACTGTTTTACAGCCGGTTATCTTTCAGTTATCCACAACCTTGTCGTTTGTCCCCGACGAGGGCCTCGCTTGTCCCCCACGGGCATCCCGTTAGTCCCCCACGAGGAAGTCGTTTGTCCCCGACAGGAAAATACGGATTAAAGATGGCATTTGTTATGAATGGCTATAATAACAACCTTAATAAACTAATAATCAGTTTCGGGTGAACTATTTCTGTGTGTTTTTTACCAGCTCTACCATCTGAAATCTGATAACGTCATCACTATAATCGGGATTCATTATATTATTCAGACTGATGTATAACTTACCCTTCGAGACAAAGCTTAATCGCGGATTGTATGTATAAGGTGGGAACAAGTGCTCTCCTATCACATTGAAATCCTCGTCCAAAATCATTATGGAAAACTGTTTTCTTCCAGTACGATATAAAGAAAGAGGAGCTACCTTTTTGTCTATTTCCTGAGGTACATACACCACACGGTAGTAGACCTTATTGTATGAATCGTACATTATGTTTGAATAAGCCGGATATTCACAGAGTTCTTTTTGTAATGCCGCATCATTTGTACTTTGGGCAGAAAAAGGTTTCATCTCACCTATATACCTGCTCTTTACCTCCTTATATTCCACTTGATGCGTCAACGGATTCACCACCATCAAATCATCCATATAAGCAAACGAATAGACTAACTCCTGACCATTAAAACAAAATTTATAATTAGCATTGACATTGCCTGACGAACCTCTACCGATAACACCGCCAACCGGGGGAAACTTGACTGGAAGCGCTTCCACCTCACCCGACAAAGTATCCAAACTGCACAACAACGCACTTTTCTCCATCACCTCCTTTCCAAAGCTGAAATTGATACCTTGTGGCAGATAAAGTTTTCCATCTAGAAACTGAAAAGCACCATCATCCATACAACAAGACTCTGGCTTGTATCCATCAGCTGTTTCTGCATAGCTTATCTTCCGTTTTATGTAAGCGGTCGTATCGGTTACATAAAGTTCAGGCTTAACCTTACTCGAAATATAAATATGATTACAGTCCGTCATCATGAATCCATACAAGAAACCACCTCCTATCGCATCGGGGCCTTCTATTTCGAATTTAACTCTTTTCACCAAAGTCTCATTGTGAATATCATATATCAGTAAGTCCGGCAATATGCCATTCTGAAAATAAACATATTCCTGACCGTCATCATCTATACAACTACGTATCATCAACGGTACCTTTACATCCGATGCCAAATGATAGTTCAAAAATGTATCCACCGTCTGTAACGTATAAGAATAATTCTTTCCTTTATTTCCGCAAGAACAGAACAAGGCTACGGCAAGAGCACATATCAAAAAATTTTTCATAACATAACTTTTTATTACTTGTTACCAATACAGAACTTTACAGTCCAAACCTTTAAGACCAAACGGTATAAAAATATCTTTCAAGAAATTCTATTCTTCACTGAATGACAATTTATCCAAGTCAATCATATCTACTTTATATTCCAATGATTCCGGATCAATACCCAATAAATAAAGTCTTTCATTCTCATTATCCATTGCCATATATGAATACTTCATATCTAATCGAACTAAAGACAAGGGAGTTCCATCCCAATCAAAAAACAACAATTTATTTCCACCAAAAGAATCTTGTGAAGAGAGAGACTTCTCTCCATCATATAAACCTATACAGTATTGGGAGGATGCTACCAAACCGATAAAACCAACCATGCATTCTTTATCAAAAGCTACAGAATTGTTTTCCACTTTTCTGTATTGAGGAACTGCATAATTATATTCCTTACATAACTTAGGCGACTTCAAATCTGATATATCAAAAAATGAAACAGCATCTCCCATCATATTGCCAACGGCTAATCTTTTCTTGTCCGGAGAACAGGCAATACTTCCCTGATGCACAAAAGCCTGCGTTATATAATTCTCCTTATCATCTTCTCCTGAAAAGGGATAATTTCCAAAAGAACTACAGATTTTGCCACGAGAATCCAAGACTGCAAAACGATTGTTTTTTATAATGCCCGATGCTATAAAATAGTTTTCATCGACAGGACAAACCTGAAAGGCTGAAACAAGGCATGAATCGGAACCAATATATATATGCTTCTCTCCCGCAAGAGTATCACCTTCCGACTTCAATATATCAACAAAAGATTTACCGGAATCCCATACAAACAGTTTATTGTTTACAACCAACATATTTGATAAATGAATATATTCGCCCGGTCCATTGCCACGAGTCAAACTATTGCCAATCCATTTTCCCGTATTTTTGTCGAACTCGGAAAGGAAGGATTCCTGATGCATATCTGCAAATAACAGCTTATTCTTTAAACACGCAAACATATAAGGTTCTCCTATACTGTCTTTTTCAAGCGATGTAAAGCATTCAGTTTTTAGTGAAGACTCCTTGTCTTTAAATAAATCTGTCATACTTTTATTGACATCATTACTACATGAGAAGGCCGTTAATAACAATAAGCTTCCCAAAAATAAACCATACTTCATATTAAAACAGGTATTAGAATTTACAACAAAAATAACATATTATTGTAAATAAAGCAAAAATCAACGGATTGTCTGTCTTGTGCATACGGCCGTGCAGAAGAGTGCATACGAGGATGCACTGTTGTGCACAAGGCGGTGCAGTGTAGTGCATCGAGCGGCGCACTGTGCTGCACCGGGCAGTGCACAAAGTTTTTATGAGGGTTAAGAAAATCACCAACGGACAACAAATTAAAAAAACAGGAATCACCCAAACGTAAATTCGGGTGATTCCTGTTTTGGTCTAACCTGACAGCAGGTTGATTATTTCAAATTATCAATAAAATAATTGGCTATTACAGAATAAACATGCCAGCTGGTATTTCCGCCGTAAATGCTGTGATTGCGGTTGGTATATACATGCATATCAAAGAATATACCTGCCTGAACAAGAGCCTCGCTATATTCGGCAACATTGCGGAAGTGTACATTGTCATCGGCCAATCCATGTACCAGCAGGAGCTTTCCATGCAACTTGTCAACACGTTCCATGGCTGAAGAAACACGGTAACCGTCGGCATTCTCTTTCGGTGTACGCATGAAACGTTCGGTATAAACCGTATCATAATAACGCCAGCATGTAGGAGGAGCAACAGCCACGCCTACAGCGAACACCGGCGTACCTTCACTCATGGACATCAATGTATTGTAACCTCCGAAACTCCATCCCCATATACCAATGGCTTCTTTCTTGACATAAGGCAGAGAACCCAGATATTTGGCAGCCTCAACCTGGTCATGCGACTCTTTTACACCCAGCTGCATATACGTGCATTTTTCAAACTCCGCACCTCTTCCGCCGGTTCCGCGTCCGTCTACACAAACACAGATATATCCTTTCTGAGCCATATACATTTCCCACAGACAGCCGTTGCCGCGACATCCGTTATTCCAGCTGTCGGTTACCATCTGTGAGCCCGGACCGCTGTACTGATACATCACTACCGGATATTTCTTTGCAGGATCAAAATCGGCAGGCTTCACCATCCATCCGTTCAACTCTACCCCATCGGTTGTCTTGAATGAGAAAAGTTCACGCTTTCCAAGATTCATATTGTCAAGCTTTGCCTTCAACTGGGCATTGTCGACCAATGTTTTCAAAACCTTACCCTTATTGTCGTTCAGGGTAATAACCGGAGGAGTGTCCAGATTACTGTAAGTATTCATAAAATAGCGCAAATCTGTACTGAAAATCGAATTGTTGGTTCCTTTATGAGTACTCAGTTTGGTCTTGCGTCCCTTGGCATCAATCTTATATACCGCATTGCACAAAGGACTCTCTTCATTACTTTCATAATAGAATACATTTGCCTTTCTGTCCCATCCGATAAATGAAGTAACTTCGTATGCGCCTTTGGTTACCTGACGCTGCAGATTTCCATTCAGTGAATAGAGATAAATATGATTGTAACCGTCACGTTCACTCATCAGTATAAATGAGTCATCAAAGAACTGAAGATTTTCATAGGCCGTCTCCTTGATATATTGCGGGGCTTCATCACGAACCAGCAAGCGGCATACACATGAACGTGGATTGGCCATATACAGCTCCAGACGGTTCTGGTTACGGTTTAAGGTAGTAATCACCAGTCCGTTGGGGTCACTGGTAAACTTGATACGAGGAATATATCCGTCTTTGTCCAAAGGCAAGTCGACCTTTCGGGTTACGCGGCTCTTGATGTCATAAGTCATCACGCTGACTTCGGAATTGACAGCTCCGGCTACCGGATATTTATAGGAATAGGCTCCGGGATATTCGGCAAACTGCTCGTATGAGGGTGCCATACCTTTATACATCGGGAATGAGAACATAGGTACCTTTGACTCGTCAAAACGGATAAAAGCAATCATCTTGCTGTCGGCGCTAAAGTCATAAGCACAGTTGTAACCGAACTCTTCTTCATTTACCCAGTCAGGAATACCGTTCAGAACCTCATTAAACTTACCGTCCTTGGTTACCTGTGACTCGCTGTTATTGAACAGCAGCTTTACAAGGAAGATATTGTTGTCACGCACAAAGGCAATGTTGTTACCGTCGGGCGAAAACATAGGTACTTGTTGAGGACCGTTCTCTGACAAGGGCTCCAATGTGTTGTTTCGCACGGAATAAATATAATATTCTGCCGTAAACGAACGACGGTATATTTTCTGTGTCTTCGTCTGAATAAGAATACGGCTTTCATCGGGCGACATGATATAGCCGTCGAGCCTGTCAAGCTTGACATTACGCGCAGTAGTCACATCAAAAATAGTACCTACCTCCTTTCCATCCTTGAACGAATATTTCACTATACGCTTTCCGTCATTACTTATTTGCGCATAATGCTCACCGTCAAGCAAGGGATTCACACCATAAACACGCTGGGCAGCATACTTGCCCGAAACAACATCTCTGATTTCCAGCTTATCGGCCGCACGAAGATGAGGCGACACCGCACAAATCAGAAACAATGCAAAAAAAATCGTTAGTTTTTTCATATAATAGGTTAATTATAATATCTAATAATGCAAATGTAATTGTTTAAAACGGTTTTTCCACTTAAAATTGCTAATTTTGCAGACACGCTGAAAAAATCTGTATGGAACACACTTTTTTATACAATGATTTCAACTCATTCCTGAAAAAACATTTCAAAGAAAAGGTACAGAAAATTTCTTTAAATGCAGGGTTTTCATGCCCCAATCGTGACGGCTCGGTTGGTTATGGCGGCTGTACATACTGCAATAATCAGACCTTTAATCCGGAATATTGCCATACAGACAAATCCATCACACAACAACTGGAAGAGGGAAAGGTTTTCTTTTCAAAAAAATATCCGGAAATGAAATACCTGGCCTATTTCCAGGCGTATACAAATACTTACGGACAACTTGAGAGCCTGAAGAAAAAATATGAGGAGGCCTTGTCCGTAAAAGATGTGGAAGGCCTTGTAATCGGTACCCGGCCGGACTGCATGCCGGATGCCCTGCTGGAATACCTGAGCGAACTGAACAGAAAAACATTCCTCCTCGTAGAATACGGGGTTGAAAGTATCAACAACCAGACACTGCAACGCATCAATCGCGGACATTCGTTCGAAACAGCCAGAGAAACGATAGAAAAAACAGCCCAAGCAGGTATCATGACCGGCGCACATATCATATTGGGACTGCCCGGAGAAGAGCATGATGAACTCATAAAACAGACTGAAATTATATCCCAACTGCCACTGACCACACTGAAACTACATCAGTTGCAACTCATAAAAGGTACCAGAATGGCTGATGAATACCAGAAACATCCGGAACAGTTTCATCTGTATACTGCCGACGAATATATTGAACTGGTAATAGATTATATAGAGAAGCTACGACCGGATATCATTCTGGACCGCTTTATTTCACAGTCGCCCCATCATCTGCTGATAGCACCCGACTGGGGAGTGAAGAACTATGAATTTACCGATAAAATGAAAAAAAGAATGCGGGAAAGAAATACTTATCAAGGAAAATTATATCAATCAATTAAATAAAAATACAATGATTACACTAAAAGGAAAAGTACATTATGTTGGTATTAACGACCGTACGAAAACATTATTCGAAGGATTATGGCCGTTACCTTATGGAGTTACTTATAACTCATATTTGATTGCCGATGAAAAAATAGCATTAATTGACACCGTTGATGTCAATTATTTCGACTTATTCCTGGAAAAAATAAAAGAAGTCATAGGAGAACGCCCTATTGACTATCTGGTTATCAACCACATGGAACCAGACCACTCCGGCTCTATACGCCTGTTGCGCCAATTCTACCCTAACATCACACTGGTGAGCAACAAAAAAGCACTCGACATGGTAGAAGGCTTCTATGGAACAGGAGCACAGACTCAGGTCATCGCCGAAGGAGGAAGTCTGGAATTAGGTCACCACACCCTCAAATTCCATATGATTCCCATGGTACACTGGCCGGAAACTATGGTCAGCTATGATACAACCGAACATATTCTCTTTGCCGGTGATGCCTTTGGCTGCTTCGGAGCCATGAACGGTACTCCTATTGACAGCATGATGGATACTACCGTATATTGGAGTGAAATGGAAAGATATTATTCAAATATCGTAGGCAAATACGGAGCTCCCGTACAGAAAGCATTGCAGAAACTGGGAGGACTGGAACTGGAAATGATTTGCTCTACTCACGGTCCGGTATGGACAGGAGAAAACATTTCAAAAGTCATCGACGTATATGACCGTCTGAGCCGGTATGCAACGGAAGAGGGTGTTGTCATTGCCTATGGCTCTATGTATGGAAACACGCAGCAAATGGCAGAAACCATTGCTGAGGAACTGGCAAAAGAAGGTATCCGCAAGATTGTAATGCACGATGTTTCCAGAGTAAACCACTCATTTATCCTTGCAGACATTTTCCGTTATAAAGGACTGATACTGGGTGCTCCTACATACAATGCATCTATCTATCCGCAAATGGAAATGCTGATGAGCGAAATAGAAATGCGTGAAATAAAAAATCATTATCTGGGATATTTCGGTTCGTTCAGCTGGGCATGTCACTCAACAAAGAAACTCTCTGTTTTCAGCGAAAAAGTTAGCTTTGAAACAGTTGGCGCCCCGGTTGAGATGAAACAGGGAATGAAAGAATGTACAAGAATTGCATGCCGCGAACTGGCAAAAGCAATGGCCGACCGCTTAAAGGAAGACAGATAAGCATACCGACATACTACACAAACAGCCCCCGAATAACAGGTTTCATTCGGGGGCTGTTTTTATATTGTAGGGACATTCAGTAAATAATATAAAATCAGCCAACTAATTCATACACAAAATATT
>OJMI01001004.1_pt1 | contig 33998 bp, 20 predicted proteins | sample 1597131 | NCBI WGS metagenome assembly OJMI01 (sample SAMEA2452116, study PRJEB22498) | human gut metagenome | reverse complement strand
GGTGAAGATGCCGATTACCCGCGATGGGACGAAAAGACCCCGTGAACCTTTACTACAGCTTAGCGTTGGGCTTGGTCATCCGACGTGTAGGATAGGCCGGAGGCTATGAAGGGGGCGCGCCAGCGTCCGTGGAGCCGCCGTTGAAATACGGCCCTTTGGCTGTCCGGGCTCTAACGCGCTTGTTATGCGCGGACACCGCTTGGCGGGTAGTTTGACTGGGGTGGTCGCCTCCAAAAGCGTAACGGAGGCTTCCAAAGGTGCCCTCGGGCCGATTGGTAACCGGCCTTTGGAGTGCAATGGCATAAGGGCGCTTGACTGGGAGGGAGACATCCCGAGCAGGCAGGAAACTGGGGCATAGTGATCCGGCGGACGTGCGTGGAAACTCCGTCGCTCAAAGGATAAAAGGTACTCCGGGGATAACAGGCTGATCCCCCCCAAGAGCTCATATCGACGGGGTGGTTTGGCACCTCGATGTCGGCTCGTCACATCCTGGGGCTGGAGAAGGTCCCAAGGGTTGGGCTGTTCGCCCATTAAAGTGGCACGCGAGCTGGGTTCAGAACGTCGTGAGACAGTTCGGTCTCTATCTATCGTGGGCGTTGGAGCTTTGCGTGGCGCCGCCACTAGTACGAGAGGACCGTGGTGGACAGACCTCCGGTTTGCCGGTTGTGCCGCCAGGCGCACCGCCGGGTATCCGCGTCTGGATTGGATAAGCGCTGAAGGCATCTAAGCGCGAAGCCAGCCGCAAGATGAGAGCTCCTTCGAGGGTCGTCAGAGACGATGACGTTGATAGGGCGCAGGTGTAAAGGCGGCGACGCCAAAGCCGAGCGCTACTAATTGCCCGAAGCTTCCCGCCCGCCGGTTTTTGCCGGCCGGCGGTCGCCTTGCGTCCCTTGCCTGTGGGGTTTTGTCAACCCCATTCATGGTGGCTATGGCGGTGGTGCCCCACCTCTTCCCATCCCGAACAGAGAAGTTAAGCCCACCCGCGCCGATGGTACTGCGCCGCAATGCGGGAGAGTAGGTAGCCGCCCCCTTTTCTGGAGTCCCCCTCCTGGAGCCATTGGCTTCCGGGAGGGGGACTCCTGCTTTTTGGGAGATCAGTCCGGGGGAGATGGAGGGTCTCTCGGGCTTTGTCGGCGGCGGGCTCGGCCATGCGCGCTTTTAGTGAGGCATGGTATGAAATTTGATGCGTGATTGTGAGATAAACTTGTGTTCGGGATAAGGTATAGTTAGTAATTGCCAGTCCTGGCTTTTAAGTGCATCTAGGGTCTATGGTTCTTGTGTGATAATGTACATATATTATATAATATGTTGCATATTAATATGTGAAGTTTGAGGATTTGAAATTATATATTTTAGTGAAGCCTTATATGCTGAAGATTTAGCTTTAAATTGTGTATTACACATGTGGTAAGTAGTTTTAGATTGTTTGATGCTGGTCATTGATTTTGCCAATTACTTTGCTTTGTATTTTTGCAGAAAATATTATTTTTGCAAACAAATTCTTCTTAGAAGTAGGATCAGATGCTTAAACGATGGCTTGTTTGGTTCATGAGATGCGGTCATTCCCGTGGTTTTGGAATTCAATCACCATGGGCATACCGATTTGTGCGATATGTTATCAACGAGCATTATCCTTATTATGCCTATTCGGAGCTAGCTACGTCCCTTAAGGTTGACTATAGGCTTCCACGATTATATTTCCGTTTGGCAAATTATATGCAGGCCAGTGAGTGGTATTCATATTTTTCGCAGGCAGAAGAATATGAGAATTATATCCATCATGGTTGCAAGAAATGTGATGTTGTAGCAGTCTGTGATGTTGAAAGGCTCCCGAAGAAATTTGATATTGTCAGTGTGGGACTGAGGGAAGATTACGTCCATATCTGCGAGCGGCTTATCTCTTGTGCTCATTCAGGAACGTTGATTATTGTGGAAGGAATACACCAGCGCAAAGCCGCTCTAACCTATTGGCGCAAGATCATCAAGGATCAAAGGGTGCGTATATCCTTTGACCTATATGTGTGTGGGCTGCTTTTCTTTGATCCCAAACAGCACAAACGGCATTACATTATAAACTTCTGATAAGGTTTTATCGGATTGACGACTCTTCAATTGTTAAAATGTTTTGTTTTTCATGCTTAAATATTACGATTTCGTAAATATTTTCAGCCTGCAATAAAAAAGTGCTTGAAACACTTGGAAATATAAAAATAAATATTACTTTTGCACGCAAAAACCTCGTTAAATCTATATCATTATGTATTGGACACTTGAATTAGCATCTAAACTGGAAGATGCGCCCTGGCCTGCTACGAAGGAAGAGCTGATAGATTACGCTATACGCTCAGGCGCTCCTTTGGAAGTGTTGGAGAATCTTCAGGAGATTGAGGATGAAGGCGATGTCTACGAGAGCATCGAGGATATTTGGCCTGATTACCCATCTAAAGACGACTTTCTTTGGAACGACGATGAGTATTGACACGGTATTGGAAAGGTCATCCTACGGGATGGCCTTTTTCATGCAATAAATGGGTATTAGTAGCGTTATCAATACGTGAGTAAACGTATCCATATCCTTCTCTTGGGCCTCTTGTCGGTAGCTTGTACGGCGCGGGCGCAATATGACCCTTCCTTTGGTCATTATTTTGACATGGAAACATGTTTTAATCCTGCGGCTGTAGGAAAGTTGCCTGTAATCAATATCACGGCAGCATATGCTATGGACATGGCGGGTTATGAACATAATCCCCGTACGCTTTACGCTGCGGCAGATATGCCCTTTTACGTTTTAAAGACCTATCATGGCGTAGGTGTACAATTAATGAATGACGAGATTGGCCTTTTCACGCATCAACGCTTAGCACTTCAATACGCCCTTCGCTTTAAGTTGTTTGGTGGAAACCTCGCTGTAGGCATCCAGGCAGGTTTTCTCAATGAGAGTTTTGATGGTTCAGGAGTTGATGCCGAAGAACCTAACGACCCCGCATTGGCTACGTCGCAAGTGGAAGGGAATGGTTTCGACATGGGAATGGGTCTCTATTATACCCACGACCCGTGGTATTTGGGATTTTCTGTACAGCATCTCAACGCACCTTTGATAGAGTTGGGCACAACCAACGAACTAAAGGTGGACCCCACTTATTATTTTACAGGAGGATACAATATTCGGTTGAGGAATCCGTTTCTTACTATACACCCGTCAGTGCTGCTTCGTACGGACGGTGTGGCATGGCGAGGTGATATTACGGGTCGCCTTGTCTATACTAATGACAAGAAGATGCTCTATGGTGGTGTGGGATATGCCCCCGATCACTCCGTGACATTTATGGTAGGGGGAAGTTTCCATGGCATCGTGGCAGGTTATAGCTATGAGCTTTACACCTCCTCGATAGACCCGGGCAACGGAAGCCATGAATTGTTTGTGGGTTACAAGATAGACATCAATTTGGTGAAAAAAGGAAAGAATAAACATAAAAGCGTTAGAATACTTTAAACACTATGGATAAGTTGAAGATCATCCAGGCCTCTTGGCTTGTGCTTACTCTCTTCTTGCTGTCTTCGTGCTTTGGCGGCAAGACCGCTTCTCTTTCAGGACGTGGCGGAGAAGTGGTAGGTGTCAGGGGCAAGGCTTTCACAGAACCCACTCCTTATGGTATGGTGAGGGTAGATAGGGGTTACTTGAAGATGGGTATCGAGAATCAGGATACTCTTTGGGGTACAGAAGCTCCCGTTAAGGATATTTCCGTGGATGGTTTTTGGATGGATGAGACTGAGATTACCAATTCTGAATATAAACAGTTTGTTTATTATGTGCGGGATTCCATTTTGCGCGTGCGCTTGGCCGATCCAGCTTATGGCGGTGATGAGTCTTACATGATAACCGAGGACGAGGAAGGCAATCCCGTTGAGCCTCGTGTAAATTGGAAGAAGCAATTGCCTCGTAAACCCAACGAAGATGAACAACGAGCTATCGAGAGTTTATATATTACAAATCCCGTTACGGGTGAGAAACAGATAGACTGGCGTCAACTCAATTATCGTTATGAAATTTATGATTATACGGCCGCAGCCCTGCGCAGGAATCGTTTCCGTCCGCAAGAGCGCAACTTGAATACAGATATTGCGATAGATCCTGAGGAACAAGTGATGATATCCAAGGATACGGCTTATATAGACGATGAGGGACGTGTAATCACTGAAACCATCAACAGACCTTTGTCCAGCGAATGGGATTTCCTTAATACCTATATCGTGAATGTCTATCCTGATACAACTTGCTGGGTAAACGATTTCCCCAATTCTGATAACGAAACTTATCTGAGGAGTTATTTTTCAAACCCCGCCTACAATGATTATCCCGTGGTGGGTGTCACTTGGGAGCAAGCAAACGCTTTCTGCGCATGGCGTACAGACTATTTGCTGAAAGGATTGGGACCCGAAGCCCGTTATGTGCAGCGTTATCGTTTGCCTACCGAGGCTGAATGGGAATATGCGGCCAGGGGTAAGGAACAAAATGAATTCCCTTGGGATAATGTAGACGTAAAGAATGGCAATGGCTGTTTCTATGCAAATTTTAAACCCGATCGGGGAAACTATACTAAGGACGGAAACTTAATATCCAGCAGGGTGGGCATTTATCCTGCAAACTCCAATGGACTTTTTGACATGGCGGGTAATGTGGCGGAATGGACTAGCACCATCTATACTGAGTCGGGCGTGGATGCCATGGGCGATATTAATCCGCAGCTCAGCTATAATGCCGCCAAAGAAGATCCCTATAGGTTGAAACGGAAGAGCGTGCGTGGCGGTTCTTGGAAAGATCCTGAGTCTTATATCCGTTCGGCGTGGCGTTCATGGGAGTACCAAAACCAGCCTCGTTCCTATATTGGCTTCCGTTGCGTGCGCAGCTTTGCCACCTCAACCAGCGTCAAACAAAAAAGCAAGAAATAATAGGCGATTATGACAAACTACAGCAAGATAAATATCGTATACCGTCTACAGAAATGGATGGATAGTGTACCAGGTCAAACCTTCCTGAACTATGCGTATAGTTGGGGAGCTTCTATAGTGATTTTGGGAACGCTTTTCAAGTTAACTCACTTGCCTGGGGCCGATATCATGTTGTTCTTGGGCATGGGCACAGAGGTCGTGGTTTTCTTCCTCTCCGCTTTTGATAGGCCTTTTGACAAGACCGCCGAGGGACGTGAACTGCCAACTCATGTTACCAAGGAGTATTTAGAGGGGCAAGTTCAAGATGATTCTCAGCCAGTTGCTACTCCGATGGGAAAATCTGTGACCACCGTTTCCGCAGATAGTGTTAGTGCCGAGTCTTTGTCGAATGCCAGTGCGATGGCGGGCGGTACGGTTTATGTTGGCCGGCCTGTTGTGATCGCTCAGCCTTCCGGCTCATCGGCTTCTGCCGCTCCTGGGGAAGAAATGGGACACCCTATGGGAGGAAATGTTCCCGTGAATACGGCTTTTGAGCCTACGGCCGAGGTGGCAGAGGCTCAGTCAAGCTACGTGGAACAACTTAAAAAACTGGTGGATACCTTAGAGAAAGTCAATGAGCAAAGCAATCGCCTTGCCAGCGATAGCGAGGAGATGGAAAACCTCAATCGCACGTTGACTGGCATTAGCCGCGTTTACGAGATGCAGCTCAAGAGCGCCAGCCAGCAAATCACTACTATTGATGACATTAACCAGCAAACTCGCAAGATGGCGCAGTTGATAGAACAACTCAATGCCATTTATTCCCGCATGATAGAAGCCATGACGGTCAATATGCGCATGTCTAATCCTGGTGCTTCCAACCCTACCCAGAATGGCTATTAGGAAAAGACCCATATCGCCGCGCCAAAAGATGATCAATCTGATGTATGTCGTCTTGATGGCGTTATTGGCATTGAATGTCTCTACGGAGGTGCTCGATGGTTTTTCCGTCGTGGAGGAAAGCCTCAATCGCACTACCGACAACGCCTCTCGGGAGAATAAAGCTCTCTATGAGGACTTCCGTGGGCAGATGGAGCGCAATCCCGCCAAGGTGAAGGCTTGGTTTGACAAGGCCACGGCGGTGAAAGACATGAGCGATTCGCTCTATGACTTGGCGCAAGCGCTCAAGGTGGCTATAGTCCGTGAGGCGGATGGCGATGACGGTGACGTGACAGACATCAAGAACAGGGAAGATTTAGAGGCCGCGGCTATAGTGATGCTTTCTCCGGGTTCAGGGCGTGGCCGTCAGCTGCGTGATGCCATTGATTCTTATCGTGAGCGGGTTGTCGCCATGGTGGGCGATGAGCGCGCCAAGAAGCTGATAGAAAGCAATCTTTCCACTCAAGTGCCTCGCAAGACTCTCTCCTTGGGTAAGACGTGGCAAGAGTATATGTTCGAGAACATGCCTGTGGCCGCTGCCGTTACCATGCTTTCCAAGTTGCAAAGCGATGTGCGCCAGGCGGAAGGCGAGGCTTTGCACACCTTGGTCTCCAACGTGGACCTCAAAGATATCCGTGTCAATAAACTCGACGCTTTTGTCATTCCCGAGAAAACCACTCTCTATCCAGGCGAATCTTTCAACGCCAGCATTGTGATGGCGGCGGTGGATACCACTCAACAGCCAGAGATATATATCAACAATCGTCGTGTCAATACCCGTGGCGGACATTATTCCTTTGCCGTGGGCGGGGTAGGTGAGCACAGTTTCAGTGGCTATATGCTGCTCCGCAATGGCTCAGGTGACATGTTAAGACGCGATTTCACGCAGCGATACGAGGTGGTAGCCCAGCCTATGGGCGCTATCGTGGCCGCCGACTTGATGAATGTGCTTTACGCGGGTTTCCAGAATCCCGTCAGTGTCAGTGTGCCGGGTATTCCCCAAAACGCTGTTCGTTTATCCATGACAGGCGGTTCTTTGGTCAGCGAGGGCAACGGGCATTACGTCGCTACGCCTGCCGCTGTGGGTAGCGATGTGACTTTCACGGTTTCGGCCACCGATAAGGGCAAGCCGCGTAACATGGGAACTTACACCTTCAAGGTGCGCAAATTGCCCGATCCCACGCCTTATCTTCTCGTTGGTTCCGATCGGTTCAAGGGTGGTGCGTTGAGCAAAGGCTCTTTGATGTCCCTCGACAATGTAAGGGCTGCCATCGACGATGGTCTCCTGGATATAGAGTTCAGGGTTGTCGCCTTCGAGACGGTGTTCTATGACAATATGGGCAACGCCGTTCCCATGGCTAGCAAAAGCAGTCGTTTCACCCAGAACCAAAAAGCCACCTTCCGAAAACTTTCCCGCAACAAACGTTTCTATATCAAGGTCACCGCCGTGGGGCCTGATGGCATCACCCGTAAGTTGCCTGGGGCCATGGAGGTCATCGTGAGATAGTGAGGCAAGGCGATTTCCTGATAAGACATAACATTAGCGATCATGAGAAAGATATTCATCATAGCATTTTTGGCCTGCGTTACGCAGATGGCGATAGCCCAACCCGCGGCGCGCAGACAGGCACAGCAAAAGGCGCGTGTTTCCAACGCCGACAATGTCACCACCCGTGCCCGTATCATGTTTCCCACGGCGGCTACCATGCCTCAGGACGTGGTTTGGCGCAGGGATATCTATCGTGAATTGGATCTAACCGAAGAGGCCAATGCCGGCCTGTATTATCCCGTGGAGCCTGTTGGCAACCAGATGAACTTGTTCACCTACATCTTCAAGTTGATGATGTTGCGTTCCATCCCCGTCTACGAGTATCGCCTCGACGGCAACGAGAGTTTCGAAGACTCTGCCAAGGTGAAGCCCTTGGCCTTCCTGGACAACTACCAGATATACTATGAGCGGGTCAATGGGCGCATTCGCCTAGACAATAGTGACATCCCCTCCCGTGAGGTGAAATCATATTATATTAAGGAGTCGGCCTATTACGACCAGGCCACCGCCACTTTCCACAAACAAGTGGTCGCCCTTTGCCCTGTCCTTGAGCGGGAAGATGACTTTGGCGACGGTGCCACTAAGTATCCCCTCTTTTGGGTGAAGTACGAGGACTTAGCGCCTTTTCTTACCAAGCATCAGATGATGACCAGCCACCTCAATAACGCCGCCATGATGAGCGCCGACGATTTCTTCACCCGTTCGCTCTATCACGGTAAGATATATAAGACCAATAACCTGCTGGGGCGCACCTTGGCGCAATATTGCTCCAGCGATTCGGCCATGACCAAGGAGCAGAAGCGTATAGAGGCCGAGTTGGCCGCTTTCGAGAAGAATCTTTGGGGTGACCAGGCCCGCAAGGATTCCTTGGATAGCATCGCCAAGATTCAAGACAAGGACAAGGTGAAAGCCAGCAAGCGCAAGAACCGCCGTGCCGACAAGGTGAAGTCCCGTCGCCAGCGCTCCGAGTCTTCTGTCTCCACTCCTGCCCGCATCACTGTGCGCCGCGAGCGTCATTAAGTTAATTCTATTCACTAATCTGGATATATTATGAAGAAAGTTTACATGTTTTTAGTGGTCCTGGCCTTGATGTTTGTTTCCGAGGCAAAGGCGCAAATCAATTTTGGTATTAAGGGCGGACTGAATGTCACTGATATGAGCTTGAGCAATGATGTTCTAAAGTCGTCCAACCGCACGGGTTTCTACATCGGTCCTACGGTGAAGTTCACTCTTCCTGTTGTTGGCTTGGGCATCGACGCTTCCGCGCTCTATGACCATCGTTCCGCCAAGGTGGAAGATCCCGAGGGCGGAAGTGAGACTTTCAAGCAGCAGCAAATCGCCATCCCCATTAACCTGCGCTATGGTTTCGGCTTGGGCGACTTGGCCAGCCTGTTCATTTTCGCCGGCCCGCAATTTGGTTTCAATGTGGGTGGAGATATCGATGAGATCAACTGGGAGTGGAAGAAGTCCAATTTCAGTGTCAACGTAGGTCTGGGCCTCATGTTGGTAAACCATCTGCAAGTCAATGCCAATTACAATATCGCCTGTGGCAAGACGGGCGAGATAAAAGTGGCCGATGCGGTGGAAGAGGCTTTCGACGGAAAGTTCAACTCTTGGCAGATAGGTTTGGCTTACTATTTCTAAGCCGTCATTCCCCTGATCCCCTTGGAAATTGCATAGCGTGAGTTCGATACGTTGATATCGGACTCACGCTATTTTTTTTGTTCGTATGGAAACAAGTTGTTTTCATAGGCGAAATAACTTGTTTTGCCAGGCAAAATAAGTTAAATTGCCGAGCAAAACAAGTTAAATTGATGAGCAAAACAACTTGTTTTGGCGATGGCGTTTTCGATTTTTTTGTGTACATTTGCAGTCGCATGAGATATGTCGACGTAGTGGTGGCTTTGCCGCTGGAGGGACTTTTCACCTACGAGGTGCCCTCGGCGTGGGAGTCCCGTGTGTCTTTTGGCACTCGGGTGCTCGTGCCTTTCGGCACCCGTTCCCGCTATGTGGGCATCGTGCTGGAGGTGCATGGTCGCAAGCCGGAGTTTGATTGCAAACCCATCGCCGAAGTACTTGATGCCGAGCCTTCGCTCTTGTCCTGCCAGTACAGGTTGTGGAAATGGATAGCCGATTACTACATGTCCCCCTTGGGCGAGGTCTATCGTGCCGCCTTGCCAGGCGGAATGACCACGGTGGGTAAGTACAGGCCAAAGACGGAGACCTATGTCGCGCTGTGCGAACCTTATCGTTCCGAGCGGGCTTTGCATGTGGCCATGGGCGTGCTCCGCAATGCCGCCAAGCAATTACGCCTTTTCTCGGTCTTTCTCTCTCTTTCTCATTGGGATTCCATAGAGGGTGACCGATTGCGGGAACCCCTTGCCGAGGTGACCCGTGAGGAATTGCTCAACGAGAGCGGATGCTCCACCGCTGCCTTAAAAGCCTTGCTCGACAGGAAACTGTTGTACGCCTACGAGAAAGAAGTGGGGCGTCTCAACCATGGGGGCACTTACCATCCTGAGCTTATCCAGCCTCTCAGCCCTCCACAGCGGGAAGCCCACGACAGCGTTTTGCGCCAGATGGAGGACAAGAATGTCATTTTGCTCCATGGCGTCACCTCCAGCGGCAAGACAGAGATCTATATTCACCTTATCCGCGAGGCTATTGAACGGGGGCAGCAGGTGCTTTATCTTTTGCCGGAGATAGCCCTCACGGTGCAAATCATGGAGCGGCTCCATCGGGTTTTCGGTGACCGTCTGGGCATTTACCATTCCAAGTATAGTGATGAGGAACGGGTGGAGATATGGCGTAAGCAGCTCTCCTCCTGTCCTTATGATGTCATTTTGGGTGCCCGTAGCGCGGTTTTCCTCCCCTTTCAGCGGCTGGGCTTGGTGATTATAGACGAGGAGCACGAGACTTCCTTCAAGCAACAAGACCCCGCCCCGCGCTATCATGCCCGCAGCGTGGCCATCATGCTGGCCTCTTTCTGTGGGGCGAAAACGCTGTTGGGCACGGCCACGCCCTCCATGGAGAGCTATGCCAACGCCCTTTCGGGGAAATATGGATTCGTGAAGCTAACCACTCGCTATCAAGGCGTGAGCCTGCCCCGTGTGGAAGTGGTGGATATCAAGGACCTGCGCCGTCGCAAACTGATGAGCGGCCCCTTTTCTCCCCGTCTGTTGTCTGCGGTCAGGGAGGCCTTGACGGCAGGCAAGCAAGCCATTCTTTTCCAGAATCGTCGTGGCTTCGCTCCGCGTATTGAGTGCCGCGAGTGCGGTTGGGTGCCCCGTTGCCAGAATTGCGATGTGTCGTTGACCTATCACAAGCTCACCCAGACGCTCACTTGCCATTATTGTGGCTATACCTATGTGGTGCCTAAGTCATGCCCTTGCTGTGGCAGCGAGAAACTCGTGGGGCGCGGTTATGGCACGGAAAAGATAGAAGACCAGATACGCGACTTGCTCCCCGAGGCTCATGTGGCCCGCATGGATCTGGATACTACCCGCACCCGCAACGCTTACGAGCGGTTGATAGGCGATTTCTCGCGGGGGCGTACCAATCTTTTGGTGGGCACGCAAATGATTAGCAAGGGTCTGGATTTCGACAATGTCAGCGTGGTGGGAATCCTCGATGCCGATACCATGCTAAACTATCCTGACTTCCGGGCTTACGAGCATGCTTTCATGATGATGTCGCAAGTCAGCGGACGCGCGGGCCGCAAGGGTAGCCAGGGATTGGTCATTCTGCAGACACGCGACCCTCAGGCTCCAGTGATAAGGCAGGTCGTGGCCCATGATTACGAGGGATTCGCCGACCAGCAAATGCGGGAACGTGCCTTGTTCCATTACCCGCCTTATTATCATTTGGTCTATGTTTTCCTGAAGCATAAGCATGACGACGTGGTGGAACATGCCGCCCAAGACTTGGGCCGGCTTTTGCGGCAATGGTTCAGCGGCAGGGTGCTGGGACCCGACAAGCCCGCTGTCGCCCGTGTGAAGACCCTTCATATCCGCAAGATTATGTTGAAGTTGGAAAACGGGATAGACTTGCCCCGCGTAAGGGAGTGCTTGCGGCTAGCCCAGCGGCAAGTGTCTGCCGATTCCCGCTATGGGGGATTGGCGGTTTATTATGATGTGGACCCGATGTAGTAGGAGAGGGGTGTCCGATAAGGGGGTATATGAAAAAAAACAATTGTCATTAGTAAAGTTGTAGAGACGAGAAATCGCGTTTCTGCGACTTTACTAATGACAGTGTTATACACGCAAACTGGGAATCGTCTATAATTCGCGTTCAGCTATAGCGTGAAGTCCACGCCTACGCCGAACACTTTGTTGGTACGTGTAAAGGAGTCGGTGTTGTGTGCGGTGATGGTCTGTCCTCCCATTGAGTACTCTTGTTCGTAAGCCTTGTCAAAGGTCTCGTAGTTGGTCCAGAAGTAAGCCACGTTCACCTTGATATTCTTGGCCACTTTCACGCAGGCTCCCAGCCCTATGGAGTAGCTGCTGGTCACGAAGCTCATGTCGGTCAGGTAACCTCCGTCCGCCAAGTCATATTTCGTGCGTTGCATACCTGCGCTCACGGTGATGGCGTCTGTGATGTCATATTCCGCTCCCGCGTTCACTTCCCATGTGTTGCCGCCCAGCTTCTTCTGTTTTTCGTCTGCCATGTCCGCGTCCTTGTCGAAGAAGAGGTGGTAGCCCGCCATGAGCCTCAGGTTGCTAAGCAGCTCATATTGCGCGCCTATGGTAAACAAGGCGGGGATATCTCCTGGCGTGTTCACGCCGTCTGCGAAAAGTCCCGTGTCGTCCACCTTGGTGTCATTCTGTATGTTGCATTGTGAGGGGAATTCATAGCGTGCGCCTATGTTCAGCTTCTCCCATTTCCAGTCTATTCCTATGATGGGGGCTATCGCCCATCCTCTTTGGGTACACTCCAGGCGTTTGTCGGCTACTTGGCCTTGGGTGCTTTCCATGGCTTGCGCTCCGCCCTGTGCCAGTTGAGCCGCTTGTGTCAGTTGCTGGGCGGCCTCTCCCAGCTGTTGCGCCAGCTGTGTGTTGCCTTGCGCCATTGCCTCCTCGGCCATGGCGGCATAGGTGGTGGCCTGTGTTTGGTATTGCGCGGCTTGTTCTGTCAGCCCCGCGGCTTTGTTGCCCAGGAACTGGTGCAGGTTCTCCATTGCCCCGCCCACGTTCACGCTGATGTTTTGTATGCTTCCTTTATACTTGTTGAGTATGTAGTTGAAGCGAAATCCGCCATATACGGCCAAGTGCTCGTTGAGTTTGTAGGTGGCTCCCAGTTGCAGGCCGAAGATGTATTGCTGTCCGTGCATGTAGCTTTCCACGGAGTATCCGGGCGTGTCGGTGCCCAGTCCCAGGTCTATGCCGTATTGCTGTTGGTAGAGCTGGTTGGTCTGTTGCATCACGGCGGGCAACAGGGCTATTTGCCGTTCGAAAGAGCCTAAACCCTCGTTAAAGGTGCATTTACCGCCACCGCCCACCAAGGCGAACCCCATTTGGAAGCCCCATTTGTCGTGGTTCCATGCCACTTGGAATGAGGGTACTATAGGCGCGGAGGCTTCTCCTTTATATTGCTTCACGCCGTTTTCGTCACCTCCGTTCATGCTCAGGGGGTGGTAGTAGGGAGTTCCTTCCAGTCCGGGAACGCTCATGCCGCTATTGATGATACGGGTCTGGAAAGCCGATTGGTTGTTCAGCGAGATGTGCAATCCGTTGGGCAGGAAGGCCACGCCAGCCGGGTTGCTGTATACGCCGTCTATGGCTATCACGCCGTCGCGGGCGGGATTGCGCAGGAAAGCGACGTTCTGGTTGGTGTTGGTCAACAGTCCTCCTGCCTGGCAGGGGCATGCCGTTGCCGTCATGACGAGGGCGACAAAGGCTGTCATTAGTTTTCTCATCTTAAATAGTATTAATGAAATAGGCCGCGAAGTTACGTTTATTGTCCGATTATTCGGCTATTTCCCAAAATGTTTAATATATATTAACACGAACCGATGAGAAGTTGTAGAGACGTGGCGTGCCGCGCCTCTTGTCAAGTTTATCGTTTTGCGTCTCCAAGCAATGGGAACAATCATGCCGCAAAGGGAGCATACATTGTTATATATAACGTGAATTCGACGAAAAGTTGTAGAGACGCATTCTTGCGTCTCAGCAAACCGCCAGGCCTTCGCAAGCGGCAATTTTATTCAGCGATCTTGCTTGCTGAGACGCAAGAATGCGTCTCTATGCGTTGACCATGACAGATTATGTGCACAAGTAGAGATTCGTCGAACTCACGAACTATATATACATATTATATATATGCGCGCGCGAGGAGAGCGGAGCGTTCCAAGTGGAGGAGGACCTTATTCCTCTTCTTCCTTCTTTTCCTCTTTCTTCAGTTCCGGATATTGTATGCGGGTGTGGTAGATGGATTTCAGCCTCTCTATCAGCACGCTCTTGGCTTGCGCTATGTCCAGGAAGGTGATGGGGCATTCCTTGTAGAAGCCCTCGTTCACCTGTCCGTCTATCATCTTGTTCACCAGGTTGCTGATGCTTTCCTCGGTATATTCGGGCAATGAGCGTGAAGCGGCTTCCACGCCGTCAGCCATCATCAGTATGGCTTGCTCGCGGGTGAATGGATTCTCCCCGGGATATTGGAAGGCTTCTATGTCCACGTCTTCGTCGGGATGCTCGTTCTTGTATTTCACGTAGAAATACTTCACCACTCCGTGTCCGTGGTGGGTCTTGATAAATTGCTTGATGACATCCGGCAATCCCAGCTTCTCGGCCAGTTTCACTCCCTCGGTCACGTGGCTGATGATGATTTGTGCGCTTTCCTTGCAAGTGAGGCGGTCGTGCGGATTGACCGACACTTGGTTTTCGGTGAAGAACACTGGGTTGGTCATCTTGCCTATGTCATGATAGAGCGCCCCCGTGCGCACCAGCAGGCTGTTGGCTTCTATCTTGTTGGCTATCTCCGCGGCCAGGTTGCCTACGGTGATGGAGTGCTGGAAGGTGCCTGGCGCTATCTCGCTCAGGTTTCTCAGGATGCCTTTGTTGGTGTTGGAGAGCTCAAACAGCGTCACGTTGGAGATGAATCCGAACGCCTTTTCTATGACATACATCAGGGGATAGGCGAGGAGCAGGAAGATGCCGTTGATGACAAATCTTGAGTAGGTGGAGGTGTCCATGTCCAGTATGTCGCTTTCTTGCATCATCTGCAGGGCGAGGTATACCGAGGCCGTGGCGACGGTCACCAGCAGCGCGGTCTTGAATAATTGCGCTCTTCTCGACAAATCTCTCAGCGAATAGGTGGCCACCAGTCCCGCCACCAGCTGTATGATGATGAACTCATACTGGTATTTCACGGCTGCTGCGCATATCAGTGTCATGGTGGTGTGGGTGATGAAGGCCGTGCGCGAGTCCATGAACACTCTCACGAAGATGGCGGCCATGGCGAAGGGGATAATATAGACGCTGAAAAAGTTGTGCCTCATCATCAGCGACACCAGTATGGGGAAGATGATGATCATGGCGTAAAGCATCATGATATTGCGTATCTTCTGGAAATAGTCCTTGCGGAAGAGCGTCAGGTAGGTGGTGAAGAGCACCACCAGCATCAGCACGTAGATGGTCTGCCCCACGACGTTGGTGGTGATTTCCGCCTGTGTGGAGCTGCGGCGTTGCATCTCCCGCTCAAAGGAGTTGAGCACCCTGTAGGCGTATTCGTCCACGATTTCTCCGCGGTCTATTACTTTTTGTCCCGCCATCACCATGCCACTGGCCAGTGGTATGCCGCTCAACAGGTCTGTGCGTTCCGCCTCGCTTTTGCCCTTGTCGTAAGTGAGGTTGGCTTCTATGTAGTTGGTGAGGTTGCATTTCTGCAGTAGTTGCCTGTTGGCCAGTTGGTCTTCGTGCAGGAAGAGCCTCTCGTAAGCCGCGATGGTGGAGTACACTTTGTCCAGTTTCACGCTAGCGGCGTTTTTCCCCTTCACTATCCGGATGGTGCTGGTGGAGTCTTTGTAGATGTTGTTGTATTCGGGCGTGTTGATGATGCCCGCCTGGTATATGGCGTGCAGCCGGTTGGCGATGGTGTCCACGTATTCTGGCGGCAGTCCGGGCAGCCCTTGCTTGAAGTCGTCCCTGAATTTGGCTATCACCGTAGCCTCTTGTTTCTCGTTGTAGTTGTAGTAGGGCTGGAAAAACCTCATCAGCGAGTCTTCCTCTTTTTGGATGGCCTCGTCGGTCTTGTAGATGGGGAAGTCATATTTGGCTATAAACGAGCCATACATCCATGGCTTGCCGATGTCGTAGCGGAAGGTTGTGCTCTCGTTGCGGGGCAATACCCAAACGATGATGACCACGGTCACCAGCACCAATATGATTTTCGAGGTGAATATGCGCCAGTAGTTTTCCGCGCGGTTGAAGAAGATGTTCATGCTTTCGATGGAATAAGAGGTTTCATTTTGCGAAAATACAAAAAAAAGCACCATTATTGCGGAAAAATATGTATTTTTGCACAAAATTTAAGCAGTATTCGCGTTTTTACCTTATGGAAGAAAGAAAAGTGAGGGTGCGTTTCGCTCCCAGCCCTACGGGTGCCCTGCATATCGGAGGAGTTCGCACGGCTCTGTATAATTACTTGTTCGCCCGCCAGCATGGGGGCGATTTCGTGTTTCGCATAGAGGATACTGACTCCACGCGTTTCGTGCCTGGAGCCGAGGAATATATTATCGCGGCCTTCCAGTGGCTGGGCATCAAGTTTGACGAGGGTGTCACCTTCGGGGGAAATCATGGTCCTTACCGCCAGAGCGAGCGTCGTGATATCTACAAGAAATATGTTGACCTTCTCCTGGAAGAGGACAAGGCCTATATAGCCTTTGATACGCCCGAGGAGCTGGAGGCCAAACGTGCCCAGACACCCAACTTCCAGTATGATGCCCATACCCGCATGGAGATGCGCAATTCGCTTACGCTTCCTCCCGCTGAGGTGGAGAGGCTGATGGCCGAGGGCAGGCAATACACCGTGCGCTTCAAGATAGACCCGGGCCAGGAAGTGTGCGTGGACGATATGATCAGGGGAAAAGTGGTGGTGAAGACCGATATCCTCGACGACAAAGTGCTTTTCAAGAGCGCGGACGAGCTTCCCACCTATCATTTGGCCAATATTGTTGATGACCACTTGATGGAGATTACCCATGTCATCCGCGGTGAGGAGTGGCTGCCTTCCGCCCCGCTTCATGTGTTGCTTTACAGGGCTTTCGGTTGGGAGGACACCATGCCCCGCTTCGCCCATCTGCCTTTGCTGCTCAAGCCCGAGGGAAAGGGAAAGCTTAGCAAGCGTGATGGCGACCGCCTGGGTTTCCCTGTATTCCCCTTGGAGTGGACAGATCCCAAGACGGGGGAGGTTTCCTCCGGTTTCCGCGAGAGTGGCTATTTCCCCGAGGCCGTCATCAATTTCCTGGCTTTGTTGGGCTGGAATCCCGGCACCGAGCAGGAGCTTTTCTCCCTCGAGGAGCTGGTGCAGGCCTTCGATATAAGCCGTTGCTCCAAGGCGGGTGCCAAGTTCGATTACAAGAAGGGCATCTGGTTCAACCATGAGTATATCTTGCGCAAGAGCGATGAGGAGATCGCCCAGCTCTTCGCGCCTATCGTGGCCAACAACGGCGTAGACGAGTCCATGGAGCGCGTCACGCAGGTGGTCCACATGATGAAAGACCGTGTCAACTTCGTCAAGGAGCTGTGGCCGCTCTGTTCTTTCTTCTTCTTGCCGCCCACCAGCTATGACGAGAAGACGGTGAAAAAGCGTTGGAAGGAGTACTCCGCCCAGCAGATGACCGAGTTGATGGGCGTGCTGGAGGGCATCGATGATTTCTCCATCGAGGGTCAGGAGCCTGTTGTCATGCAGTGGGTGGCCGACAAGGGCTATAAGCTGGGTGACGTGATGAACGCCTTCCGCCTTACCTTGGTGGGCGAGGGCAAGGGACCGGGCATGTTCGACATTTCCGCCTTCTTGGGCAAGGAGGAGACGCTCGCCCGCATGCGCAAGGCCATCTCCGTGTTGGGTTAACCGCTTTTTCCTTTTTGGCATGTTCTACAATCTCGCCATATACCTCTATCTCCTGGGTGTCATTATCTTGAGCCTCTTCAACAAGAAGGTGCGCAAGATGTGGCAAGGCGAGAAACGTGCCTTCGATGTTCTTCGCGAGCAGGTGGAGCCTGGCGCTCGTTACCTGTGGTTCCACGCTGCCTCGCTGGGCGAGTTCGAGCAGGGTCGCCCGCTCATGGAGCGCATCCGCGAGCGTCATCCTGAATACAAGATACTGCTCACGTTTTTCTCCCCCTCAGGTTATGAGGTGCGGAAAAACTATCCTGGCGCGGATGTCATTTGCTATTTGCCGCTAGACACGCCGCTCAATGCCGTTCGCTTCCTGCGGTTGGCTCGTCCCGTCATGGCGTTCTTCATCAAGTACGAGTTTTGGTATAATTACCTCCACCTCCTGCGCCAGCAGGGTGTGCCTACTTATAGCGTGAGCAGTATTTTCCGCCCTAGCCAGGTGTTTTTCAAGTGGTATGGCATGGGCTATGGCAATGTCTTGCGCTGCGTCACCCGTTTCTTCGTGCAGAACGAGGAGAGCCGCCAGTTGCTCCGTTCCATCCATATCGACGCGGTGGACGTAGTGGGCGATACCCGTTTCGACCGTGTGCTCACCATCAAGCAGGCCGCCAAGCAGTTGCCTTTGGTAGAGGCCTTCGTGGGCGATACCCCGCAAGTGTTCGTGGCCGGCAGCAGTTGGCCGCCCGACGAGGACATCTTCATCCGCTTCTTCAATTCCCATCCGGAGTGGAAACTTATCATCGCTCCCCATGTTATCGCCGAGGAGCATTTGCGCCAGATCCTTTCCAAGCTCAATCGCGAGACAGTGCGCTATACGCAGGCCACGCCAGAGACGGCGGCTCAGGCCAATTGTCTCATCATCGACTGCTTTGGCCTGCTTTCCTCTATCTATCATTATGGCAACGTGGCCTATGTGGGTGGTGGCTTTGGCGTGGGTATCCATAACACGCTGGAGGCTGCGGTATGGGATGTCCCGGTCATATTTGGCCCCAACAACCGCAAGTTCATGGAGGCGCAAGGCTTGTTGGCTTCTGGTGGAGGCTTCGAGATAGCGGACTACGATGACTTCCAGTCTCTCATGCGCCGTTTCATGTCTTCTCCCCAGTTTGTCAAGGACGTGGGCAAGAAGGCGGGCGCTTATGTGCAAAGCCTTTCTGGCGCTTCCGAGAAGATCCTCTCCAGCATCGAGTTGTAGAGACGTGGCGCGCCGCGTCTCGGTTAGGATGCCTTTTCTGGTTAATCCTTCAGGCAACCAATAGGCACGACATATATACCATCCGTTCGCTTATAGGCAAAATCCCCCGTACGTTGTGGTCTTGCCACAGGCCTTGGGGCCTTCTATGATAACAGCCCCCATTGCCTCTAACTTTTCACGCAGTAATTGATCCGCTATTCTACTCCTGTAATTCATGGGAATTTGTTTTCCGCAAATATACTATATTCTTATTGAAAATCAATCTATTTGCAATTTGTTTTTAGGATTTTTAGCGATTTTGTTTGGTAATTTGGCGTGATTTTGTTTGGTAATTTGGCGTGATTTCGTTTGGCAATTTGGCGCGCCTTATTCCGCTTGCGGGTATTGATGGGACTTCCTTTCATTGTGCGCAGGTTGATATTTCCAGTTGTAGAGACGTGGCGTGCCACGTCTCGGCGAGCAAGATGGCTGAATGAAACCGCCGCTCGCGAAGGCCTTGCGGCTTGCTGAGACGCAAAAATGCGTCTCTACGATTTTCTGTGGGCTTCCTGTAGTGTTCATAGGCGATATATACGCAATAGACCCTCGGAGAGGGTCAGAAATGCTTAACCGCATGTGGGAAGCCTCGAAGAGGTTTCCCGCTTGCGGATGATAGCGTCCCCAACTCTATGCAGGGCCTCGAAGAGGTCCAACGACTTCCTCATAGCCTTGAAATGCGCTTGGGGAAGTTGGACCTCTTCGAGGCCCTGGCAGGGGGAATGGATGCCAATATCCGCAGGCACCTCACCTCTTCGAGGCGAGATACATGCGGTTAAATATATTTGGACTTCTTCGAAGCCCTTTTTCTTTTTTGTGGGCTTTACGAATACTTGATCTTGAAATAATCCAGCAAGGCCTTGTAATGGTCTTGCGCGGTGAGACAGGTGTCGGTGAGATAGCCCTTGATGTGTGGCCATTGCCGCAACCCGCGGTAATAAAACATCTTCAGGTCATCGGTAATGATGAATGGCACGATGTCATGACGAAGGCATTCCTTGAACATGACAAGCCTGCCCACTCTGCCATTGCCATCCTGGAAAGGGTGGATGGCCTCCAGCCGCTGGTGGAAGTCCAGGATATCATCCAGCGTGACTTCTTTGATGGATTTATATTCTCCCAACAGCTCCCTCATGGCTTTGCCCACTTTCTCGGGCGGTGTAGTCTCTATCCCGCCCACTTCATTGGGCAGGCGTTTGTAGTCGCCTACGGCAAACCATGGTCTTGAAGCGTCTGTGGTGCCGTTCTTCAAGATACCGTGCAGTTGTTTCACCATGCTTTCCGTCAGAGGCTCCTTGGCGTGGTCGATGGTGAAGTCAATGCAGCGGAAGTGATTGGTGGTTTCAATGATGTCATCCACGTTGACGGCTTGGTTTGTGATGCCGATGGTGTTGGTTTCAAAGATATGCCTTGTCTGTTCTTCCGTGAGTCTGCTGCCCTCTATGTGGTTGGAGTTATAGGTCAATTCTATCTGCGTGCGATGATAAATGCCGCCTTTCATCCTTGCCTCTTTTTGTTCCAAGAGAGCCTTGAGCAGGGGAGAGACTTGGTTGCGTGCGTTTTTGCGTTGTGGCAAGCTGGCATCCGTGGGGATGCTCCATGTTTTCCCCACTCGCTTTGCCCCGGGTATTTTCCCTTGCGTGCAGTAGTTGCGTATGGTTCTCTCCGCTAGACCATGGGCTTCCGCGTATTCCTTGGTTGAAATGTAGCTCTTTTCCATCGGCAAGAAATCGGTGTTGTTTTCCGCGAATATACGCATTTTCTTGCCGATATCGGCAAGAAAACAGAATTTTCTTCACTTTAGAGGCCAATTCTTGCCCGCCTCTTTTCTTGCTTTTCCAAAGTAACGTGAGCTCTGCGAATCGCGATTTACATATACCCCAAACTGTAGAGACGTGGCGTGCCGCGTCTCCCCTGGCGAGATTGTATAATAACCTGAGTTCGACGAATTCCACTTTATGTGCGCAAGCCTTGTTATTGCCAGACTGTAGAGACGCATTCTTGCGTCTCAGCCAGCTGCCAAGTCTTCGCGACAGGCGACTTTATCCGGCTATCTTGCTTGCCGAGACGCATTCTTGCGTCTCAGCAAACCGCCAGGCCTTCGCAAGCGACGATTTCATTCAGCCTTCTTGCTTGCCGAGACGCAAGAATGCGTCTCTACACTTTGCAATGACAGATTATGTGCACAAGCCGAGATTCGTCGAATTCATGTTAAATACACGGTAATCTTCATATATGCGACAAAAAATGTCCGTTTCCCCACGAAAAGCTTGGGGGAAACGGACTTGCACTAGATCACGTCCCGTCCTCACGACGGGGACACTTACATTATTTAATTATCAATTCGCGTTGCTTAATGCGTCTCCGCCTCGCGGCGGAGGGCGCACGTTACTTGATAATTATCTTGAATGTATCATTATTGTTTGCTGTCTTTACCATTACCACGGCCACGCCGCTGGCCACGCCGTCAATGGTGCAGGTCGTGTCACCCGCTGGCGTTACCCTGCGCAGCAAGGTGCCGTTGGCGGAGTAGATGCTGATGCCCTCTATGCCGCTGTTGGCGGTCACCACCACTTGGCGATGAGCGGGAGAGGTCACTTTGACATCTTCTTCCGTGGATGTTATCTCGTCAATGCCCGTGGTTCCGTTGCCTTCGCCCAGCGAGCAGATATAGTAACGGCCATGAGAAGAACCGTTGATGTCCAGTGTCATTCCCTCCGTGATGGGCGTGGAGGTGTTCTGCGAAGCGTCATAGAGCGTTGGCTCTTTCAAGGTGCTTACCCCCTTGAAGGTCAGTGTTGTCTGGGCATCTTCCGTGGCGAACAAGCCCAAAGGTATCTTTTGCAGGTCTTTTACGCGATTAATGCTTGCGGCCACATCGCCCGCTACGGTGTATACAGACAGTTCGTTGGCGTTGTTGCCAAGCAGGTTGCGCATAAGCTGGACATCCTCCGTCGCCTCATACCTGTTAACAGCATTGTCAGTGTATGCCAGCACGGCTCCACTCCTGCCCGTCTCGTTATCGGCGGTTATGGTGAAGGCCGTTGTCTCCGTTCCGCTACCTGCATCAGAAACAAACTTCTGCATGTCTGCCGTGAACTTTATGGTGTTGTCACCCGTGGCGTCGACTTTTCTCTCCACGAAGAACGCGCCGTAAGGAGGTATCACCGAAGAAGCGTCAGGAGTAAGCCAGTTGTTGCCGTCAGTGCCGCCTACGCCCGGCCCATTCTCGGTCTCCGTCCAGTAAGCCCCTGTCAGCAGGCCGGAGTTCCCGGCAAAGAACGCCTGCAAGTCAAGCGGCGCCATGTACGGGTTGCCCACTATCATGTATTTGCCGTCTTGTGAAGCGTCGAGCATAAGCGATACGTCGTCGTTGCGCTTAAGGGCGAGAGGGTCGCTGCGGTCGAGCAGGCCGGATATGAACAGCCTGCCTTCATTCGTGCGGTCGATGGTGCCGGTGCTTACATCATAGTCTGTATCGGCTTTCGGGAAGCGGAACACGAGGCTGCCAGCCGTGCCGTCGCTCGCGTTGGCCGCCTTTATTGAGAAGCCGGCTCCTGCCGTATATGGCACAGAAGCGTCATTGTAAGCCGCGCTCCACGTCGGCGTTGAAGTATTGAAGCCTACTGTTGCAGTGGTTGTCTGGCCCTCTACTATTGTCGCATTCTCGTCCCAGCTGCGCTGGTAAACGGCAGGGTCAAGGCGGCTGTAACCGCCATTGCCGAACGTTATGCCGGTGAAATACCTTTCTTCGGCCTGCGTGCCGGTAGCTTTGGTGTACCAGTCGCCGGCATATACGTCACGCAGCGGCGTGCTAACCAATGTCCACTTCTTAGTGGGCACGGCCATGTCCATCCACGCCTTGGTGTAAATGAGCTGCTCGGCATGCAGCATCTGCGCGCCCTGCATGAAGTGGATGTCGTGGCAGATGTTCACACGGAAACGCTGGGTGGTCATGTTGTTTGTCCTCCCTTCCGGGTCTTTGTCATACACCATCAGGTCATACTGTATGTTCTCCGTCGGGTCGCCCATGCCGTCAGGACGCAGGCCCGCGTCAGTGCCAGCCCATGAAGAACCGCCGTTTCTAAAGCCGGCCATGTATAGCTGCACCTTGCTGTCCGTAGGCATAACCACGTTCGAGAACAGCATCGGCACAAAGCCTGCAGCCTCGTCGTCGTCGGTATATGAGCCGTCGGTTATCTTAAGGTCTGCCGCCTTGGCGCGTTTCCACATCGTGTCGTTGTTCCAGTTGTCGTTCTCGCCTCCGCTCCATACAAGGTTCTCGGGCACTACCTTCATAGTCATCGGGAACGAACCCCAGCAGCTGTTGTTCACGGCGCGTCCGTGCTCGGCAAAGTTGATGGCGAACGTATAGGTATATCCTTCGCGCGGAGCGAACGTAAACTTCTCGCCGTCAGCAAGCGTCTGCTCGTCAAGGTAGAACTGCACTTCCGCCTCGTCAACGTAGTCTGAACTTGTGTTGTATTCCTGTGCCTTCAGGCTCAGTATTTTACCGATGGGGTAAGTGTACTGGCTGAAGTCCTCAACGTGTACAAGTCCCGTGTAGTTAGGGTCATCCGTGTCAATGAGGTACAACTGGGTATAGTCTACGTCGCCAGCGCTCTCAATCAGTCCAAGCTCCTCTACATTGTCGCTCGTGTATTCCGCACCGCGCAGGCTTATCTTTACGCGCCTGCCGCTCTGTCCGTCGGTATAGGCAGCGTCCTTTATCTGGTTGAGACCTATGCGCAGTGCAGGGTTCAGCCCTTCAGGATAATCAGTGATTTCGTTGAAACCGGCATGCAGCTTCGGCGCTTCGCCACTGGCCGTAAGCGTAAGGGGCACATGCTCCCAACAGATTCTTTCCCACTGGGCCTCCGTCAATTCCGAATCTGACGGGCGCACCGTTGTAATCGGGCTAATCACAAGCTCCAAGCCATTTTCCAAGATAGCGATGTCAAGGCTAGACCTGTGAAGCACAAGTTTGTGGTTAAGACCGCCCTCTGGCCCCGGCTGGTCGAGGTAATACTGTATCAGCTTAATCTGGTTCTGCGTGAGACCGTCAACAGGCACTACTCCGTCAAGGTTCTCAACATCACGGTAGTCGCGGATTTCGCGGAGCGATGTCAGTGCCGACTGGAGCGACTCATCTCCATAAGTGCCGTTGGGGGCAACGAACTCCTGCTGGCTGCCGAAGAACCAGTCGAAATAAACTTCAGTGTCGATTGTCTCATACTGCTCCTCACCTGTTTCCGGGTCGCGTACCACATTGCCGCTTTCATCGAGCTGCGGCACACGCAGCTGCGCCGTGAAGTTGAACGTCTGTCCGAGGCAATGGTCTCCATCGGGTTCGGCCACCTCGCCGTTAATCTTGATGAGCGTCTGCGCCGTCACATAGAATGTGCTCTTTATGGCACACGGGTCGTTCATAAAATCGGCAAAATCCTTGATGGTATTAGTACCTTTGTTTTTGCGGTCGAGTATGAACATTATATAGCGTGTGTTGGGTATCATGTTTGAGTAGAAATCTACCACCAATTCACGATTTTCATCCGCTGCCGAACCAGAACGGTAGAAGAAATACCGCCCGTCTCCATTGTTAGGATTTTTGATTGCGATATTTTCTTGGTTGGGAACATACACTGTGTTTGACTCGAAGTTGAGGTTCCAGTGAAGCGAGGCTATCGTCTGGTCGTAGCCCGGGTGTTCGGGGTCTTCCGACTCGCCGACACCTATTTCAACTATCGACTGCCTGATGGCATCAGCTATTTGCTCTACGGTGGGATTTTCATTGTTGCCTATCAAGATGTTGTACTTTGCCTCGTCTATGAAGCAGAAGTCGATCCCCTCGGGTTCAAGGCTGCTGTCTGTTTCATCGGGGTCTGAACCGAGGCGTTCGCACAGCTGATACCAGTCAAGCGACGCGCGAAGCAGCGTGCGCTCGCCCGTGCAGGCATAGTCTTTCTGCATCACTGTTGCCGTAGGCTGGGCGATGTACACCTTAATCTCGTCAAGATAGAAGTCGCCACCGGCCGTAGAGCCGCAGTTGTTGTCTACCTTCAGCTCATAGCTTACAAACTCGTCGGTACGCTTGTCCTTGTTCAGAAACGAGAAATATATCTGATACCAGTCATTCTGCTGTGAACCGTAGCCGTTGGCGTTGGTATATTCCGAGCCGTCGCCGGGGCCAAGGAATGTGGTAGTTGTTATCTGCCCAGTAGACTGACGGTAAAGAGGCACTCTCTCACCTCCCTGTGTAACGCCATAAATTGTGAACAGCATGGCAGAGTTCTCACTGTTGTCCACGTTTTCATCGGCACTCTTAACCCATGCGCTCACGAACAGCTCCGAACCGGGGCAAAGGTTCTCCGTGAACGGCAGCGTGACTATGGTTCCGGGGTTGTCAGACGCGTCAACGTAGAGGAAATAACCCTCGGCGTTGCGTCCTCCGAGACCTTCATTTGTCGGTCTTTTCACTGAATTTTTTACTATGTCACCGTAACCTACATAGTTGTTGGTTATAGCGTAAGTTCCCCACTCGGCAAAAGGTTGACGGTTATAAGCACTGTTATCATCTGTTGAACCGTCGAAATCAGCTGTCGTTGAACCGTCGAAGAACGCGTAAGAGCTGTAACCCCACTCCAACGGGAACGGATAATACCAATGGCTGCTCTGCCCAAACATATTTGCCACGTTGGGGTCATAGTCGAACGTGCGCGACGTCAGCAGCTTGTAGTTCTCGTTGCCGTCAAGGTAGTTAGGCGTACGGGTCGCGTAAGCGTTGCTGTACCAGCTTTCATTGCGGTTTATCACGTCGCCGCTCTCGCGGTGGCGGTCAATGCGGTCAAGCTCGTGCTGGGTGAGCAGGCGCGTGTCCTTCTTGAACGTAAGGTTGAACTTGGCTATGTTATAAGTAATTTCGCCCACAGTCTTCGTAACAACGATTGTGGCCGTCTGCCCGTCGCTCACGCTCCAAGGTTTGCGTGAATTGGCCGAAGCCGGACAGAAGAATATTGCGCGGTTGTTACCGCTTAATGTTATGGAAGTTGATTCATTTCCGCCTGACGCTCCATTATAGTTTCCTCCGGAAAGAAGACGGAACACGTTGTTCGGAGAAGATATCGTAACGGAAAGGTTGGTGTTATCATCGCCGTCTATGCGGTAACCGTTGGCAAACTTCGACAGGGCTACAAGCTCGTCGGTCTGGTTACCGAGGTGGTCGCAGGGGAAAGTTATGTCGTATTCCTCCAAAAACTTCTTACCGTCTCCGTCACCTCCACGATATTCCGGGTTCTCAAGACGCCCCATACCGTTCTTCCAGCCTTCGGTCTCGTCGGCTCCGCCACGGTCGTCTACACCTATTATATAATAGATTACACGCAGGCTCAACGTTGGCTCCCAAAATCCACCATTCAAAAAGCTACCACCATTGCCTGAATTGAAGTTCTCGGTAAAGTCAATATAACCTGACGCATCGCAGGCTATTATGTAATAATTGTTGCCTGCGCTGCCGTTCTTAAATCCGTTGCTGGCATAAGTTTCATAGTCAGCATCTGTAGGATAAGTAAATGTAGCCCGACCCAAATCTGTATTGTTTACTGAGTGTCCACCAACATAACCGTTGGCAAAGCGGTAACTGTTTTTCGCAGGCTCTAACAAGTCATAAGTTTGCCTACCCTCAGTATAGCTTAATGTGCTTTCGGTAACAAAGTTGTACCAACGCTGATACGACCGCGCACTAATGTTTCCGCCGGGCGAATAATTTGCTGAAACCACGGGCAATGTCAGCTCCACTTTACTTCCTTTCCTCACATACAGCGTGTCGTAATACGTGTGCGCTGACTGGATAGAATCTCCCGTGTACGGATTCGCATAGTAATGGTTCGTATCGTCGAAAGTGTCCATGTCCTTAGCCGCCTGGCTGATATTGTTGCGCATGGTGTACCATTTGGCCTTCTTGTGCCGCACCTCGCTATTTTGATAATCATTCGAGATAGTCTGTCCCCATCCACCCATTGGCAGAAGGAATGACAAGGCCCAGACGGACAACGCTTTTATATAAAAGTTTTTGGTTTTCATGTTTCAAATCCTCCTTGTCAGTTTACTTTAAACATATTGAGCACTTCACCGCCCAACAGGCGCATACCGTAAGAGCCGCCGGCTCTCGTGCCCGTCTTGAACTCTACGCCGGTGATGTCGATTGTATGTATTGTTACATTATATGTGCGCGTCAACAGATTGGTGGTTTCCTCAACTGTGGCAAACCATGACACCGTTAACGAGAGCGGTAAGTCTGTGCCGACGCCCACCCCGGCAGACAAGGCTGCGCTCAATGTAGCACCTGAATTTGACACATCTGTTATTTTTATTTTGTCAGCCAAATCATCAGGAACAGTCCATTGCACACTATCCAGTTTCGCCGTATTAGTTGACGATGCCATGCCGGCAACAGTAAACTCGAACTGCGCTCCTTCCGCAATGTACACTGTATAAGTGGCTTTATCCACATCAACATTCACTTCTACAGGGTAATTGCCTATCGGTGCCACCCATGAAAGCCACTCTATTTCAGGAGAAAAATCAGGGAATGTAAGCTTAAGGGGATAAATGCTGTTGCGCGGCAAGATGCGGCGACGGGGGCTGGCCGTATAAGTGGTAACGCCGGTGGTGTTGCCGGTAGCAAGTGTCACTGTAAACGGCAGTCCCTCTGGCGTCTCGTTGACATAAAACGAGAACAGTCTGCCGTCCGCCGTATCCTCTGCATCTCTTAGCTTGGCAGTGAACTCGCCGGTGCGGTCGCCGTAATAATCGCTTGAAGTCGAACCTTCCATCAGCGGCACATTCTCCGAATATCCCGAGAATGTCACCTCACTGTTGTCTTCTGTCACGTCTGCACCGTTGCTCACTGTAAGACGGATTTTACCGACAAGGCGCTCAAGCGGCAAATCGACGACAATGCCGCCGCTGGCGTTCAGGTCGCCGTTGACAGTTATCGTGCAGACCGCACTCATTGGGATATATTTGCCTCCGTCCAAATCTATTTCACCGGCAGGGTCAAGCAGACGAAACTGGTTTAGGTCGCCGTCGCGCAACTCAAAATTGCTGTCGGTACTTGTTGCCCCGAAGCAATAGTCGAGCAACTCTTTGCCGTTCTTCTTGGTCGTACTGCCTGCCGAACCGTATTCGCCCACATAGTTGTCGATATTGGCAAAAGCGTAGAACGTGTATTTTCCGGGGTCTAAGGTAAAGGTTTCAGAAGTCCAGCTTGTCAAGTTTCCCCCTTGCGCCGATGCGTCGGCAGTAAGGTCTGGTGAAATGTTGTCATACACACGAGGTGTGCCGTTGTCATCCTTCACGATGTACACATACAACGTGTTGATGAACTCGTGCTCCTCGGCATTTACGTCTCCTCCGGCGCGTGAACCGTTAAGGTCACCTATCACTCCTGCCGACACGTTGACCTTAACGGGTACGGCGTCGCCTCCTGTAGCAGGGCAATCGCCGTACTCGTCGCCGTAACACGACGACAGCAAGACAGCGCAGGCCATGGGGACGGCGGCCAGCGCGCACCTTAACATTTGTCTGTATGCTTTATTCATGATTTTCATGTTTTACGGTTCGTTACATTGGCAGGGTTTCTTCTCCAAGCAGCACCCAGTCTTTCACATAGACATGAGCCTTTATTTCCGTGTCGTCAGGCACATCACCACCGATTGACGCAACAGTTTTTACTTCTACCTTATATATATTGTTGCGCACTACGGCATACTCCATAAGTCCGTTGGTCACGTCACTGTCGTCATTGCTGTGCCGCAGCCACCATACATAGTAGCACAGGCCTTTATAATATGTACGCAACATTCCGTTGCTGCTCTCGTAAAGCCTGGCGCGTGTGTCGTCATGGCCGCCTTGGTTGATTTGAGGGTCTAAGGGGTCGCTCTCGTCCACACCAAGCGTGGCGAGAAACGCCGTCCATGTTACATTGTCCAAGCCGTTACCTACGTTGGCTGAGGCATCGGCTTCACCCTGCAAGCCGGTGAAGTAGGCAGCAAGTCCTACGGGGTCATACGACAGAGCCTCACAGAACGCCGTAACATCAGCCCACGTCTTGTTTTTCAAACCTTTCACCGCCGCATCGAAATAAGCAGCGAAGTCGGCCTGCTCATTGAGCTGCCCCATCATTGCCGTGAGCGACGTGTAAAGCCTGTCGCTATAACGGAAGAACGTGTGTCCTGATTCATATCCGTTGAGAGCGCTCCCCGGATTGAACTGAGCCTGGAAGGCCAGCCCCGTGTTGTAGGTCTTGGCCGTCTGGTCTTGCGCCGTGGTGTTTTCAAGGGTATAGCCGACGCGCTGCCATACTTGGCCATCTCCCGAGTCGGTTATAGGAGTTCCGGCTGTCATGCGTGTGCTCCACCACTCGGGGTCTTCAGAGCCGGAATACAGGTAACTGCCGTCAACATAAAGCCCGGCGGCATTCACTTTTTGACCGTTAACAGTAGTGAACGGCGTATTATTGAGTTCTGCGTTGGTTGAGTTTTTGTCGGCTGTCCATGGGTCGATAACATAGTTGGTAGGCAGTCCGTCCGCTCCCGTTTCCTCTATGCCGAGATAGGTAACGTCGCCGCCTGTCTTCTTCGTCGGGTCTCCAGACACCCGCTTAAGGAGATATGAGCCGGCGCTAAAGTCGTTGATGATTGTCGCACCGAGAATTTTAACCGATGCATCCGCATAGTCGGTATCGGTAAGTTTAAATTCGCCGTCGGCTTTATAGTCTACGCGTGCCGCGACACGCTCAACATTGACGGTGATTGTCGCAGGGTCTTCTTTCGGATTATTCTCAACGACAAGCCTTTCGCTGGGTTCGTCGGCCAAAGCCATGAGGAAATCCGAATACGTACCGTCGTCAGATTTCGTCCATGCCGTCGTATATATCTTGTCACGCACTTCGCTTAGATTGTCGGCGGTGCTCCACCAGGAATAGTCTCCCGGATTAGCCACTACGATTACATTATACGTACCGTTATCTACATCGGCTTGCTGCGTCTCGGTAATCCATTTTCCGTCACCCGAAGTGACATTGCCAAAGTAAACCGCAGCTATTACAGGCGTTTCATCCGGACTGTTGACGTTAGCATTGCCATCAAAGAGAAACGCCACGGCGGAATTCACCCTGTTCTCATAGTCCTGCCCGGCTTCAAGACCGTCGCCGGTCTCACCGGCGCCAGGATAGGCGCGTGTGCCTTGCGCGTCAGCCATGCCGAAGCTAAGCTGTATGAACGCCTTGCCTGTGCCGGCGGTGCCGCCTTTTTCGGGCGGGCACTCCAAGTCGTCGCTCATGCTGCAACTTGCCGCCATCAGCGACAAGGCAAGGCATAGGGCCGCGCCGCGCCATATGTATCTGATATCTTTCATGACTATTGTTTTTTAGGTTGCTTTTTTGGGAGAGCTGGGAGGACTGGGAGGGCTGGGAGCTTTGGGAAACTTTGGTTTTCCTTCTCACCTTCTCACCGTCTCACTTTCTCACCGTCTCACCTTCTCACTTTCTCACCTTTTCTTATAGTTCCTCAAACTGTATGCGCTTGCTCCATCCGAGCACGTTTATGCTTATCTGGATGTAGTTGAGCTTGTCGCCGACGAGGTAGAGGGCGATGTCGTAGTCGTAGCCGCGGTCGAGGAACTCCTGCTCAGTGTAGCGGTAGCGATCCTCGCTGGTGCGCAGCTGGCTGAGGTAGTAAGGCAGGTCGATGGCGGCCACCTCCACGCCCGTTGTCTTGTTGACGATTGAGAGTATGCCGTTCTCGGTGTTGTCGTCATGGAACACGAGGCGCGACGTCATGAAGTCGGCGTGGCCGATGACGCCCTTGCCGTCGAGCAGGTCGCCGTTCTGGTTCATCGGGTTGTCGAACGTGGTGTTCCACACGGCGTGCGGGGTGTAGACTACGGTGCCCGTCGACTCGTCAACGGCGTTGTCGTAGAGCAGCGTCGAGTTGCGGTCGGTGATGGTCATGTCGTAGTTGGCGATGTCCATCTCGCGCGGGTCGTTGGTCTGGTAGAGCGTCACGTTGATTTTCTTGGTGTCGCGCACAAGGGGGATGGTGGCGTAAGTGGGTTTGTAGATGGATGTTGAGTAAACCTCTACTGGCGTTGTCAGCATGCCGTGCCACAAGGTGTCGAGCGGCAGCGAGTTGTTTACAATGTCATACATGCCAGCGGCTGTCTGCGTGCGGTCGAGCTGTATGCCGAGTTGCGTCATGTCGGCTCTGTCGGGCATGTCCGTGCGTACGAATCGGGCGCGCGAGTCGGCCATCATGTCTGCGTAAGGACGCTGTCCGGCAAGGGCGATGAACTGGTACTTGCCAGGGGCGAGGTCGGTGACGTGCATGGCGTAGCTCGGGCTTTTCAGCGGGGCAGACGCACCTACGTTGCTCTCCTCCTGGGTCTTGACGAGCTTGCCCTGCTCGTCGAAGATGTAGACTGTGACCGAGCCGACGTGGTCGTTGAACATGTTGGCGCGCTGTAGATTGTAGTCGTACTTGAAGGTAAGATACAGGCCGCTGGGGCAATCGTCCATGTCTTCCTCCATCATGTCGCATGACGAGAACGTGGCCGACATCATCAGGGCTGCCGCAATGGCGGCGAGCGTCTTTAGAGATAGATGTTTCATCATATTGTGGTTTTATTATTTTGTTCGTTTATTGGCCGCCTTGAAGGGGTGCCGGAGCTCCCTTGGGTTCTTGTCCCTCAACCCTTGGGTACTTTGTCTGTGACCCTAGGGTCGTTGTCAGAGTATCATTGGATACTTTGGGGTTTCACCTTGCTTGCCCTTTGCTTGCGGAGACGCAAGTATGCGTCTCCGCATTTTTCTATGTGTACATCTTGCCGATGTGTGTACTTTGTCGCTATGGGCCTTTGAGGTGGGCGATGTTTTTTCTTATGTTGTGGGTTGCCTTGTTAGGGCTGGCCTCGTGATGGTCTTCTTAGGTGGGGACGGTTGCCGTCCCTGGGTTGGTCTCCCGGCGCGGCGCATAGTCCGCGCCGGGATGTTAGTTTGTTGTGGCCTGGAGGCTTGCGGGGCTATTTCGCCCGCCGCTTCCCAGGCTATTGTGGTCTCAAATGTTCGATATTCAAAAAGCGATGTTACAGGTTTGCGTCTTGTTTGCGCTTAGCCCAAGAGAGGATGTTAATCTGTACGGCGATGTAAGAGTCCTTCTTGTCGATGGTCTCGCCTGTGACTTCAGCCACAGTCGGGTCGCCGATACCCTTGATGCTCCTTACGTTGATTTCATACCAGTTGTTGCGCAGCATGCCCCAACGGCCAAGGTAGTTTTTTTCTCCTCCAGGATAGATGTTTCCTGCTTCGGGGGCATTAGTCTCGTTGGTATCCCAAGGTGTGCCGTCTTGGCCGAAGTGGTTAACCCATACAGAGTAATAAGACTCACCGTTTGCATACTTGGAGATTGTGATTTCACCATTGGCAAGAGTTTCAACATTATCTTGGAGAGATACGCCTTCTTTAAATTTAGCTTGGCCTACCTCTGTCAATGTTATATCTGTGACAGTGCAGTCGCCAGCACTGGGAGACAATGTAACGGTGAAGTCTGACTCGGTAAGCTTAGTCGTGTTGTCTTTAAGATTTTGCTGAGCCCATGCGTTGAAAGTAGGCTCTTTAATCAAGCGTGCAGCAACTTCCTGCTGAACCTGCTCCAAAGTCCACAGCTTGTTCTTGTCATTGTCAACTACATAGCAGTCCGTTCCACCATTGAATGTAGCCTTCACGATTACGCGAGTCATGTTCTTTTCAAGCATATTCGTAAGGTCGGAAGTGTTCTCGAAGCAGTAACGTGCGACCGTTCCGTCTACGTTGGTGTTGAGGGCATCATCAGCTACAGTCTGGCCGCCTACAGTCGTGAAGCTGCCTGCGTTAGCACCGGTGTAGTTGTAATCCTCACCCCAGTAAACGCGATAGTAGTTTTCAGTACCAGCGATGTTTTGGCCAACGAGGACTGAACCAACAAAGCGGTATTTGTCTGTAAGAGTAGCTGCGTTAGAGAAGTAGCTCTTCCATGTGCTGAAGTTGTCAGCAGTGCGGACAAGCTTGCTTGAATTGTTGGTGTTGTCAAGAGTCCAACCATCAATGGTATAAGCGAACTGTGTGCCATCTGTCGTTGTGCCGTCGCTTGCAATGAGCGTAACCTTTGACACAGCTCTTTCAACATAGATGTTGGCAGCCGGCTTCAGGTTGGCCTCAGTTGCTGTTGAGTAAATCTTTTTTGCGTCGATTGGCACGAGCGTTACAGTCGTGGCAGCGGCAGGGTCAGTCGCTCCACCCTGTGCTGTAGCGAGTACGGCGTTTGACATGAGGAAGCCATTGCCTGTCCATGTGTTATTGCCAATTTGTGCGTTAACGGCGTCATTCAGTTCGCCAAGTGACTTGCCTTTCATTGAAGCTCCGTTAACCTTCAGGTCGGCGTTTTCAACTGTGAACATTCCGTTGTTGTTGAGTACAACCAAGGCTTCAATGTCAGTGCTGCTGATTTTGTTAATCTGCTGCGTGATTTTGGCAGTTGTGGTGATGTTGTCCGTTGTGCCTTCTGGGGAGAAGTTGAGGGTCAACGAATACGCACTGTTGATTTCGTCGTCGGCAAACAAGATGAGCGTAGCGTCTTTCACGTCATACTCTTCAGGTGTGCCGTCGTCATAGTTGTCGTTGGCACGTGCGCTCGGCTGAGTAGGCAGGTTGATAGCCAAGCTAATGTAGCCTTTCCCTGTGGTGGAACTGCCAGTGCTGGGACCTTCGACCAATGAGTTGTCGTCGGAGCAGCCCATCATGAGGCCAGCCGCCAACGCTAGCGCGAAAAAAGAAATCTTTTTCATGTCTTTGTTGTTTGTTTGTGAATAGTGTTAATAATATGTTTATCGGAAAATATTCCTTGTTGTTTCGCTTGCCGCTGTTTCGCACGGGGTATCTCCGTGTTCTGTAGAGACGCGGCGTGCCACGTCTCCATCGACGAGCTAGCCTTTTCGCTGCTGTGTGTAGAGACGCGTTTTCGCGTCTTGGCCAGCTAGCTTGCGGCGGTAGCGCCCATCCCTAGCTAGCCTTTCCTTGCTTGCCGAGACGCAAGAATGCGTCTCTACAGGGTGGGGTGCTCCTTTTCGCTTGTCCTTCCTTGCTTGCTGAGACGTGGCACGCCGCAGTAGTGTCCAAGTAAAATTTTAACATATTGATTTCCT
>OJMI01000996.1_pt1 | contig 34126 bp, 30 predicted proteins | sample 1597131 | NCBI WGS metagenome assembly OJMI01 (sample SAMEA2452116, study PRJEB22498) | human gut metagenome | reverse complement strand
AGAGCGAATAAATGTCAAAAGGCGTGCGGTAGATTTGGCGCTTTTTGACAAACGGCGACTCTGAAATTGCCGGCCGGAACACAGCGCCTTGGCAATCAGGTTGCGGGTACGAGGTACTTTGACCTTGACGACGGTTTTCTTTTTGGTTTTGCTCATGTTGATTCCTGTGTAGATGGCCCAGCATGAGGTTAACCTCAGGTGCGTCAACGAATGCCGCAGGCAATACGCTCCAGGCATGCGGTTTGATGGTTATGCCGACAGCGCCTCAAGCGACTGGACGGGGTGGGGCGGCAGTTTGGCCGCAGGACTTGGACAAGCCTATCGTCTCTCGACTGGCATCAAGGCCGGTCCCGTTTTTTGGCTCGACTACAGTTTCATGCATCAGCCTTCGATAACCGAAGATTCGCATCACGGAGCCGAGCTTTATGTGCAAAGCGAAACTTATCAGTCATTGAGATCAAGTCTCGGCGTGAAGCTTTCGGCGCAGTTTGAGGCACACGAGACAGAAGCGGCGATTGATGCAACGGTCGTATGGAACCATGAATTTCTCAATCGTTACGGTACGGCTCGAGCGAGTTTCGTGCCTTGGCGCGACTCGGTTTTCAGCTTTGACGAGGAGGTCGGCACGCGCGACACCGGTACGGCTTCGGTATCGCTGACAGGAAAATTTGCAGAAGGCTTTGCCGCGAGTCTCGGCGTGGGCACCGAGTTTGGAGGAGAGTTTTTCGGCGTTGTGGGACACCTGAATCTCAAGTGGGAGTTCTGAATATGACTGCAGCTTCGGAACAGTTCAACTCTCGGCGTACCAGACGTAGTCTTCCAAAAATACGTGCACTCGCTTTAACGATGTCGAGCCTTAGAAACGATGGAAGTTGTCTGATATGCCGATCGCGGTTTTTCATTCGTCTGACTGCCTGCAAAGCTCAACAAAACATGCTTCAGGTTGGAGTAGACAAGTGGACTCGGCCTAACGAGAGTCGACGGGTATGGAGGCTAAAACTGTGAAAACCGCCGTAAAACACCCCGTGAGGGGGCCTACCAGATCGGTACGGGCGGTGGTGTGAGAGGTGGTCGGTGAATTAACCACATACCACCTAATTGATTAGGCGCTCGGCATGGTCGCGCTCTAACGGATAACAAGTTCCGGAAATCGCGTCACGCATCGTCTCCGGCGTTGTCTGAAAGGTTTGTTTTAGCGACTGAACATATAGGTTTTGCCGTTGCTCATGAGTCTGGCTTCACGGCAAAGGCCCTTGTCCACCTGTCTGGGCGCAAAATACAGGCTAAAGCCGTTCGGAAGCTTTTCGGAGACAGATTCCCACAGACGGCCTTGTTCCGAAAGAGGGGTTTGTTTCAAGTCCGATTCAAGCGAGGTTGCCCAGAATTTCCAGTGTTTGCCGCCATCGAGCTTTTGCGTCTGTACGATCCAATCGGCCGGCTTCATCGGTTCGTTTTCCGAAAAATGCGATGTAAAGGCAATTCGGCACGGGGAGTGCTTTAAGCAGCCTGCGGCTTCGTTCACGAGCTTGATTTGCACGGTTTGCCGCAGCGTGTCGCCGGATTGCTCAGGTTCTGAAGTTCTGATGTCTTTAACGGTGTAACCGTTTTGACTGAAGACGGCGATCGTCGCTTCCGCCAGAGCCTGAACGGTGTAGCTCTGAGCGGCTTCCTTGCTCGAGTACGCTTGCTGCGGAACAAATGCGAACCAGTGATCAAGATTTTCGAAATAAACCGTGTCGTTCTTCCAGCCGAGGTTGGCAAAGTCCAGACCTACGCCGGTACTGAACGGGCCCTTGGATACGCTTTTGGAAAGATCTTGAAGCGGAGAGTTGGCCAACAATGTGACACCTAGATTGCGCGCCAGGTGAGTCTCTGTCTTCACACTCGCGCATTGCTCCGTACCGGTCATTGCATCAGTGATTTTCAGAATGCCGAATTGACGCCCCAAGTTTTGGGCGTAAGAAGCTGTTTGGTCGTACGAGGCGCTGTTTTCAGGAACTGTTCGCGGTATTTCCGCTGTCGAGCATGCTGTGAGTAGAACCGAACACAGGACAGCTGAGGAAAGTGCCGTTCTTTTCATGTAATTGATTCCTATCGTGGTGGGCTTGTCATAAGTCAAATAAAACGAATACTGGAGTGCATTTGATGCAGATCAAATGCAAGTCGGGATTGTACAGGAAAATACTCGGGTATAAACACTGAAATACAAGATAGTTTTGCCGCAGTGAAAGAAATATCGGTCCAATCAGAGCCATATCCCTCAGTTGGGTGAAGATGCTCTAAACAGGTTGTCTCGGTGCTCTGACTCTCAGTAAGATCAAAGAGGCTTATCTGACTGGAGACGTTTTCGGCAAGAAGGCCGTTTCGTCAAAAAAGGCATCGTGCCGAAAATTGCAAAAACATCATTCATCAGGTCTGAGAACGACATGCTTGCTGTCACGCGTTTTTCCAAACTTTTGCTTCTGAGCGGTTGCCTCAGTGTCGCCGGTTGCGCATGCGTCACGACCTCAATTGACTCGGAACTCGACGAAATGGTTGCCGATGTTGCAAACCTCTATGCCGCAGATGCACGTCTGTCCGTCTGGGAAGTCAAGGTCAATGAGACGTCTGACGGTTGGACGATCGAGGGCAAGACAGATCGCAAAGAGGCGCTAGACGAACTCAATAGCCGACTGCACGCAAAGAAAATGCCGGTGGGCGTTCGCGTGACGGTGCTTCCGCAAGACAATGCGCAAATAGGGGATAAGCCGTGGGCACTTGTGAATGTTTCCGTAGCGACCGTCAAAAAGGAACCTCGATTTGCGGTGGCTGCAACAACGCAGGCTCTGGCCGGCACGCCGTTACGTCTTCTCGAATTCAAGGCTCCGTTTTGGCGCGTGCAAATGCCCGACGGCTATATCGGCTGGGTGCATCGGCTGCAAATTGCTCGTATGAGCGAACAAGAACTCTCGGACTGGAACGCCTCGCGGCGTGTGGTTGTGACAGCCCGTTCCACAACGCTTACAAATGAAAACGGAACGGTTCTGGCTCCGCTTACCGCCGGCAGCATCCTTCGCTTGATTGAAAAGCAGGGTAAACGGGTTTGGGTCCAGCTGCCGGACGGAAATTCCGGTTTTCTCAGAACAATCGATGTCAGGGAGGCGAACACGTATTTCACCTTTTATGACCGAGTCCGAAGGGAGGACCCGCGGACTTTTGTCCGTCACCTGCTTGGTAATGCTAAGAAACTTCTCGGAACACCGTATCTATGGGGCGGAACGAGCACCAATGGCGTGGATTGTTCCGGTTTTGTATCGCTGGTGTGGCGGCTTAACGGTGTGATACTCAGCCGGGACGCCGATCAACAGATTGCTCAGGCTGAAAAACTGGTTGTGCGTTCTGTGGAAGATATCCCGGCAGGCAGTCTTGTTGCTTTCGGAAAGAAAAACGAAGCCGGGGACAACATCGTGCGCCACATAGGCATTGCACTGGAAAACGGTGACTTTATCCATTCGCTGGGAGCCGTGCGAATAGAGTCGCTGTCTCCGAATTCACCGATCTACAGCGCATACTTTGCGGAGAGTTTCTTGGGCGCTTATACGATTGACTTGTCTTTGCAAGATGATCCGAATGCCGAAGCGCTCTCCGAGAATGCGTTCTATCAGGTGCCAGCGCACGAGATTTCCGTCGCCAAGCCCAATAGATATTTTCCCTGAACTGTAACCATGACTGTTACGGATTGTCGAACGCAAAAAGAGACCCTGCCACGCTAACAACAGAGTCTCAGATTTCGTTGCAATGGTTAGCCGTAAAGTAACGGATTAGCGGTCGTCACGGCGACGATTGTCGTCTCGGCGATCCCGTTCATCGCGACGACGTTCTCTGGCGTCGCGGCGGTCATCTTTACGGCGTTCTTTGGCATCGCGACGGTCATCCTTGCGGCGATCTTTTTCATCACGACGCTGTTCTTTCTTGAACTTGCGATAGTTCTTGCCGTAACGTTTTTCTTCCCAGGCACGACGCTTGCTGTCGCGCCAATCACGTCCTTCTTCTTCAGCGCGGGCACGTCTTTGAATTTCACGCTGCCATTCGCTGCGGGAATAACGGCGGTTGTCGTATTTGTCGTAGTAGTACTTGCCGTCCCAGCGGGCATCGTCACGATATTTTTCGGCGTAACGGCGAGATGCTGCATCAGCCAGTCCGCCCAAAAGATCGCCGAAACCTCCGTCACCGGCGGCCATAACTGCCGGAGCGATCGCTGACGCCGCAGCGGCGGCGAAACCGGTAATGAGCAATCGTCTGCTGATCATATAGCTCTCCTTCAAGTATCACCGATATCGGCTTACTGTCATTGTGAACCAAAAACTTAGGATGAGCATTGGCATTTTCTTTGAATTTGCGAAACTGTACTTCTATCCATGGCACCGGCATTTGTTACTGCCGCACGGCCAGGAAACGAAACCTTTGAATCAGAACAAGCGTCAAGACGGCAAAGACTACCCCGCCTGCAAAGCAGTACTGCGCACCGAACAACTCCCACAAGCCGCCCGCAACAAGGCCTGAAACCAGCAAAGCGATACCCGAGAAAAAGTTGAATACGCCAAAGGCAGTCGCGCGCAAATGAGAAACTGCCACTTCGGAAACGATAGCGGAGAAGATTCCCTGAGTGGCGCCGAGATGCATCCCGAACAGAACGACACCGAGGATCAAAACAGCAGTGTTTGCGGCAAAGGCAAACAACAAATCGGAAAGTGCCAGCAGAACCATGCCCAAAGCCAACAACCTCATCGGATTGAGTCGATCGGCGAGCATTCCGAACGGAAAACTGGATAGAGAGAAGGCGGTATTCATAAGCACGACGATCATCGGTATCCAGGCCTGGTCAATACCGATATCCGCAGCTTTGAGCACAATAAAGGCATTGGAAAATCGTGCCAGCGAGAAGAGCGTACCCAGAATTACGAGTTGCCGGAAGGCGGGCGTCATGACACTGCCGATTTCGTTCCATTCGATCCGCTTCGTGTTTTTTGTTTCCGTGACATTGTCTTCGACGCCGATCAATATCAATAGCAGACACGCTGCCCCGGGAATCAGCGCGATCCAGAAAATGCTTCTTAGATCCTCAGTCCAAAGTAAAAGCAGCAGCGTAGCAATCAGAGGACCGACGAAAGCGCCGGCGGCATCAAGCGACTGTCGGAGTCCGTAAGCTGCGCCTCGGATGCTTTCGTCGGTGACGTCTGCCACAATGGCGTCTCGTGGCGCACCTCTGAGACCTTTGCCGATCCGATCGAAAAAGCGAGCGGCAAGAACAACCGGCATACAACCGGCTAAAGCAAAGACCGGTTTCGAGACAACTCCCAGAAAGTAACCTGCAAACACTAGGCGCTTCTTGTGCCCGAATCGATCGGCTACGACGCCTGAAAAGACTTTGGCTATCAGCGCCGTACCTTCGCCGATACCTTCTACAAGACCGATCCAAATGGCGCTGGCGCCGAGAGTGCCGGCCATGAAAAGAGGCAGAAGCGCATGGATCATTTCCGAAGAAATGTCCATCAACAGACTTACAAAACCCAGCACCCATACGGTACGAGGAATTTTGATTTTGGTTGCAGGACGATCGGACGACATGGCCGCCAAACAAGAAGGACAATTCTGAGGCCATTATCTGCTCGAAGCGTGAAGAGAGCGTCAAAAGCAGAGGAACTTAGCCGGACAAACCAATTGAATGAATATCTACGTTCTTTATGTAAACAAACAGACTTCAACCAACTTAATCGCAAATCAATAGCCCGAATCAATCACAATGCCCACCACACCAATTTTTTCGAGACTTCCAGGGCATCACGACGCCCCATTTCGTACGCGCGGATAATCGCCGTCGGGTCGTGCGAAAGACGACTCACCGGAATCTGAGCCTTCGGTCTGATAATGAAAACGGTGCCTTTCTGCTCTTCTGCTTTGAGATAGGACTGTGTCTTTTCGTAGTCCTGCGGGCTATTTTCAAACGTTCGGCAGAAAGCAGGGTACTTGCGATAGAAGAGACGTACGAGCGCAGCATCGCGATCCTTGACACGATGATCTTCCGGGTGCGTGAGCACAACGACGTTTCGATCAAAACCCATGGACTGAAAGGCTCTGAGCGGAACGCGGTCCGAACAGCCGCCGTCGAGAAGAAGCTTTCCTCGATAGTGAATCGGCTAGGAGACATAGGGACGAGAAGCCGAAGCGATGAGCGCATCAATTTCGGCAAAGCAATCCCGCATACGAATGTTCTCGGGTTTTCCGGTCTCCAAATTTGTGCTCACTGTCCAGAATTCCATGCCGGAAGCTTCGAACGCTTTCTGATCGAACGGCTCGAGTTCCTGAGGAATTTGACGATAGCAAAAGTCGTTGTCAACGATATTGCCGGTGCAAAGCCATGTTCTGAAACTGAAAAACCTCGAATCCCTGCAAAAACGCGTATAGATGCGATAGCTGCGGCCTTTCTGGCCCGACACAAACGAAATTCCGTGAATGGCACCCGCAGAAACGCCGATGAGTCCGGAAAAAGGCAGGCACATGTCGTGCAGGACGTCCAAGACGCCCGCCGCATAGATGGCGCGCACGCCGCCACCTTCGACCACAAGTCCAAGTTTGCTCTTCTGCGTTTCCTGCATGGTTCTAATGCTGATGCTCCGAAGGTTACCGAGCATAATGCGCTTGACGGCAGAAAACAATCGGCCGTTTGTCTTGTCCGAAGCGGTAATACCTCAAGGAGCGGTCATCTAGGTAGTTTGTTGATCTTGACAAAACCTCGACAAAATCGGAGACTTCTGTATCGTGCAAATTCCCGTATTTCCGCCTTTTCCGACAATCATGCGTCCGTTGCCCACAACGCTCGTTTCCTTTGCGGTTTTTACTCAGTACTGCCGCTCCCATCTCATGCGCTGATCTCCACGCGCACAGGGCTTGTTCGTCCGCGCTCAGCGGCAATTTCGACACAGGTCTTCGACTGAGAACCACTGCGTTCACTCAAGCCCAAAGCAACCAACACAAGCAGACACCATCGACGGCGCGGACGCGCAAGCTGCGTTTGTCGTGCGAAGCCGCAAAAGATCAGGAAAAGAACCAACGAACATGCTTGAACTCAAACACATTACAAAAACGTTCGACACGGACGCCGGCCGCGTGAAGGCCGTCGATGACGTGTCGCTTACGATCAATCCCGGGGAAATTTTCGGCATCATCGGATTTTCAGGCGCAGGCAAATCCACCTTGGTGCGCTGCATCAATCTGCTCGAGCGCCCGACCTCGGGCAACGTCGTCATCGACGGCACGGACCTCACAACGCTTTCCGACGCCGATCTCCGCGTCGTTCGCCGCCGCATCGGCATGATCTTTCAGCACTTCAATCTGATGCCCAGCCGCACGGTATTCGACAACATCGCACTCGCGTTGCGACACTCCGAGCTCGGCAAAGAAGCAAAGGCCAAGAAAATTGAAGAGCTTTTGGCTCTGGTCGGGCTTTCGGACAAGTCAAACGCCTATCCCGCGCAGCTTTCCGGCGGCCAGAAACAGCGCGTGGCAATTGCACGAGCCCTTGCCAACGACCCGAAAGTGCTTTTGTGCGACGAAGCCACGAGCGCACTGGATCCGCAAACCACGCATTCGATTCTGAAGCTTCTCAAGGAAGTCAATCAAAAGCTCAGGCTCACGATCGTGGTGATCACGCATCAGATGTCGGTGATCAAGGAAATCTGCGATCGAGTCGCCGTAATGAAGACGGGACGCATCGTCGAGGAAGGCACGATTACGGAGATCTTCGCCCATCCCAAGGCTGATCTCACCAAGGAATTCATCAACACGGCCAACAACGTCAAGAAGTTCCTGGGTCTCGTTGAAAGCGGTCAACTTGACAAGGAAGTTGCCGAAGGCGGCAAAATCCTGCTTTTGACCTACACGGGCGGCTCGGCCGGCGAACCGCTCGTCGTGGCGCTCTACGAGCGATTCAAGGTGCGGGCCAACATTGTCTTCGGAAACATCGACTTCATTCAGGGCTCGGCCCTGGGCAAGCTCGGCGTGGTGCTCACTGGTGAAAAAGCCTCGGTGCAGCAGGCCGAGGACTATCTCAAGGAAAACGGCGTTTATGTAGAGGAGCTCAAAAATGGACTTCATTAACACACTGATGCCCAATTTCGAGCGTTTGAGCGGCGAACTCTACGAATGCATCGGACAGACTTTCACCATGCTCGCCGTCTCCGGGAGCATCGCCTGGGTGCTCGGTGTTGCCGTGGGCGTGCTTCTTACCGTCTGCCGTCCCGGAGGCATTTTGGAAAACCGGTGGCTTTTTACGATCTTTGACCGCGGCATCGACATTATCCGCTCGATTCCGTTCATCATTCTGATCGTGCTGCTGATTCCGGTGAGCCGTTTCCTGGTCGGCACGGGCTCGGGTGTGACGGGGTCCTTCGTCGCTCTTGTGGCCGGCACCGTGCCGTTCTTTGCCCGTCAGATCGAATCGGTTCTGGCCGACATTGATCACGGTCTCATTGAAGCGAGCCAGGCAATGGGCTTTTCGCCGCGCGAAATCATCTTCTCGGTGTATCTGCGCGAGAGCATTCCCGGCATCACCCGCGTGACGATGATCACCTTTGTGAGCCTTGTGGGCATCACGGCCATTGCGGGCGCAATCGGCGCGGGCGGCCTGGGTGACTTTGCCATCCGCTACGGCTATCAGATGGGCTACCGCGACATGATCTGGCTTACCGTGATCATCATCTTGCTCATCATCAGCGTATTCCAGTTCTTCGGAAACATCATCATCAAGAAATCGACGCACTAAATTCAAAAGGGAGACAAAACATGACCGGACTTCAATCTCGATTCGGCAAAGTGACGACGGCGCTTGTTGCCGCAGGCATCGTGGCGGTGACGCTCGCCGGTTGCGGCGACGACAAGAAGCAGGCGACGGCCGACGGCTTTACCGTAGTCAAGGTGGGCGTCGTGGGCGACTACAACGCGCAGTGGGATACCGTCAACGACCTTCTCAAGAAAGACAAGATTCAGGTCAAACTCGTGAAGTTCTCCGACTACGCCACACCCAACCGCGCTTTGGCCGACGGCGAAATCGATCTCAACGCCTTCCAGCACAAGGCCTATCTCAAGAACGACATCGAGCGCAACGGCTACAAGATCGAAGCGATCGGCGATACCCTCATCACGCCGCTTCGCGTCTTTAACAACAAGGAAAAGCTAAAGAGCATGAAGGACGTCAAGGACGGCGACATCTTCGCCATCCCGAGCGACCTCACCAACGGCGGCCGAGCTCTGAAGGTCCTTGAGTCCGCCGGTCTGATCGTCTGCGACCCGGCCAAGGGTTACGTTCCCACCAAGACCGACATCACCAAGTACAACGTCAAGATTCAGATCCGCGAAGCCGAATCGGGCGTTCTCTTTAACATCCTGCCCGACGTGTCCGCGGCGCTCATCAACGGCGGCAACGCCTATACGGCAGGGCTCGACTCCAAGAAGGACTCAATCTTTGCCGAGGACATTGATCCCAAGACCAATCCCAACGTGGGTCAGCTCTTCAACGTGATCGTCGCCCGCAGCAAAGACAAGGACAACCCCGTCTACAAGAAGGTGGTCGACGCCTATCACACGCCCGAAACCGCCAAGACGCTCGTGGACGTCTACAAGGGTGCCTTTACTCCTGTTTGGGCGGGTTCTGAAAAATACACGTACTGATCGGCGGGCTGACCGCCGCGGCCGGCAGTAATGGATTTAGAGACCGACTGCCGGCTTTTCCTTGAACGAACGGATACATCTGACATGGCAATCGATACCTGCGTTCTGGCACAAAAGGACTACATCGTCGGCATGCGCCGCTACTTTCACGCGCATCCGGAAGTAAGCCTGAAGGAATTCCAAACCTCGGCTCGCATTGAGGAAGAACTTGACAAGGTCGGCATCGAGCACACCCGTGTGGGTGAAACGGGCGTCTATGCTCGTGTAGTCGGGAAAAAGGTTGGCGAAGGCAAAACGAAAATCGTGGCGCTTCGGGCCGATATGGACGCTCTCGGCATGGAAGATCTCAAAAACTGCGAGTACTCCTCTCAGAATCCGGGCTTTTGCCACGCCTGCGGCCACGACGGCCACACGGCAACGTTGCTTGCTGCCGCACGCATTCTGAAGTCAATGGAAAACGACTTTGCCGGGGAAGTGCGCTTTTTCTTCCAGCAGGCCGAGGAAATCGGGCAGGGGGCGCGACAGTTCGTTGCGGCAGGTTTGCTCGAAGGGGTAGATCGCATATACGGTCAGCACGTCACCAATACCCTCAACGTCGGTCAGGTGGGCGTCGTTGCAGGACCTCTCAACGCAAGCTGCGACTTTTTCCGCATCGAAGTGAAAGGCAAAGGGGCACACGTTTCGATGCCGCACAAGGGTGTGGATGCCCTCTACGTAGCATCCCAAATCGTGGTGGCCGTACAGAGCATCGTTGCGCGCAGCACAGATCCGATGGAGTCAGCTGTCGTCGGCATCGGCAAGGCCTGGGCCGGCACGCAGTACAACATCGTTGCCGAAGAGGCCGTTCTGGAAGGGACGGTGCGCACATTTTTGCCCGAAGTCCGTGAAGCTACGAACCGCCGTCTTACCGACATCGTCGAGAAGACGGCAGAGATGCTGGGCGCCAAGGCAAGCATCGTCATCAAGAACTATTCCAACCCCTTGATAAACGACGCGAATGCGACAAAGGAAGCCAAGCTCGTAGCACAGGAAATTGTTGGTGCCGAAAACATCATCACGGACTATCCCAAGTCGATGATGGCCGAAGACTTCGCCGACTATCTGCCGCATTGCAAGGGGACGTTCGTTTACTTTGGTACGCACAGCGACAAGCCGGGCACCGATCGGCCCAACCACAACGGATTCTTCGACATAGACGAAGAGGGACTGCTCGTGGCGTGCAATATGTTTGTGCGCTACGCGCTCTACGTGCTTGGCACGAAGTAGCCCTGGATGGTCTGGCTTGCAAAACCAGTTCACGTTTGAGTGCGCTTACAAAAAGTGAAAAGGCTGCTTGATTCTTCAAGCAGCCCTTTATTCATGCAGAGTGCGTCAAGAAATTAGTTCTTGTGGCACATCGTGCAGTTGTTGTGCATGGCGTCAGCCTTCTTTTCGCCCTTGACCCAGTGGTCGGCCGGCATAGCCATCGGCTGGCCCTTCACCTTGGCGGCGCCCATCTTGGACTGATCGCCGTGGCACATGATGCAGGGGTTGTTGGCGTCCGTGATCTTGTAGGCGTCAATCGGATGCGGGATCTTGGAGGGCATGCCGCCGGCAGCCTGAGCAGCGGCGCAGATCATCATGGAGGCAGCTGCAACAACGCAGGAAACCGTGAACTTGCTCATCTTGTTCTCCTTTTACGGGGTGTTTTGTATGTCGTAAATGAATTCGGTCGAACTTCTCATCAGGCACGAGAAAATCCGCGGGTGAATTTTTAATACGATTTTAAGGTTGGCGCAATAAGCCGCTCGAACTAATTCCTGCAATTTCTATTTTTTCTGTAAAAATTTTTCTCAGCGACTTTTCTCGGGCGGTTTTTTCGACAGTTGTGAAAGCACAAACTAAAATGGCGACTCCCGGGAGAACCAATACGAATGACTATCACACTCAATCAACTTGACGTCGGTCAATCCGCCACCGTTGAAGTGGTCGGCGGCAGCGGCGCGCTTCGCCAACATTTTTTGGACATGGGGCTGATCCCTCAGGCCACGGTAACGCTGATCAAGCGAGCTCCGATGGGAGATCCCATTGAGGTCCGAATCCGCAGTTACGAACTGACTTTGCGCGTAGCCGAAGCCAATGAGATTTTTGTGAAAAATGTCCGCAAAGGGGAGCCGACAAAGCAAACGCACCCCAAGCCGATAGAAATGGATCACCCCGGCTACGCGGAGGCCGGGAAAAATCAGGTGATCAAACGTGAGCAACCCCTGATGACGGACGAGACCGTTCGGATCGCGCTCGTTGGCAATCAAAACTGCGGCAAGACAACGCTTTTTAACAAATTGACGGGGTCCAATCAGCACGTAGGCAACTTTCCCGGCGTTACGGTCGATCGCAAGGACGGCCGTATCGTAGACCACGAAGAGGCGCTTGTCACCGACTTGCCAGGCATCTATTCCCTGTCGCCATACACCAACGAAGAGATCGTCTCGCGCGAGTTCATCCTTCGCGACGATCCTCACGTCATCATCAACATCGTCGACGCCACCAACATCGAGCGCAACATGTATCTCACGCTGCAGCTCATGGAACTCGGCCGTCCCATGGTTCTGGCCTTGAACATGATGGATGAGGTGGCTGCCAATGGCGGTTCCGTTCGCGTCAATGAAATGGAAGCGTTGTTGGGCATTCCGGTCGTGCCGATTTCGGCGAGTCGAGGAGAGGGCATCGAAGAGCTCGTTGAGCACGCCCTGCATGCCGCTCGGTTTGTCGAGACACCGGCAGTCCACGACTTCTGTTCGACCGACGATCATGGCGGGGCGGTACATCGCTGTCTGCACAGCCTGATGTTTCTCATTGAGGATCATGCTCAGCAAGCCGGCATTCCGCTTCGTTTTGCCGCAAGCAAAATCGCCGAGGGCGATGCTCTCATTACCGAACAGCTTCATCTTGACGTTAATGAAAAGCGCACGATCGAGCACATTCTGAAGCAGCTTGAAGCCGAACGAGGGTTGGACCGCGCCGCGGCCATCGCCGACATGCGCTTCAGTTTCATCGACAACGTCTGTGCGCAAACCGTCGTTAAGCCTCACACCAGCAAAGAACATCTGCGCAGCCTTGAAATCGACCGCATTCTGACCGGCAAATACACCGCCATTCCGGCTTTCATCGCCATCATGGCTCTGGTGTTCTGGATGACGTTCAATGTCGTCGGCGCGTGGCTTACCGACGGCCTCGACTGGCTTATCGGTTTGGCAACCGACAAGGTCGATGCCTTGCTCACGAGCCTCAGTGTCAACGAGTCGATTCATTCGCTCATCATTGACGGCATATTCAATGGTGTGGGCAGCGTTGTGAGTTTCGTACCGACCATTGTCGTCCTCTTTTTCTTCCTGTCATTTCTTGAAGACAGCGGGTACATGGCCCGCGTCGCGTTTGTGATGGATGTCTTTCTGAGACGCATCGGCCTGTCCGGGCGCAGCATCGTGCCGATGCTGATCGGTTTCGGCTGCACGGTGCCCGCCGTGATGGCAAGTCGCACGTTGCCGTCCGAACGCGACCGCAAAATGACGATTCTTCTCACACCCTTCATGAGCTGCTCGGCAAAGCTTCCGATCTACGCATTTTTTGTAGCAGCCTTTTTCCCGGGCCAAGGCGCTTTGGTAATGATCGGTCTGTACCTGCTTGGCATTGTCACGGCCATCGCACTCGGTCTGGTCATGCGGCGAACCATGTTCAAAGGGGAAGCCATGCCGTTTGTAATGGAGCTTCCGAACTATCGCCTGCCGGGTGCACGCAATGTCGCCTTGCTTTTGTGGGACAAGGCCAAGGATTTTCTGCAGCGCGCCTTCACCGTCATTTTTGTGGCGACCATCGTCATCTGGTTCCTGCAGTCATTTGATTTCCGCATCAATCCCGTTGAAGACCCTCAGCTTTCCATGTTGGCAGTCGTTTCGGGCTGGATTTCACCTTTGTTCGAACCGCTGGGTTTCGGTGATTGGCGCATCAGCACCGCTTTGATCAGCGGATTTATGGCTAAGGAGAGCGTCGTGAGCAGCCTTTCGGTGACATTTGGTTCTACCGAAGCATTGACGGCGGCATTAAGCGGCCTGACAGCAATCAGTTTGTTGGTCTTCTGCCTGCTCTATACGCCCTGCGTGGCCTCCATCGCGACGATCAAGCGAGAGCTGGGAGGCCTCTGGGCGACGGGCGTTGCCGTTTTCCAATGTGCGGTGGCCTGGGTTGTGGCTTTTGTGGTCTACACGGGCGGCAGCATGCTTGGCCTGAGCTAAAAAGGAGGAGCGCCGTGAATGCCGCCAGTTGGATCGCTCTGTTCATAATCGCCGTCGCATTTGCCCTGGCTGTACTGCGCATCTTTAAAGGTAAGCACTCGGGGTGTTGCGGCGGCTGCAACGGGTGCAACAAAACCGCTTGCGCAAAGTCAGGTTGCACCAAGTGCCGGACTTGACCGCCCGGTCGTTTATTTCGTTAACGAATCAGCCGTTGTGAACTCAGTCACTGAGCAGCTCAGCTTCAGGTTGACGGCCGAACCACTTCTCAAAGATTCTCGCAAATTCACCGTTTTGCTTGATGGTGGCTAGACCGCGGTTGATGCGCTTGAGAAGTTCCTTGTTGCCCTTCTTGACGGCAATGCCCAGGTCTTCACGGGTCAGAGCCACCGGCAACGCTTTCACCTTGCCGCGGCCTGCGGTGACAACGTAGTAGTCGTTGGTCGGGATGTCGTTGAGCACGGCGTCCACTCCGCGGTTGCGAAGTTCCAGATAGCACTCTGTGAGCTGGTTGAAGACTCGCACCTCGGCGTTTTTGACCTTGCGGGCAGCGGCTTCGCCGGTCGAACCGATCGATACAGCCAAACGCTTGCCTTCGAGGTCTTCGGCCTTGGTGATCGTGGTGTTGTCGGCATTGACGACAATGCCTAGCCCGGCAATGTAGTAGCGGTTGGAGAAATCGACGCTTTTTGCACGCTCGGGCGAAATCGTGATGTCGTTGATGGCAATGTCGATGTTGCCGGTCTTCAAGGCAGGTATCAGACCGTCAAAGGCGAGGTTCCTCACTTCCACGTCAAAGCCTTCAGCCTTGCCGATCGCACGAATGATGTCAACGTCATAACCCACATACTGGCGCGTCTCGGAATCCTGAGAACCAAAAGGCGGATAAGTCGCGTCCATGCCGACAATCAGCGTGCGCTTAGGATGTTGGTTTGCCCAGGCAGGAACTACAGACAGCGCAGCTGCGGCCGTCACGACGGATAAAAAGATTCTTTTCTGCATTATTGGTTTCAGGAAGCCGGTGTCGATCCATACCGCTGAATTGCGGTAATAAGTTTTAAATTTTAAGGTCATTTGGGTTGAAGAAGCCAACCACCGGACAAACTCCCGTGTAGGTATTGCGATTTGCCTCAAATCAGCCAACAAAAGCAACCGGCGCCAAAGCGCACAACACAAGTTTTCGCAGTCGTTTCAACCGGAAACCGCTTCCGGTGATTTGTATTTTTGTTAAGCTCTTTGCCACAACGCAACCCGGGAGGAAACCAAATGGCGCAGCACCTTTTAGCCGATTTAATCCGTCAGAGCGGTTCCGTCGTGATTGACGGCGCCATGTCCACAGCACTTGAAAAGGCAGGTTGTGACCTCAACGACAAGCTCTGGAGTGCGCGCGTACTCATTGAAGAACCGGACAAGATTCGGCAGGTGCACGCTGATTATTTCGAAGCGGGAGCAAACGTTGCCATTACCGCAAGCTACCAAGCGACCGAGGCTGGATTCAAAGAGCGCGGAATTGACTCTCAGAAAGCATATGACCTTATCGCTCAATCTGTGACGCTGGCTCGTGAAGCTCGCGATGATTTTTTGATTCGTCATCCGGAACGAGAGCCGAAATCTCTTTTGATCGCGGGTGCCGTCGGCCCTTATGGTGCTTATCTTGCCAACGGTGCCGAATATACGGGTGACTATCACCTTTCGGACGAGCAATACCGTTCTTTTCACCAATTGCGCTTGAAGGCTCTGTCAGAAGCCGGAGCGGATTTTCTCGCCGTTGAGACGCAGGCAAGACTCGACGAGGTCAGGGTCATTCTCTCGATGATGGAAGAGCTCGACATGACTGCCTGGGTAACCTTTACATTGAAAGACAGCGGTCATATCGCTGACGGAACGCCGATCGAAGAGGTTGCCGAAGTGTGCGGCAAGCATCCGTTGGTTGACGCCGTCGGTGTCAACTGCGTCAAGCGTGAAATGGTGGCTGACGCATTGCAGCGCATTTCGTCCGTCACAGACAAGCCAATGATCGTTTATCCCAATTCGGGCGAAACGTATGATCCGACGACAAAGACCTGGCATCATCCGGTCTCGGGGCCGGGCTGGGCGGACTTCGTGTCCAAATGGAAAGCTATGGGAGCCGTTTGTCTGGGTGGTTGCTGCAGAACGTTGCCCTCGGATATTGTTCAGATTGCAGAGCTGATGAAGGCTCGCCACTGAGGAAGGACTTGCACGGTATTCGGCGCAAACTACTCGGAGCAAAGAGCGGTTTGGAGATTGTTCGGGATGCGATCCGGGAAACCTTTTTTCTGTCCTATTGAAACACAACCATAATTAGGATTAGGAATGATCAAAGTTCTTTCATTGGCAGCGACTTGTATGGCTGTTATCTCATTTTCCGGCTTTGCCGCCGAGGCATCTTCGACTGTTGCCGCAAATCCCTACGAACAAAACGTTGTGCGACTCTCCAAAATCTCGGTTGCGCCCGAATATCTTGAGCAATACAAGGCGTTTGCCGCAGAAGTCGGTCGTGAATCAATGAAGCGTGAACCCGGCGTTCGGGTCCTCTACAGCATGCAGGAAAAAAAGAACCCGACCCGGTTTGCCATTCTCGAAATCTATGCAAATCAAGAGGCCTACAAACAACATATTCAGACGCCTCACTTCAGGAAGTACAAGGAAGGAACAATGCATATGGTGACGTCGTTGGAACTCATTGACTGCGACGCTCTCGTTCCGGAAGCGCTTATAAAGCCATAGCAATATTTGATACGGATACAAAAACAGCCTCCGCCGGAGGCTGTTTTGCTGCTGTATCACTTCAAGCGTTTTTCTCTAAAAATCGTTTGATTTTGATTGGATTGTCTTTCAAAGGCGTTTCTCTCGATTTCCAAATCTTCCTTCACCCAAAGGGCGGTGTGCTTCATGGCTTCCTGTTCTGTCAAAAAGCCTTTGCCCAGACTCAACATGGCTTTGAGTGACGGTCTTGACAAAAACGCCATCGGAATGTGTGCTGCAAGCAGCAAACAGGCAAGACCGAAAGCGCCGGAATGGACGCATAACCCCAATCGGTAAGCACTGCTCTGTACCTCCTGCGGTTGGTGCAGTGCGAACAAAGCAAAACCGGAAGCGAGCAAAAGAATATTCAGAAAAATAAGAGCGCCGTAGGCAATGCGCTGGCCGGCGTTGTAGCGACCTTGGGGAGGAACGCTGCTCGACTTCTGCGGCCGATTCAATATCTTGCTTGGATACCCGCCCAAACATTTGAGCCAAGCCAGAAACGGACGATCGGTTCGGAAGATTTCAAAAAGCATTCTTTGAAAGCGGGATTTTGCAAAAAGGATGTAAGCGCTCAAAAGCACGGCAAGCGCAAATCCAAATGCAAAATGAACCCCGATCGAAAGATGCGTCGGCTCAACGTTGGCCCTGGAAGCGGAACCAATGAGAATGCCCGTAGCGGCGAGAACAGCCCAAAACAGAGCATTGAACAGGTGAGTGAGCTGGTCGCTATCTCAAACCGACGAATCAGGACGGATCGCATGGCTGAGACCTCTTCTAAAGGAAAGGCGCCTGCGACCTACAAGTGAGACAGACCGCGGGCATAGTTCGGGAAAAAAAGCCAAAACGTCAAAACTTGAGCTTCGGCGGTATGTTTGTGATCGCGCCATGATCTGCGCACAGATTAGTCGACTTCAATGTAAAGATGCGTTACGCAACTGTCAGACTTTGGTAGCAAACGAGTCCGTGCCGCTTCAATTCAAGAGTCCTTTGGCCGTGTGACACTCGTCGCAATATCTTTTATTTGTCCGTTTGTCTCAAAACAAAACTCAAATGACAGTGCGGCAGTGGTAACTGCCTAAAGTGCGTGTGTCGGCAGCAAACGCATGCAACTTTGCTGCTCAACGGATTTACGAACTGACAATGGACACTGCACTATTCGATCTTTTTGTCGATTCTTTCTGGCAAATTCTGCTGCCGGGTTTGACCGTGACCATTCCGCTTACGGCGATCGCCTTTTCAGGAGCGCTCGTCATCGCGGTTGTGGTGGCGCTCATCCAGTACGCACACGTGCCTGTACTGAAGGATCTCGCGCGCTTTTATATCTGGGTCACACGCGGCACGCCGCTTCTGGTGCAGCTCTTCGTCGTCTTCTACGGTCTGCCCCACGCAGGAGTGCTGATCAATCCGTTCGTCGCCGCGGTAGTCGTCTTTGCCGTCAACGAGGGTGCCTACTGCGCCGAAACCATCCGTGCGGCACTCGAATCTGTTCCCGCCGGGCAGCTTGAAGCAGGCCTGAGCAGCGGCATGAGCTATCTGCAGACGATCGCCCGAATCGTGTTGCCCCAGGCTTTTCGAACGGCTTTCCCGACGCTTGGCAATTCGCTCATTGCCATGGTGAAGGACACATCGCTTGCGGCCAACATCACCGTTACGGAAATGTTCATGACAACGCAGCGCATCGTGGCACGCACCTACGAACCTTTGTTGCTCTATGTCGAAGTCGGCTTGATTTACCTCATTTTCTGCACGGTTCTCACGCGCCTTCAGAGTTACGGCGAGAAGCGCCTGAGAACCTATATCTCCCGTTGATCCAAAGGAACATCGCATGCTGTTGAGTGTTGAAAATCTGCGCAAGACCTTTTCGGGCACACCCGTATTGCATGGCATTGATCTGAAGGTCGAGAAAGGGGACGTGGTCGCGATCATAGGGCCGAGCGGATCGGGAAAGACCACGCTTTTACGTTGCCTGAATTTCTTGGAAAAAGCCGACAGCGGTCGGTTGACCTTTGCGGGCGAAACGTTTGACCTGGCGAAGATCTCCCGAAGAAACGTGCTGACGATTCGCAAGCGCACGGGTTTCGTGTTTCAGAACTACAACCTCTTTTTGAACAAGACGGCGCTTGAAAACATCACCGAAGGACTGGTCGTCGGAAGAGGAATCAAAAAGGAACTGGCACAGGCTAAGGCGCATGAGCTGCTGGCTCGCTTTTCCCTGACACACCGCGAAAACGCCTATCCATGTGAACTCTCGGGAGGTCAACAACAGCGCGTGGCCATCGCACGAGCGCTCGCAGGCGATCCGGACATCATTTACTTCGATGAGCCTACATCCGCTCTTGACCCGGAACTTACGCGTGACGTGCTCTCGATTCTGAAAGAGCTTGCTCAGCAGGGACTCACGATGGTCGTCGTCACGCACGAACTCACCTTTGCCAAGAACGTCGCCAACAAAGTGGTCTTTATGGAAGCCGGGCATGTGGTGGAAGCAGGAGACGCACAGAAGATCTTTGGGAACCCGAAAGAACTCCGAACAAAAGAATTTCTGGAAACGTTTGCCTGAGCACCAAGCAAACAATCGCTTTGAAAAAGGGAAAAAACGTATGACAAGAAACCTCAAAACACTGACGATGCTCGCATCCACAGTTTTATTGTCGGTGACACTGATAGGGTGCGGAGAAGACACTAAGCCTGAGCCTGCGGCAAAAACAGCTCAAGCACAAACGCAGGATCTACTGGAAACAATCAAGTCACGCGGCTCGATCACAATTGCCATGGAAGGAACTTGGTCTCCGTGGACCTATCACGATAAAGACGGCAAACTCACCGGTTTTGACGTGGCGATCGGCGAGAGAATCGCCCAAAAGATCGGCGTCAAGGCTCAGTTTGTCGAAGGCAAATGGGACGGACTGCTCGCGGGGCTTGACGCTGGACGTTATGACTTGATGATCAACGGCGTGGGCATCACCAAGGAACGCAGTCAGGCATACAGCTTCTCGGAGCCTTACGCCTATGACCGCATCGCGGTGATTGTCAACGACGATCGCGCCGATATCAAGACTATGCAGGATCTCAAGGGTAAAACGACGGCCAACACCATTTCAAGCACCTATGCTCTGACTGCTGAAGAAGCGGGAGCCAAGGTGATCGGTGTGGACGATCTCAACCAGACGTTTGAGCTTTTACGCTCCAGGCGCATTGACGCGACGGTCAACTCGGAAGTGACCTACATGGACTACACCAAGGCTCATCCGGATGCCAAGATCAAAATTGCGCTTTATACGCCGCAGGCAGGAGAAATAGGTATTCCGTTGCAGAAATCGCCGCAGACCGAATCGCTCAGAAAGGTTGTCAACGACACCATCGCAGAACTGCGAACCTCAGGTGAACTGGGCAAGATTTCGGTGCAATTCTTCGGGATTGACATCACGAAGCAACCATGACAGCAAAACGGCTTCTAGACGGCTAAATCACGCGTTATGTTCGGATTCCGTGTATATATTTACGGAATCCGAAGGAAAACCGTGTAAATCTTTGATGCAAATCAAACTTGATACACTAAGATCTACCTTCTGTGAAAGTGGTCCTTTTAAGCGAAGTATTGCCAAAGCGTCTTGGCAAAAAGAGCAAGCAGCACGACGAGAATGATGGGCCGAACGATTGCAGTGCCGTTTTTGACAACGAGCGTTGCACCCAGATAATGCCCGGCAATTCCGAAGAGCCCGGCAATCAATCCGAGATGCCAGTCGACTTGTTCTGCCAGAGCGAAAGTCACCAGCGCTGCACCGGCTCCCGCAATGTTGACGACCTTTGTTTGGCCTGAAGCTTCGCGCACATCCAGGCCGCCGAATGTGGAAAAAGACACGAGAAGGAACGTCCCGGAACCGGGACCATAAAACCCGTCGTAGGCATTGCACACAAAAGCGCAGGAAGACAAAATGCCGACTCGTTTCGCATACGGCATATCGATATGTTCTGAGTCGTGCTTACGTTTGCGCAAAACAATTGCGGCAACGATCGGTAGCAAGACCAGAAGGATAATTTCAAAGACTTCCGGCGGAAGGTTCAAGGCAATGGACGCGCCCGCGTAACTTCCGACGAAGGAAACCAAAACGGGAAGAGGGGCGAGCTTCCAATCCACAAAGCCGCTGCGGGCGAGCTTGAAAATCGACGCAGCTTTACCCATGCAGCTTGAGAGTTTGTTGGTGCCGATTGCCATATGCGGCGGAATGCCAGCCAAAAGATAGGCGGGCACGGCAATCAGAGCGCCACCGCCACCGACGGCGTCGACAAAGCCGCCAAGAAAGACCAGCGGACAAACAACCAACAGAGTATTGAAATCCATTTCGATACAGAACGAAACGTGTAACAAAACCAGTCTAACACCGGGGTAATCGGCCGGCTCGCACTAGGATAGGCCTGTCCGAGAAGGCTCTCTGCCAAAATCAAACGTCTGTTTTGTCATGCCGCGCTTTTCGCTTTGTCACATTGCAACATCTTTCTTGTGAAAAAAGCTTTTCAAAGGCCGCCAAGCTTCTGTACGTGTCGCCCACAGCTCTAATCAAGCAGATCGAACAATTGGAGGAAGGAATAGGAACAACTCTTTTAGCGCAGCACGGAGATGCGTTGCTGGCAGACGTGCGTGCCGCCGCGGATAGCCGTGACTCAACGTCGGCACTTCGGACGTCTTTTCCGGGTGATACGTCATCGAGCTGTGGTATCGGCTACAAAAACGACTGGCAACGTCAGCATCCCGCATTCGACCGATTCCTTATGTCAACAACCGTCGGCGCGCCGATCAAGTCCTAACAAGCTCGGTCCCGGCAAGACTGAGACTGGATCGTTCTGATTTCCGGAACCACCAAATTTTCGCACCTTGAAGAAAACCTGAGCTCGCTTGACTTCAAGCTGGAGAAATCCGAGTGGGAAGAACCTGAAAAAACAGTGGTGGTCATTCCAATCGTAGGATCTCGCTATCACGTAGAACAACAAAAGCAAGACCAGTGACAATTTTGAAGAGCGTCGATAGTAGTTTTTTTAATTTTGTACCTCGACGCTCTTTTTTGCCTATTGGTTCTCCATGGCATCCATAACTGTACGAAACACAAAGAAAAGCAAAGATAAGTAAAGCCCGAAGTTATTGCTTCAGTAGGAGGTGATAATTGTTCTCAGCAAATACTTTCGGGATTTCACCATGCATTATTTCTTCGAACTTTTGCTTCTCGCAGGTCTCGTTGCTCTGTTGATTCAGCTGCCCGCCAAATTCCTCGCAATAGCTTTGGCTATCGGCGCCGTTGTTTGGTTTTTGCTGCCGGGCGGCTTGCCCGGTGGATTTCACTTTGGAATCGGCTGCGATTGGCTTGCGCGTTTCGGAGGTGGCATGCACCACGGTTTCGGGCACTTCGGCTTTCCGTTCCATGGTTTCGGCGGGGTACTGACAGTTGCACTATTGATCGCGGTTGTCTGGCTCGCCTGGAAGGCATTCGGGCAAAATAAGAGTGCGGACAAGACGAACGAAAACGTCTGATGCAGTATTGACGCGGCGAGTCCAACTTGCCGCGTTTTTCGTCGAGGATCAAAATGAAGAAGCTTTCGTTGGCAGTGATCGGTTGCGTCGTGTTGGCCGGATGTACGGCACCTCAAAAAACTACACCGCCCGTCATGGAGAAACCGGCACTGATGCCGATCGTGCAGACGGTTGTTCCCGAAGAACCGATCCTTAAGGCCAACGAAACGGTCACGGCATACACGCTCTTTGATAAGGCGATTCGCATCGGCTCGGTCGACGCCCGGTTTTCGGACTTCTACGTGCTCTTCAGTCCCGACGGAAAGCTCGCTCACCTGTATTCAGACGCTGGAAAGAAGCATGAGACATTGCAGCGCCGGTCACTGCCCAAAGGCGGCTACGTTTGGAATGTGGAAGACGACGACACCAAGAATCTGCGTCACAAAGACGGTGTTTGGACCATTGAAAAGCGCATGAAACTCATTGCCTCGCAGTCCAAATCTGACGTGGACGCGTCGCTCGGTCCGTGGGAAGAGGAATACTTCGAAGGCGTGCTGCCTGCGGCTTCCTGCCCCGGCATCCGCTATCAGCTCACGGTGCGCCACCGCTCTTATAGCGGCGACGGAGCGTATCACCTTGCGATGACCTATCTGGAAGCGGAAAAGGGCAAGGACGTGACGTTTGAGTCAATCGGCAAACGCCTCACCCAGCGCGGTACGACGGAAGATGAGGACGCCACGGTGTGGCAACTTGTGGGAGACGACGGAAAACCCGAAGCCAATTTCCTTTATGACCCGATGAATCAGACGCTCACGATGCTCACCAAAGACTTCAAGCGCATCGAGTCGAAGCTCAATTACACAATCAAGCGTACGAATAAGAAACAATGAGCTTAATGTGCAACCGGTTTGCGGCGGTCAACCTTTTCTGGCGTTGATCGCCGCATTTTTACCGGCACGTCGCCCCATCACAAGGCAGTTGGTCATGCTCGCGCCGCCCTGTCGGTCGGTGCCGAAGATGCCGCCAGCGATTTCTCCTGCCACGAAGAGCCCCTGCATCGGTACCCCTTGCACCGACAAAACGCGCGCGTGCTCATCCGTGCGGATACCGTCAAGCGTTCTTGACGAACTCAAGCCGTGCCAAGTGCCAGCCTTTTTTCGTCTCCTCAATGCCAAGCGCTTGATCCTGCCAGTCGTTGAAAAGCGACAAACCGATTTCGTCGGGATGAAAGTAGAAGACCTTCATCTTGTCCTGAAGCTTCTCGCAAAATCGAATTTCTTCAGGCGCAAGGAACGACTTAGAGAATGCAAGCAAAGGAGGACAAATCTGACCTTGGTCGTAGACAACACGTGCAACTTGGTAATCGTCTAAAAGACAGATCTGCTGGTGGTTAATCGGAACAATATTTGTTTCGCAAAGCGGTTCGGTTTCCTCAAGTGTTTCAACGTCAAAAAGAGCGTTGCCGCCGGTCCAACCTTGAGGCACAACATTGACAATGTTGTTACCCCAATACGTGGGAAAGCCCGGGACATCAATGAATTCCTGAGGCAGCAGTTCCTGTTTTCTCGCGTCCCACAACCTCCACTTTCGTTTTCCTTGCTGCACGAAGAAGAGATGCGGATAGACCGTGTTGTCGGTGCAATCCTTGGTACGGTCGACAATGGCTTTGATCAAGGTGAACTCAAACGGCACAAGCGTGCGTCCTTGGCTGTCGATGACTCCCCACCGCGCATCGTTGAGGTAGACCTTATTGGCCATAACATGCCAGTCCCAATCATCGGGGCGTTTGCCGACAGGATCTTTCAGTTTGAGACGGCATTCGCCGCGGACTGCCGCAAATAAACCGCAACCCAAAGGCACCAGGAAAGGAAACTGTGAGGGAACGACAACCTTGCCTGTGCCGTCAATGAGGCCCCAGTTGCCCATCTCCTCGTATCCGTCTTCAACGCCGGTCGGAATAACTTCCTTGGAACTGAAAGGAGCAACCCCAGCGGTGAATTTGCGAATTGCAACACAATGGGGTTGAGGAACATGCTCTGTGCCGGCCGTATCGACAACAACGCAACGTCCATCAGGCTTCCGTGCCCAAGTAACACCGTGGTCAAACATTCGACCGGCCTCGATATAGTCGTTATCGCTGACGAGATTGAGTTTTTCATCGAAAAGATGGAAGAAACCGTCGTTCTTCGTCTTCAAAAAAATGCGTCCGTCGGAAAAGAAACGTTTATCCGGCATGTCGAAACGCATAGAGGACGACGGTCCAGTGAAACATCTTTCTTCGAGATCTTCGAACCACAAAGAAGAGATTCGCTCACCGACCTGGTTAAGAATCGTCATGCGGTGGTTGGTGTCGTCATAGGCGGCAGCCAGTCCTGCACCGATGGACTCAATGCGTCCGTGCGGCCAAACCCAGAGGCTTCGCACAACAAAGCCGCGAGGACTGTTCGCGCCCTTATACCGATGAAGCACGGTCGTGCATTTTTGTGCCTTTGCACCGTCGTCAGCCGGCGGATAGGTTTTGACGGGAAGAGGGAAGGGCCAACCTTCGATAGTCGTTTGATTGGTGTCAATCTGCTCGGTTTTGTTGTTCATGTTCGCTCCTGAGGAAAGGCAAGGCTACGCCGCCATCGTGTCCGATGAGTAAATTATTGAAGTAAACGCGTCGACCATTGTCGCAACGTAGATTGCCTGGATCACTCTTCTGAATCGACCGCAGCGCTACTGATGACGACGCTTTGAACAGCCCGTTACATGGGCGATTTTGAGAAAAACAAAGCCTTGTGTTGTTTTTTATCCTAGGGTATACCCCCCCCCGAAGCCACTTTCTTTCATTGTTTTCTTGGTGCCCGAAAGACTCTGGTGACAAGATCGTGCCTGTCCGAACGGACTTCCGCCGGATTGAGCTTAAGTCTTTGCAAGAGTCCTTTAGCTCATGTTCCGATCCGGCGGTTTTTGCAAAAACCTATTTTTCCTTGCAGGTCTGAATAAGACTAGGAGATAAATCATGAAAAAGACTTTGGCTGCTGTTGCAGTTCTCGGTGCTTTCGCCGGCTCGGCTCTCGCTGCTGACGTTCAGCTCTACGGTATCGTTGACACGGGTCTTCAGTATGTCCACGGCGACACTGATTCCACCGACCCCAACAGCGATTTCGATTCCTTCTCGATGGAATCCGGTATGGCCTCCGGCTCCCGCTGGGGCATCAAGGGTACTGAAGACCTCGGCAATGGCTTGACGGTTGGCTTCATCCTCGAAAACGGCATCAAGTCCGATACGGGTGTTGACGACGACGTCATGTTCAATCGTGAATCGAGCCTCTTCGTTCAAGGTGGCTTCGGTAAGGTCGCTTTCGGTCGCATCGGCTCCTTCAACGGTGGCGTGAGCTCCTGGGCCAAGTACGGTGTGATGTCCGTCTTCGGTACATCCTGGGGCGACTACTCCGCTCAGGCCGGTACTTGGGCCATGGGCGCCGGTATGTGGAACAACATGATCGCCTACGAAACCCCGAGCTTCGCCGGCTTCAAGGTGTTTGCTCAGTACGGTATGGGCAATCAGGTTAGCGACACCTGGAGCCCCACCGCTGGCGTTGATGTCGAAGAGACGTGGGGTGAAGAAAACGAATCCTCGAGCGATCGTTACTACGCCATCGGTGCTTCCTATGACAACGGTCCGCTGAGCTTGTACTTCGCTGTTGACAGCATTAACTACAGCTCCGAATTCCTGAACTCGACTGGTGATAACTACTTCGGTGATCAGGATGACAGCCTGACCGTGACCTTCGGCGGCAACTATGACTTCGAAGTGCTCAAGCTCTATGCCGGTGCTCAATACTTCGACGAAATTAAGACCAGCAAGATGAAGGGTGTCATTCAGGACGTTAGCAAATTCAATAGCGTCAACGGCTTTGCTGACCGCATGAAGGGCTGGAGTCTTGGTGTGTCTGCCGGTATTCCTGTTGCAGGCGGTACCGTCATGGTGGGCGCCGCCTACTTGGACGCCGAAGCGGCTGACAGCGAATCCTCCGAAAAGACTCGTAACGACGAATTGACCCGTTGGATCGTTTCTGCCGGTTACGACTATCCGTTCTCCAAGCGTACGGACGTCTACGGTGTTGTGACCTACAACCAGGACAACCTGAAGTACACGGACAATTCTGCTGATCAGGATCCGTACATGTTCGGCGTGATGGTCGGCCTGCGTCACCGCTTCTAATATGATCCTCTCTATATAAGAGAGACATCAATTAGCCAAACCCGCTTCGACTTCGGTTGAGGCGGGTTTTCTGTTGTCAGTCGCCAATTCAAGACCGCAACAAAACACCCTTTTGACTGAGTGTTTTTACCTATTTTTTCTCCTTCAAAAATTTAAACTCAGGCGTAGACTCAAATTGGTTGAGACCCATAAGAATCGCTTAAGGCATCCTCAAAAACATGCACGATTCTTGTTCGCCTCAGACATTTCGATTCGTTTGCTCAACTTCAGATAGGAGAGAGGAAAGATGAGTATTCGCAAGGTTTGTGCGGCGTGTCTGACTGCGATGTTTGCTGCCGGCGCAGCAACGGCTCTGCAAGCAGCCGAACCGGCCAAGACGGCTCCGTCGACGTTCAAGCCCGGTACCTACACGGCCACCGTCAACGGCCACAATGCTCCGGTCACGGTGAAGGTCACGGTCAGCAAGAACCGCATCGAAAAGATCGACACCTCCAAGAATCTTGAAACGATCGGTGTCGGCCAGGTTGCTCTGAAACTGATGACCGACAAGATCATCAAGTACCAGTCGCTGGGCGTTGATGCAATTACCGGCGCTTCGATTTCGAGCTTTGCCGTTTTGAGCGGTGTTGAAAAGTGCTTGGAACAGGCCGGCGGCAATATGGATAAGCTCGGCGAGCAGGTTGAAAAGCATCCTGCCGGCACAAAGACCTATGACGCCGATGTCGTCGTGATCGGCGGCGGCGGTTCCGGTCTGGCAACCGCCATTGCCGCTTATCAGGCCGGTGCCAAGAAAGTGATCGTCATTGAAAAACTCGGCTATCTCGGCGGTTCGACCAACGTTTCCGAAGGTGCTCTGAACGCAGTTGACCCGAAGCGTCAAGGCAAGCAGGGCATTGAAGACAGCTTCGAGAAGTTCTATGACCAGACGATGAAGGGCGGCCACAACAAAGGCAATCCGGAACTCGTGAAGTATTTGACACAGAACTCCATGAAGTCGGTCGAATGGCTCGAAAGCATGGGCGTGAAGTTTAAGGACGAGATCGGCACGGCTACGGGCGCTCTCTGGCAGCGCAGCCACTATCCTGCCACTCCGTCCGGCAACACCTACATCCGCAGCTTCGAACAGGTCATCAAGGATACGAACGGCGCAATTCAAGTTCTGACGGATACGGCCGCCACCGACCTTCTGCAGGATAAGGGTCGCATCACGGGCGTGACCGCCAAGCACTTCGACCAGAAGGTAATCCTCAACGCCAAGGACGGCGTCGTGATCGCCACGGGCGGTTTCGGTGCCAACATCAAGTTCCGCCAGGAAGTCAACACGGGCGTTTGGAAGAGCGTCAAGCTTGACAACTCGATCGGCTGCACCAACATCCAGAAGGCCGCTCAGGGCGACGGTCTGATCATCGCCAAGAAGCACGGCGCCGACTTGATCAATCTGGACGACATCCAGATTCACCCGTGCGGCACACCGGGTACCGGCCTGATGGAAAACATCCGTACGTCCGGCCGCAACCGCATCTTCGTGAACCTTGAGGGCGATCGCTTCGTCAACGAAGGCGCTGCACGCGACGTTCTCGCGGGCGCCATCTTTGCGCAGCCCAAGAGCACGTACTACGTCGTTGTGAACAAGGTTCGCTATCCGAGCCGTGACTGGGTTGACGCCAACGGCGCCACGATCCGCGACATGGTTGCTCTCGGCTCTGTTGTAGAAGCCAATACGCTTGAGGAGCTTGCCAAGAAGACCGGCATGGATCCCGCCAAGTTGAAGGCCAGCGTTGACAACTACAACAAGATCGTCAAGGGCGAAATGAAGGATCCGTTGGGCTTTAAGGCTGACAACAAGGCCGATACGACCCTCACGGAAGGTCCCTGGTACGCCTGCAAGAAGGTGCCGACCGTTCACCACACGATGGGCGGCATCAAGATCAACGTCAACGCTCAGGTCATTGACGTCAACGGCAAGGTCATTCCGGGTCTGTACGCTGCCGGTGAAGTCACGGGCGGCATTCACGGCTCCAACCGTCTGGGCGGCAACGCCATTGCCGACGTCATGACGTTCGGCCGCACGGCAGGTACCAATGTCGTGAAGATGAAGTAACGCAAAGTCGGCATTCGCTCGCCGTTACGGCGAGCGTTCCGAAAACCGGCAAGAACTCAAAGAGGAAGTTCCTCGAGAGTTCGAGCCGGTTTCTTTTTCGCTCTTATCGCTGGTCATAAGGCAAACGGTCTAGGGCATTTGCCTCAAGACAAGTGAAATAGCCGCTCCTAAAATCGTCAGCTAGGCTATGAGCCAAGAATAAGCATCAAGCGAACACATAGACCAATGAAAGCTTGAAAAGACAACGGGAGATAAAAATATGAAAGCGCTTGCCGCCTTAAGCCAATTTGTCAATAAAACATTTGCCCTGTGGGTGCTTGTCTTTGCGGCAATCGCCTACTCCGCGCCCGATCCATTTAAACCGCTGGCCGGTTGGATCTCTCCGCTTTTGGGTTTGGTGATGTTCGGCATGGGTCTGACCCTTTCGGTCAATGACTTCAAACTGGTACTCTCAAAACCCGTGGATGTGTTGATCGGCATCCTCGCCCAATTCATCATCATGCCGACGCTTGCTTATCTGCTATGCATCGTGCTGCAACTGCCGGCCGAAATCGCCGTGGGCGTGATCCTCGTAGGCTGCTGCCCGGGCGGAACCTCTTCCAACGTCATGACCTTCCTGGCGCGCGGCGATACGGCGCTGTCGGTTACCATCACCAGCTGCACGACGCTTCTGGCGCCCATCGTCACCCCGGCTCTGATTTGGCTCTTTGCGCACCAGTGGATTGAAATCGACCCGCTGGGCATGTTCTGGTCGATCTGCCAGATCGTTCTGATTCCGATTGCCATCGGCGTGGCGATTCATACGATTCTCGGCCAGGACCGCGTGGCCGTGGCCGCAACTTGCCTGCCGCTCATTTCTGTGGTGTCGATTGTTCTGATTGTGATGGCCGTCGTTGCCGTCAGCCAGCCCAATATCGCTAAGAGCGGTCCGCTGGTGTTTGCCGTGGTCGTTCTGCACAACGGTCTGGGCTACGTAGTGGGTTACCTCGCCGCCAAGCTCTTTAAGATGAATCTGGCCAAGAGAAAGTGTTTGGCCATCGAAGTCGGCATGCAGAACTCGGGCCTTGGCGTGGCGCTTGCGACCGTACACTTTGCCACGATGCCGCTAGCCGCTCTGCCTTCGGCCATCTTCAGCTTCTGGCACAACATTTCCGGCCCGATCGTCGCAACGATTTTCCACCGTTGGACGGAAGAGAACACGAAGTCGTAGTGCTCTGAGCACCACCGGAAGTTAAAAAAAATGCCGGCGAGCTTTTTAGCTTTGCCGGCATTTTCTATTGTCAGTGCGATTGAGCGGTCGCCGCTTTGGGCGGAATCACACCGCCTCGGAATAACCCAAGGAGTGTACCGACGGCTGCCGCGAACCAGACGGTCAGGAGCAGAGCCATCAGACCGTAGGCAATCATGCCGAGAAGTTCAAGGTTCGCAAGGCTCGAAAGTCGAATGCTCAACACGGTCATCGCGCCGATCGGAAAGACGAACGCCCACCAGGAAAGCGCAAAGGGCAATTTGCCTTGCAGCGCGTTGCGAACGGTCATGGCCAAAGCCAAAAGAAGCCACCAAAGCGAGGCCCCCATAAAGCCCATCGCGACCAACAAGCCGTAGCTCATCGCGGCTTCGTTGCCTGCGGCGTGCAAAAGCGACAAAAGACTCAGCGGAATCACACCGAGAGGAGCCAGATGCACCCACAGCGTCGGAGTCATCTTGCCTTCGATGGCGGGCATCAGGAAATGGCGTGCCATAGTGATGGCCACCAGTGCGATGTACATGAAGAACCCAGCACCCATGCCGAGCATGTTGACGCCGAAATATACCTCGCGCATCAAGCCCTGCGCCTGAGCTGCGAGGCCGGCACCGGCCACCGGAATCACCACGAGACCGACCGCCGGGATGAAATGCGCGGGCGTGACCATCTGAAGCTTCAGGCGATCGAGCGTAAAAAGCCGAAAGAGAATCAAGTAGCTTGCGGCAAAGGTGCCGATGGCGCCGCTCCACCACAGCAAAGCGACCCAATTGGGATCAATGCCGCGCATGCTCCATTGACCTGCCATAACCAATAAAGCGATAGGGAAGGTGGCGTAGAAACTTCCCTCGACGGGATGCGAGATCGTTTCAAAGACCGCGCGAGGGTAGATGAGAATGCGAAGCACGGCGGCCAAGCCGAGCACCAACAGCATCGCAATCGCTGTGTAGTGAAGAGCGTCGGCAATCCACACCGCTGCGGTTCCCGCAAAAAGAAGCTGAGCGGCCAGGCTGGCCACCGACGTACCCATGACGGAAGCAAACCATCCCGGGGCCATTGTTTTGACAAAGTGCATCGTTAACTTTCCTCAGAATCGGTTGAAATGGTCAACAACTCGGGCGACGAAGCCTTCCAGTCCTGTACGCCGTCGGAGAGCACATAAAGCGTCTTACCGTGTTTGGCAAAGATTTCCTGAGCCTGCCGCGCCAGAAAGCAGTAGGGACTGCGGCAGTAGGCGGCAGCGGGAGTTTCCGAGTCCAGTTTTGTAATGGTCTCGGAAAGACTTGCCAGTGGCATGCTCAGGGCGCCGGCCAGATGTCCGCTTTGGAACTCTTCGAGCGGACGCACGTCGATGAGCTGAAGCTTTCCCTGTTGTGCAAGCGACAGACCTTCGGACAGCGAGAGTTCATCCTTGACGTCCGTTTGCGGAGCCCCAAGAAGTGTCTCGGCCGTCGTGCGAAGCAGCACCGCCAGTTGCAAGACCTCCTGACTGCGCACGGCGTACCAACGGAAACGCCCTTTGCGCTCGACCGTCAAAAGACCGCATTCGACCAACACCTGAAGATGCTGGCTCACGCTTCTGATGTCGGTCTGCAAAAGGGAAGCAATCGTCTCGACGCTTCTAGGAGCCTGCGCCAAGATCTCAATGATCTCCAGACGCGTCTGCTGACCTAACGCGCGGCTCAAGCGCCCCACTTGCGCGTACAAGGCATGCTTCTGAGCAAGATATTCGGACATAGAAAAACTCGATCGTCGTGAAGTTGTTTTCCGTCAATCTACAGAACGTTGGAATGTTGGGCAATACACTTACAAAACAATGAGTTACTCAAATAACGAAAAGCATCTTAAGGGATACTTCAGATTGGCCGATCGACGCCATACTCATCAATTTATGAGTGCCCGGCATAGAAAATATCTATTGAGACGATGATCAAAAAAAGAACAACGATGGGTACTCCTTCGGGATAGAGCGCAAAGTTCGACAGATCGGGACATTAATGAAGAAAGAGGAGGGAAACGGGATTCGTTTTTATCGGCAAAAGAAGTAGAGCGACTCCGCATAACGGATTAGGGCAGACATTCGGGAGCCGTTCCACAGAGGGAGAGACAGAAAGGAAACGAACGTTAACAATGGCTCAAACCTTGGCGAAAGGCTCTCACAAGAGAGCATTCGTCGTAGTCAAAAGCTTTTTGTTTTTTCCACTAGGAGAGCCCCCATGAATGAGTTCCTCGGACTCTATCCGGCCTGGCTTGAGCCCGGCATCGGTGCGGGATGGGTGATCGGCTTCATCGCCACGATCCACGTGCTGTTTTCGCACGCTTCGGTCGGTGCCGTGCTTGTCTTTGCGTGGCTTGCACGACGTGCGGTGACGGCCAACCAGCCCCAGCATCTTGACTTTATCCGCAAATACGGCGCCTTCCTGCTGATCTTCAGCTACGTGCTCGGCTCCGTCACCGGCCCCGGCATCTGGTTTGCCGCCACAATCGCCAATCCCCGCGGCATTTCGGCGCTGATTCACAACTTCGTCTGGCTCTGGGCCACCGAATGGGTGTTCTTCCTCATTGAAGTCGCCGGCGTCTATCTGCTCGTGTACCTCGCAGGCCGCGTGCCCATCAAAACCTATCTGCGCTACTGCACGATCTTTGCCCTCTCGAGCGTCGGCACGCTTCTCATCATCGTGGGCATTCTCTCGTTCATGCTCTGGCCCGGTCAGGATTCGTGGTACCAAACGGGCGGGGTGCTCTCGGCCTTCTTCGGAGAATCGATGTTCGCGCAGCTCTCGGCTCGATTCTTCTTCATGCTCACCATCACCGGCGTCGTGGGCGGCTTTGCAGCAGCCAAGACCGCGGATCCGGCAGAAAAGAGCTACATCGCACGCACGCTCTCTGGTCTGGGCGCTGTGGGCGCCGTGTTGGGTACTGCGAGCCTCTACTGGTTTGCCTCGACTTTGACGTCGGACGCCACCATCGTTTCGGCTACGCGCATGCCCGAAAGTTTTGCCCCAATGATGTGGGCAGCCCTCGCGGTCACACTCGTGTACTTTGCCCTCACCGCCTGGCGACCGTCCGTCATGAATCTTCCGCTGACCGTCGCCGCCACGCTCGTCATCCTTGTGCTGGGACTCGCACCGAGCGAGACAGCCCGTGAAATCGTTCGCAAGCCCTGGGTGGCAGGCCGCTTTGTCTATGCCAACCAGATCATCGGCCGCGACGTACCGGCACTGGAAGTTAAGAGCGAATTGCCGGTTCTCTCCAAAAACGGGTTCCTTGCCACGCACCCGTTTATACCGGAGAACCTTCGCAAACCCGAAAAGAAGTGGGAGCGTCTGGAAGCAGGCCGCCTGATTTCGATTGCCGCCTGCTCGAGCTGCCATTCGCTCACCGACACCGGCATCCGACCGATCGCCAAGTACTTCCCGGCAGAAGCCGACGCTGCCAGTATCAATGACTGGCTCTCGGCAGGGCTCTACCGCGGCCACATCGTCTACATGCCGCCGCTGCCCTTGCCTGAACTCGATCGCGACGTGATGAGCGAATTCCTCGCCGAAATCATCTCCGTTCAGAAAACCGATCCGCAACGGGCCGCGAATTACGCCGTCAAAGGCTTTCCGAAGGACTCCGTGGGAGGTAAGTAATCATGAATGAAAATCTGACGACTGCCGCTGCCATGACCGCGGCTCTGGCCGACCCCGCGGGCGCGCCCTCGCATCCGGCCATCTTTCTGGTGTTGGGCGTCGTGACCTTTGCGCTTCACATCGCCGCCGTGTCGATTCTGCTCGGCAGCACCGGTCTGGCGCTCTTTGCCCGCTACAAGGCAACCGACTTTTGGCTGCGTCTTGGCTCGACTATGGCCTTTACGGCCAAAGCCGCCACGGGAGCCGCAATTGTTCTGGGCGTCGCGCCGCTTCTTTTCGTGCAAGTCATCTTCGACCCGTTCTGGTACGCCTCAAGCATGCTCTCGGCCGTCTGGACGCTGGTGTTCCTGGGACTGCTGATGATCGGTTATCTCGCGCTCTACCGCGTTCATTCGATCCTTCACACGCAAGGAGGGGAAAATAACGGCCGAGGAGCCGTACTGTGGCTTGCCGTCGCTCTGGTGCTTTTTCTTGCCTGCGGCACACTCATGCACGTTCTCTCAAATCAGGCGCTCTTTCCGACGCACTGGCTTGAGTGGTATGCGCCCGAAGGTCAGGTCGACACGTCCGGCCGCGGTCTGCATTACGTACTGATTCCAAGACTGCTCTTTTTCTTCGCTTTGTCGCTTCCCGTGACCGCCGCCTGGATCTACGGCATGCGCCGCTGGGTGCTTTCCAAGTCGCACCAGAGC
>OJMI01000958.1_pt1 | contig 34846 bp, 27 predicted proteins | sample 1597131 | NCBI WGS metagenome assembly OJMI01 (sample SAMEA2452116, study PRJEB22498) | human gut metagenome | reverse complement strand
CCATCCAGGCGATGCCGGCTTGCTTGAGACGATCGTCGTACTCTTCGCGCAAACCGCCGAAGGTGACGCTCACAAGCGGCACGCGCTTTTGCAAGAGCACGTCAAACTGCGCGTCAAAATCGGGCAACGGTTCGAGTGTGCCCGCTTCAAGCCCAAGGTCAGCGGCCAGATCTTCGAGCGCCGTAAGCATCTTGCGCTGACACTCCCGATCTTCGGATGTCGGCGATTTCGCAGGCGGAACGCGTAGATTCACGGCAAAACGTGCATTGACTCCGACAAGGCGACGCACTTCGTCAATGGATTCGGCGAGCTCCTCAGGCGAAAGTTCGTCGCCAGCAAGAATCCCCAAGCCGCCCGCGCGGCACACTGCCGCGGTCAAAGCGGAGCCTGCGACTTCGGCCATCGGAGCGTTCATCAGAGGAAGGCGCACACCCGTCACTTCCAAAAATCGGGCGACGCGCTCGCGAATTTGGTTTTCAATCGATTGCATTTGGCATTATCTTAAGATCAGAAACAAGCCCACTTCAGAGCCTCGGTGTTGCGCCGCAGCGCTTGCAGCTGCTCAATCGTGCCGATGTTGTCCCAGAAACCCTCAAAGACTTCGGCGCGCATACGCCCCTTGTCGGCAAAGTCCCACATCCAAGGAAAAAGTTTGCACCACAGGGGCTTCAACCCGTCGAAGATCTTGGGATTGACCACCATGATGCAGCCGTAACTGTGTCCGCGCGGCGGTTCTCCACGTAAAACGCTGCCATCGGCATAGACGGTCAGGTCACCCTGACTGTTGAAGTTTGGATTGGGTACGGCCACCAGAAAGACATCGTAATCGCCCGCTTCAATTTCTCGAGCGCGCGCAAAAAGACGTGAAAAGTCATAGTTGTGCACCACATCTCCGGCCACGATCACCACAGGCGACATGTCTCGCCCCTCGTCAGTAAGCAGCGGCAGCGCACGGACGATGCCTCCGAGACTTTCAAGCGACTGATCGTGCGTCCTGGCCTCGCGAGACAATTCCAGATGCAGGCCGCGGGCTGCAAGTTCCTGGGGCAACGCCTCAAACGTCTCGGGCAAATGCGCCGTGTTCATCACGATGTCCGTGATGCCGGCGCGCTTGAGTCCGGCAAGCGTCCAGTCACACAGGCGCACGCCGTCGGCCACCTGCAGCAGTGGCTTTGGAGTCGTATCGGTCAAAGGCCGCAGCCGAGAGCCTCGGCCGGCAGCAAGCACCATCGCGCGCATCGGTAGAGTCTCCGTCTTTTTCAGTATGTCCAACCGACCTTGGTCTTTTGCTCTTCGAACTGATCCAGCAGCCAGTTGATGGGCTTGAGTTCGTTATAGCGGTTGGCCGTTTCGCGCACATAGTGCAGGAAGCGCGGCGTGTCCTCAAGGTACTTCGGACGGCCGTCGCGGTAGTTGATGCGGGCAAAGATGCCGAGCACCTTGAGGTGACGCTGCATGCCCATCCATTCGACTTCACGCCAGAATTCACCGAAGTCCTGCGGCACGGGAATGCCGGCCTTGCGTGCCTTGTCCCAATAGCGGATCGTGATGTCGAGAACAAAGCTTTCGCCCCAACTGATGAAAGCGTCACGCATAAGGCTAGCGATGTCGTAAGTGACGGGACCGTAGAGCGCATCCTGGAAGTCGAGCACGCCCGGCATCGGGTCGGAAACCATCAGGTTGCGGGGCATAAAGTCGCGATGCACGAAGACCTTGGGCTGCGCCAGACACGAGGCAATGATCTTTTCGTAGACACCCTCAATGATTTCGCTTTGCTTTTCGGTAAGCGTGTAGCCGCGATGACGGCCCACGTACCATTCCGGGAAAAGATCGATTTCGCGACGCAGCACGGCATAGTCATACTCGGGCAACACGCCGGGCTTGGATGCCGCCTGCCACTTCACAAGCGCGTCGGTAGCCGCATCCATCAAGCGAGCCGCGTTATCTTCGTTGAGAACATCAAGATAGGTCTGACGCCCCAAATCGCTCATCAGAATGAAGCCCTGCTCGGCATCGCTTGCGAGAATCTCAGGCACGTTCAAGCCCGCATTCTTCATGAGCGCATCAACCTTGAGAAACGAATCGATCGGTTCTTTTTCGGGCGGCGCATCCATCACGATATAAGTGGACCCCTCGCCCTGTACGCGGAAGTAGCGACGGAAACTCGCATCGGTGCTTGCCGGCGTCACGGTTGTCAGATCAAGTCCGGTCACAGCCGTCTGGCCTTCAAGCCAACGGCTGAGAGCCTCCAGGCGTTCGTCCTGCGCAGTCAGCATCACTCTTATCCTTACAAAAGCGGTCACGGAAAACTTGTGAGGCGGATTATGGCCGAAAAGGCGCAGAACTGCTCTGAAAAGAAGCCGCTCGGACCGCAACATTGGCTATCCCAGCGGCTCCAAGTGTCAAATCGGCGTCAAAAGAAGAGAAAAATTGCGCCTTTTTCGCACTGCTCGGCCATTTGAGCCTCGGTTGCAACACGTCTCTCTCTATAATCCGAACACCAAACAGCGAACTGTATTGAAAATGCCCCGGAACTCACAGCCGCAACTGCTCCCTCTGGTCGCCGCCGTGACGGCCGCGCTTTGTGCGCAGGTCGCGCACGCGCGCGCCCCTGCAACGGACTGGCTTAACATTGCCAGCGCCGAAGTGCGCACCCCGCCGCATACACCTTCCCAATCGGCAGCCCATCAGTCGCCAGCGCAAAACGATGCGCAAGCCGCTTATCTGGATCAATGGACCGGAACGCTCGCCGATCCCGGCGCGAAGCCGGAGGATGCCCCCGCCATTGGCTACGCCTACACGATCGAAGGGTCTCCGGAAACGGAACTCACGATGACAGGCGACGCCGAGCTGCGCCGCGCCGGAACCGTCATCAAAGGTGAGACGATCGTCTATACGCAACAGACCGGGGAAGTGCAGGTCAAAGGCGACGCGCAGGTTTCGCGCGCAGGCGTTGAACTCAACGCACCTGAAGCAACCTATCAGCTCGACGACGGCACAGGCGAAGCCGAAAACGTCGACTACGAATACAAGCCGCGCGGCCTTCGCGGCAAAGCCCGCTGCATGCGCTTTGCCTCGGCCGACGTAACCGAACTCAAGGACGTGCTGCTTACGAGTTGCGAAGGCGACAACCCGGCCTGGTGGGTTGAGATGGACGAGTTGACGCTCGACGAATACGAGCAGTCGGGCACCGGCACGGGCGCCGTTCTCAAGCTCGGCGGCATGCCCGTCCTGGGTTCGCCCTGGTTCACGTTCCCGTTGTCGGCCGAGCGCAAGTCGGGCTTTCTCTCGCCTGTGTTCGGCATGAGCTCTTCGCGCGGCATTGATATTTCGGTGCCCTACTACTTTAACATCGCGCCGAATTACGACTATACGCTCACGCCGCAGATCATCACCAAACGCGGCGTGATGATCGGCAACGAATTCCGCTTCCTCACCAAGCATCTTGAGGGCGAAATTTCCGGCGAATACATGCCGCACGACAGCGACTACGGTGACAAGCGCTACAGCGTGCATGCCAATATTCGCGGCAGCTGGAACAACTTCGGCTACGGCATCAACTACAACCGCGTGTCCGACGACGACTACTTCGACGACTTTTCGACAAGTCTGCGCGACAACACGGATGACATCCTGCCGCAGGACTACTGGCTGAACTACACGTCGACCTACTGGAACGCCGCCGTCCGCGTCACGAAGAACCAGACGATCAACGATACCGACAAGCCCTATGAGCGCGAGCCCCAGTTCTCCTGGAATGCGTTTGTGGCCGACGCCGCCGGTTTTGAACTCACCACGCACTTGGAAGCCACGCGCTTCGTGCACCCGACCGAAATTGACGGCGATCGCTTCGTTTTCCATCAGCAGATCGCTTATCCGATTCGAGGCGCGGGGTGGTTCGTTACGCCCAAGGCACAGTTGATCAGTACCAAGTACGACCTTGATCACGACAGCTCCGATCGCTATACGGACTCATCACCGGGCTACACCGTGCCGATGTTCTCGATCGACTCGGGCCTTACGTTTGAGCGCGACGTTAATGTGGCCGACCGTGATGTGCTCCAGACCTTGGAGCCGCGCATCTTCTACAGCTACACGCCGTATCGCAACCAAAGCCAGATCCCGCTCTTTGACTCGAGCGTTGCCGATCTGAACTTTGCTCAGCTCTACAGCGAAAATACCTGGGCCGGTTACGATCGCATCGCCGAAACCAATCAGGTGACGGCAAGCGTCACGAGCCGCTTCATCGACGCCGACAGCGGTCTGGAATGGCTACAGGCCTCGATCGGTCAGCGCTACTACTTCAACGATCGCACGGTCAATAGCGAAGGCGAACGCATCTCGATGGAAAACCAAAAGAGCGACTTTCTTGCAAGCATCGGCGCGCGCCTGACACGCACCATCTCTGCTTCGCTCTTCGGTCAGTGGTCCTGGGAGCGTTCGAGCTTTAAGAAGGCTGTCGCGGGCGTTCGTTGGCAACCCAAGCCTCAGAGCGTGATCGGCCTCTATTACCGCTACAACTGGCAGGAGGACCGCAACAGCAAAGACTACATCGATCAAATCGACCTTGCTTTGCAGTGGCCCTTGTCCGACAAGGTCTACGCCTTGTTACGCCAGAACTATTCGCTCTACGACCATAAATTCATCGAAAGTCTTGCCGGCGTCGAATATCACGCGGGTTGCTGGACGCTGCGCGCTGTTGCACAACGTTACACTCGCGATGAAGACAAGAATGATGAAACGAACTTCTTCTTGCAGTTAGAATTGACCGGTCTGGGCGCAGTCGGGTCGAGTCCGCTCTCCGAACTGCAACGCAGCATCCCGGGCTATCAAACCCGCAGCCCCGTGCCCACCTCCATCGGTACCTATGACTACTACCAATAAAAGAATCACTTTGACGGCAGCCGTCCTCGTTCTGGCCGCGCTGCCCGCTTTTGCTCAACAGAGCAGCCAAATTCGCGAAACGACGGCCGAAGAGCCGCAGCCGGTTGCCGCTGCCGAAGGCCAGGCTCTGACCGAACAACAGACCGGTACGTCCAAGTTCGCCGACCGCATCGCCGCCGTCGTCAATAACGACGTCATCACGGAATACGAACTGCAAAACCGTGTGCGTCAGGCCGCCATCAACCTGCGTCAGCAAAACATCAATCTGCCCCCGATGCAGGAACTGCGCCGTCAGGTGCTTGAGCGCATGATCACCGAAAAGGCCACCGAGCAGCGGGCCAAGGAACTGGGCATTCGCGTCGATGAGCAAATGGTGAGCGCCTCGATCGAACAGATCGCGCGCAACAACAAGATGACCGTCGACGAGCTGCGCGAGCGTCTTCGCGCCGACGATGTGAGCTTCGGCGCGTTCCGCTCGCAGGTGCGCGACGAAATCACGGCGCAACGTTTGCGCGAACGAGAAGTCGACAGCAAGATCACGATTCCGGAAAGTGAAGTCGATGCGTTCCTTGCCGAACAAACGGGCTTTACGACCAATGACACGCAGGAATACCACGTGCGTCACATTCTGCTGCCGATCCCGCCGGGCGCTTCCGACTCTGAAGCGCGCGATGTTGAACGTGAAGCAGAAGCTCTGGTTGAACGCGTCCGCAACGGAGAAGACTTCAGTTCGCTGGCTGCAGCCAACTCCAAGGCCGAAGACGCTCTGTCGGGCGGTGATCTGGGATGGCGCGATGCCTCTCGTCTGCCGACCATTTTCTGGAAGGCCATTGAAAACAACCGCACGCAGCGCAACTTCATCACGACGGTGCGCTCTTCGGGTGCCGTTCACATCGTTTTCCTCGAAGACAGCCGCGACGGCGTCAAGGCCAAGCTCGCCGGCACGCCCATCGAGCAGACCCACGTGCGCCACATCCTGATGTTCGTCTCCGACCTCACGCCGGAAGACCAGGTGCTCACGCGCTTGAACGACATTCGCCACCGCATCACCGCGGGTGAAGCAGACTTTGCCACACTCGCTCGTCTGAATTCCGTTGACAACTCCGCCACCCGCGGCGGCGACATCGGCTGGGTGAGTCCGGGCGATACAGTGCCGGAATTCGAAACAGTGATGAATCGTCTGCAGCCCGGCGAAGTCTCCGAACCGGTGCGTACGCCCTACGGCTATCACCTGATTCAGGTGCTTGAACGCCGTACGGCGGAAGCCAATGCCGAACGTAGCCGCATCAACGCCCGCAACCAATTGCGTGAAAAGAAGCTTGCCGAAGCTGTATACAACTGGCAGCGCGAGCTGCGCGACCGCGCCTACGTCGAAATCCGCACCAACGATTACTAATTTTTCGGCGCTTTCAAGCGCCTGACAACCAAAACGCCTGCGGACTTCCGGCTGACACACAAGCCAGCAGAAAGCCACAGGCGTTTGCTTTTGGTCCTCGGTTTGAGAATGTCCTCCAGCATTGCGATCACTACCGGAGAGCCTGCGGGCATCGGTCCGGAAATCTGCGTCAAAGCGGTCTTTACCGGTCGCGTCAAGTCACCCGTCACGCTCATCGGCGACAAAAAGCTTTTGATCAAGACGTCCGAGAAACTGGGCTTTGGCTCCATCTTTCCGGACTGGGTGAAGTTCGAGCACGTGCCGCTTGCGCATCCTGCCGTACCTGGGCAGCTTGACGTTGCCAACGCCCCCTACGTCGTCGAAACCCTGCGACGCGCCGCACAAGGCGCTCAGAACGGCACCTACAGCGCTGTGGTAACGGCTCCGGTGCAAAAAAGCATCATCATAGAAGCAGGCATTCCGTTTACGGGACACACCGAATTTTTCCAGCAGTTTGCAGGCGTTGACCGCGTGGTCATGATGCTCACATCGGGCACGAGCCAGCAGGCTCTGCGCGTGGCGCTGGTGACAACGCACCTGCCTCTGCAACAGATTCCCGCGGCCATCACCGACGAAGCGCTCGACAAGACGCTTGCGATTTGCGCACATGCGCTGCATCAGGACTTCGGCATTGAGCGTCCGCGCATCGCCGTCACGGGCCTAAACCCGCACGCGGGAGAATCCGGCCACATGGGCCGCGAAGAAATCGAACGCATTGCGCCTGCGATTGAACGCGCCAAGGCTACGGTTCATTCCGCCGAATTTTCAGGTCCGTGGCCGGCAGACACGATTTTCGTGCCGGCTCACTCCAAAAACTTCGACTGCATCGTGTGCATGTACCATGACCAGGGGCTGCCCGCTCTCAAGCGCGAGGGCTTCGGGCACGGCATCAACATCACGCTTGGGCTGCCTTGGGTACGCACATCGGTCGATCACGGCACGGCACTGGACATTGCCGGCAGCGGCGAAGCTCACGAAGGAAGCCTTCTTGCCGCTCTTTCCATCGCACACCATATGGCGGAACGCCGCGAGAGAATCCGTGAGCTGCAGCGTCTGCTCGGTTAATCTACAACACGACTTTCAGAGAACACATCTATGGCCAGTGAAGGACTTCAGGGACATCGCGCACGCAAACGCTTCGGGCAGAACTTTCTGCACGATCGCCATTGGATCGAGCGCATCGCCAAAGCCGTCAACGCCACTGAAGGCGACGACATCGTCGAAATCGGCCCGGGTCAGGCAGCATTGACCCGCGAATTGATTGCGGGTGCAGGCAAAGTGCGTGCCGTAGAAATCGACCGCGATCTCGCCGCATGGCTCAAGGAAACGTTCCCCGAGTCTCTGAGTCTGATCGAAGCCGACGCGCTCACGCTCGACTGGACGCAAGTGGCCAAAAACGACAACCTGCGCGTGGTCGGAAATCTTCCCTACAACATCTCTTCACCCCTGCTCTTCAAACTTCTTGAAGCCGCCGATCACGTCAAGGATCAGCACTTCATGCTGCAAAAGGAAGTGGTCGACCGCATGGTGGCCCAGCACGGCAGCAAAACCTACGGACGTCTGTCTGTGATGCTGCAGTGGCGCTATCGCATGCAAAAACTCTTTGACGTGCCGCCGGGCGCATTCAACCCGCCGCCGAAGGTAATGAGCTCGGTCGTGCGCATGATTCCCAAGGCCAAGGAAGAGGTGCCCTCCGTCGATTTTGAACTCTTCAGTTCCGTCGTCGCCAACGCCTTCTCGCAGCGTCGCAAGACGATTCGCAACGCGCTCTCGGCACTGCTCTCGTCCGAGGAAATCTCCGCCTGCGACGTAGATCTGGGTACGCGAGCCGAGGCGCTGCCGCTGGACGCATTCGTCCGCCTGGCACAAAAGGCCGAAGCCCTCGGACGCAAAGCCGTCACACCCGGTACCACGGTCGACTGAATCGAGCGTGAGTTTCTGCAGAAGGTTTGTCGTATTACCGCGACAAGCCTTCTTTTTTCTCGGCAGAATGTGAGCACTGTGTTCAATATTCACTCTGGAAGGATTTCCACTATGGTTCACGTCAATCCGCCGTATCGCTGCGATGTCGTCGGCAGCTTTCTGCGACCCAAGACCATTGCACAAGCTCGCGTCAAATTTTCCTGCGGCCAGATCAGCAAGGAAGAACTCACGGCCATTGAAGACGCCGAAATCAAAAAGCTCATTGCTAAGGAGCTTGAAAACGGCTTGAACGCTGTCACCGACGGCGAGTTTCGCCGAGCATACTGGCATTTGGACTTTCTGGCTTCTCTCGGCGGTATTCGGCACGTCAAAGCCGAGGCCTGGTCGGTGCATTTCGAAGGTCATCAGCCCAAAGCCGAGACCATCGTGATTGCCGACAGAATCCGTTTTCCGGAAAACCATCCGTTTTTGGAAGCATTCGATCGTCTGAAGGCTCTGGCCGGCGATGCGCCCATCAAGTTCACAATTCCTTCGCCTTCGATGCTGCACCTGATTTGCTGCGTGCGCGAAGAAAACTATGAGGCCATTGATCTTTACAAGGGCAACGACGACAAACTTTTTGCCGATATCGCCCAGACCTGGAAGGACGCCATGCTCGCGCTCTACGCCAAAGGCTGCCGTTATCTGCAGTTTGACGACACGAGTTGGGGCGAGTTTTGCTCGCAGGAAAAACGCTCCGCCTATGCCGCACGCGGCATCGATGTCGACACCGTCGGCCGCAAGTATGTCGCCTGCATCAACGAAATTCTTGAAGCCAAACCTGAAGATATGACCGTGACGATGCATATCTGCCGCGGCAACTTCCGCTCCACGTGGTTTAGCTCCGGCGGCTATGAGCCGGTGGCCGAAAATCTCTTCGGCAACTGCCGCGTCGACGGTTTCTTCCTGGAATACGACACGGAACGCGCTGGCGGTTTTGAACCGTTGCGCTTCATCAAAGATCAGACGGTTGTACTCGGCCTGATCACGAGCAAATTCCCCGAACTTGAGGACAAACAAGCCATCAAGGCACGAATTCAGGAAGCTTCCAAATATGTACCGCTCGAACGCCTGTGCCTGTCTCCGCAGTGCGGCTTCTCGTCGACCGAAGAAGGCAACATCATGACCGAGGAGCAGCAATGGGCCAAGGTGCGCCTTGTTCGTGACATCGCCCGTGAGGTTTGGGCCGACGCGAGCTAAAGACTATTGGTCTCAGACAAGAAACGCACGGTCATAAAAATGTGAGCGTGCGTTTTCTTTTTTGTCAGCCGAATCAGCGAGCCATCATTTCGCGAACCTTGCCCGCCACCGCTTTGCCGAGAAGTTCGTGCTCGTGTGCAGACAAATGCACCTTGTCGGGTTGATCAGGCATGCCCACAACAGCCCCGCCGTCGAAATACTCGGCGCCAGCAGCCCGTACGGCCTTTTCAATCACAGGGCCCCAAGCTTTGGTCTTGGCAAGTGCTCCGGCAAAGAAGTCCCCGTAGAGCGTGTTGTCGCCGTCGAGTTCCGGCGGCAAAACAATCAGAACACGAGGCGGCTTATAGGCGGTACGCCGCTGCCACTCTCCGCTCTTGATGCAATTCGTGAGGTTGACCAGTCCCTGCGCGATCTCTTTCGGACCGCGATGATGACCTGCTTTCAGATCGTTGGAGCCGAGCATAACGATAACCAGATCAACGGGCATGTTGGCCGAGAGTGCGGCAGGTAACGTAGTCAGTCCGTTATAGGTCTCGCCAGGAATTTTGCCGCTGCCCGGACTTTCCGGCTCATCGACATCCGTCGTGCGGCCGCCGAGTGCGTCAACTTCCAAATGGTATTTATTGCCAAGCTCCCGATTCATGAAATAAGGCCAGGTTTCATCAACGGGCAGACGTGAAACGATCTGCGTCTTGGGTTCGTAGACCCAGCCGAATGTGTTGGAGTCGCCGTAGACAAAAATTGTCGGTTTTTGCTGAGCTGCAACGACGGAGCATGAAAGAAAAGCAGTCACCGCAATCGCGGTTGCTTTGAAGCGAAGAGAAACGGACATGAAATGCCCTCCGACAGGAAATCAAGGGAAGAGTTTAACGCTCGGATCTCTTCAGTCTTGAGGTAACAAACACCTGTGGTAAGGAAGCTAGTCACAAAGGCAAAAAAGTGGACTTGGTCAGTCGCTTCTCGGAACAAAGAAACAAAAGTCCTTCGCAGGCCTGTTGTCGGATGTGTTGTGGTATCTGCATGCTTTGGATCCTATTGGCATCCAAAAATCCGATACTACTTCAGACGGCAGATACAAAAAAACCACCGCGAGGGTGGTTCTTCAGCAGAACTGGTGGCCAGGGACGGAATCGAACCGCCGACACGCGGATTTTCAATCCGCTGCTCTACCAACTGAGCTACCTGGCCAACAGAGAAGCGAAACTATATAGGCTAATTTGGAAATTTGCAAGTGCCCGGCTGAAATTTCTCTCCGCCTTAAGTTTTTCAAAACATTTCTGAAGCATAATCCGCGCTATCTTAAGATCAACCAGTAGACGTATACGAAGAGCCGCGCCCTTGGGGAAGAAGAACAACAAACCTCAATCGGCAGACGAATTCGTTGTTATTGACCCCATGCAGTTGCTTTGTCTCGGCCTTAACCATAAGACCGCTCCGCTTGCGGTGCGTGAGCGCGTTGCCTTCGGTCCTGAAGATACCGGAGAAACCGTCGCTCTCATCAAAACCCGCTTGGCTTCCGCAGATGCCGGCGGTGTCACGGAAGCCATGATTCTGTCGACCTGCAACCGCACGGAAATCTATTGCGCGGCAGTCGACACCAAGCGTGCCGCTGATTCCGTTCTTGAGCTCATCGAAGAACTCAAGGGCGTGCGCACGACCGATCTTCAGCCGCATGTATACGTCTACGAACAGTGCGAAGCGGCTCGTCATGTCTTTCGTGTGGTTTCGGGCATCGACTCGATGGTACTCGGCGAAACGCAGATCGTCGGCCAATTCAAAAAAGCCGTGGCGACAGCCCGTGACGTCAAGGGTTTGGGCTTGATGCTCAACCACCTCTTCCAGGATGCGTTTACCGTTGCCAAAGAAGTGCGCTCGAGTACGGCCATCGGCTCCAACTCCGTGAGTCTTGCCGCAGCTGCCGTGCGTCTGTCATTGCGTCTGTTCGGCAACCTGTCCGACTCAAACGTGCTGTTTGTGGGCGCCGGCGAAATGATCGAACTCTGTGCCGCCCACTTCTCGGCACAGCAGCCCCGCTCAATTACCGTGGCCAACCGTTCGCTCGAACGCGGCCAGAACCTCGCTGCACGTTACAACGGCAAAGCCATGAAGCTGCAGGACTTGCCGCAGGTGATCAGCAATTTCGACATCATTGTGTCTTGTACGGCTTCCGCCCTTCCCATCATCGGCTTGGGCATGATTGAGCGCGCCGTCAAAGAACGTCGCCATCGTCCGATCTGCATCGTTGACTTGGCCGTGCCGCGCGACGTGGAAGCTGAAGTCTCCCGTCTGGACGACGTCTACGTCTACAGCATGGATGAACTCGGCGCCGTCGTCGAATCCGGCAAAGAAAGCCGCAAGGCCGCTGTAGTCAAAGCCGAAGTGATCATCTCAATGCGCGTGCAGGCTTTTGAAAAATGGCTTGAGATGCGTGCAGCCGTGCCCGCCATCGCCCGCATCCGCAACCGCGCGGAAAAGGCCCGAGAAGAATTGACGCAAAAAGCAATCAAGCAGATTGAAAAGGGCGCAGACCCAGCCGTCGTGATTGACCTCTTCGGCAAAGCCTTCATGCATAAGCTTCTGCATGATCCCACCGTGCTTTTGCGTAATGCCGAAGGTCTGACCAGTGAAGAGCGCGAGCATATGACGATGATTGTGGGCCACTTCTTCGGACCTCGCTAAAATTCCTCTTTTTTCAGAGACAAGCAACGGACGCGTACAATTTCAGTCGCGTCCGCTTTCTTTAGCGATTTCCTCATACGAATTTTCCCTGGCCGTCTGAAATACCCGGCCGTTCTTTTTTGTGCCATGAAAGAAAACATTCGCGCCAAGCTTCTCGGTCTTTGCCGTCGTCTTGAAGAACTCGATGCCATGCTCGCAGCACCTGATGCAGCAGACGATATGAAGCGCTTCACGGAACTTTCGCGCGAACGCGCCGAAATCGAACCGGTTGTTCTCAAGACCAAGGAATACGAACAGACGCTCGAGGACATCGCTACGGCCGAAGAAATGGCCAAGGATCCCGAAGTCGCCGAATTCGCCCGCGAAGAAATGCTCGCCGGCAAGAAAAAGCTCGAAGAACTCGAACAGGACCTGCAAATCCTGCTTTTGCCGCGCGACCCGGACGACAATAAGAACACTTTCCTTGAAATCCGAGCCGGCACGGGAGGCGAAGAGTCGGCGTTGTTTGCGGGCGACCTGCTGCGCATGTACATGCGCTACGCGGAACGCAGCGGTTGGCGCGTGGAAATCGTCAGCAAGAGCGACTCGGATCTCGGCGGCTACCGTGAAGTCATCTGCCGAATCATCGGTGAAGGTGCATACAGCCGACTGAAATTCGAGTCCGGCGGCCACCGCGTGCAGCGCGTGCCGGAAACAGAAGCTCAGGGCCGCGTGCACACTTCGGCCTGTACGGTTGCTGTCATGCCCGAAGCCGACGAAGTAGAAGCCGTCAAGATCAATCCGCAGGATCTGCGCATTGACGTATACCGCGCTTCCGGCGCCGGCGGCCAGCACGTGCAGAAAACAGACTCTGCTGTCCGCATCACGCACTTGCCCACGGGGCTTGTAGTCGAATGTCAGGACGAACGTAGCCAGCGCCAAAACAAGGAACGCGCCATGAGCGTTCTGGCCAGCCGCCTCTACGCCATGGAAGTTGAGAAGCGCCGCAGTGAAGAAGCAAGCACTCGCAAGAGCTTAATCGGCAGCGGCGACCGCAGCGAACGCATTCGCACATACAACTACCCGCAGGGCCGCGTCACCGACCACCGCATCAATCTGACGCTCTACAAGCTCGGTGCGATTATGGACGGCGACCTTGATGAAATTCTGACCGCGCTTCAAAACGAACATCGCGCCGAACTGCTCGCCGCGATGGGAGAAAACGCGTGACGACGGTTGCGCAGGGCTTGTTTCAGGCTATAGGACGCGTTTCCCGTTCGGAAGCGCGACTGCTGCTTGCAACAACCATCCGCAAACCCAAAGAATTTCTCATCGCACATCCGGAATATTCCCTCACGGACGAAGAAGTCTCGCTTTTTGACTCCTATCTGCAACGCGCCCAGGCCGGAGAACCCATTCCCTACATTGTGGGCACGCAAGAGTTCTGGGGACGCCCCTTTCACGTCACGCCCGCCACGCTCATTCCGCGTCCGGACACCGAAACGCTCATCGAAGAGGCTCTGGCATTTCTCCAGAATCTTGAAGCGCCCCGCGTTCTTGATCTCGGCACCGGCAGCGGCTGCATTGCCGTGACGATTGCGCTTGACTGCCCCAAGGCTCAAGTCTGGGCCTGCGACAAAAGCAAGGACTCCCTGAACGTCGCCAAAGGCAACGCTGACGCATTCGGCGCCAAAGTGACGTTTGTCGAAAGCAACTGGTTTAGCGCCTTTGCCGACGAGAAATTCGATCTCATCGTCTCCAATCCTCCTTACATCGAAGAAAACGACGAACACCTCAAGGCACTTTGCTTTGAACCCATCAGCGCGCTCACATCCGGCACCGACGGGCTGGACGATATTCGAATTCTGGCGGCTGATGCGCCCAAACATCTCCGCGAACACGGCAGCATCATTGTTGAGCACGGCTACAATCAGGGAGAATTGGTCGCTGCAATTTTCCGGTCGACGGGCTTTGCGTCCGTGCGTACGGTACACGACCTCGGGGACAATCCACGGCTTTGCTGCGCCACGCTCTAAAACCCTGTTTTCGGGCGTTGGTGGCGCGCAACGCCGTCTTCTTTTGAAAGGACGAACCGAAAATGGAAATCTTGAAGTTGCTTCAAGAGCGTCACACCACCAAAAAATACGACGCTTCCCGCAAAATCAGCGACGCCGATTTCGATCTGCTGTTGGAGTCGTTGCGCCTGGCCCCTTCTTCCGTCAACTCTCAGCCCTGGGAGTTCTTCATTGCCGACACGAAGGAAGCCAAAGAAAAGCTTCTGCCTGCCATCGCCGACTTCAACCATAGCCGCGTGACGGATTCCGATCGTTTGATCGTCTGCGCCATTCACACTGATCTGGATGAAACCTACTTGCAGGATCTGGACGATCAGGAAGAAGCCGACGGCCGCTACCAGGATCCCGCCTACAAGGTTGACAATGGTCAGCGTCGTCGCTTCTTCGTCGGCAAATATCGCGATGCCGGCGAAATCGCCTGTTGGGCCGGTAAGCAGGCCTACATTGCTCAGGGCTTCCTGCTCTACACCGCAGCCGCTCTCGGCATTCATTCCACGCCGATCGAAGGTTGGGACGCCGACAAGGTTGACGAAATTCTCGGCTTGCGCGAAAAGGGCATGCACGCCCAGTACGCCGTAGCGCTCGGATACGGCGCTGCCGACGACCACAATGCTGCTCGCCCAAAGTCACGCTGGCCGGCTCAGCGCATCTTCCACAAACTTTGAATGAACACGCGCAAGCGTTCGGCCTCACGCCAATCGCTCGCGGCACACGTCCGACATGCACATTCGTGAACTGATTCAACTGCTCGACAGCATTCTCGATCCGTCTTCCTACCGTGACTACGCGCCCAACGGCCTGCAGGTGCAGGGCAGCCGCGACGTCAAACGTCTGGTGACCGGCGTCACCGCCTCGCTTGATCTCATCGAAGCGGCCGCCGCTCAAGGCGCCGACGCCATTCTTGTGCACCACGGCTGGTTCTGGAAGGGCGAAGAAGCGCGGATCACCGGTATTCGGTACCAGCGCATCTCCCGTCTGATCGAAAGCGGTATGCACCTCATTGGCTACCACCTGCCGCTTGATGATCATCCAGAAATCGGCAACAACGCATTGCTCGGAAAAGCCCTGGGCCTTTCGGGCGATATGCGCTTCGGCGATTACGGCTGGTCGGCACCATGCGACTGCGCGATAACGGTGCCGGACCTCGCCGACCGACTTGAAACTCTTTTAAACCGCAAACCGCTTGTCTTGGGACCGCAACAGGGGGAAATCCGACGCATCGGTTGGTGTACGGGCGCAGCGCAGGACTTGATCGAAGAGGCTGCCGCCATCAGCTGCGACTGCTTCATTTCGGGAGAAGTGAGCGAGCGCACTTTCCACCAGGCCAAGGAACTCGGCATCACCTACTTTGCTTGCGGACACCACGCTACCGAACGCTTCGGCGTGCGCGCTCTGGGCGAACGAATCGCCACTGAAACGGACATAGACGTCACATTCATCGACATCGATAATCCCGTTTGATCCACACGCAGACAACCTCTCCGAGCCTCTGTCAGGACTTCTTGGCAGAGGCCTCTTTCAATAGATCGCGAATTTCGCGTAGCAGCGCGATGTCTTCGGGCGTCACTTGAGGTTTGGCCGCCGCTTCCTCCTCTGCCTTTTCCTTGTCGGCCTTGGCAAGGGCTTCCAGACGGACTCGCAGTCCCGTAACCACTTTGATAAGCCAGAAGATCACGAAAGCGAGAAGCAGGAAATGCACAACGGCCGTAAGAAATGCACCATAGCCAAAAACCGTTGCTCCTGCGGCAGTCAGCGCCTCATAGGTACGCGGTCCCGTGTAACCCGCAGGTTCCGATAACACGATAAAAAGACCGGTGAAGTCGGGCTTGCCCACCAGAAAGCCCAGAAGCGGATTGATCAGGTCTTTGACCAGACTGTTGACAATGGCGGAAAACGCCGCGCCAATGATCACGGCAACTGCCAAATCAAGCACGTTACCCCGCGAAATGAAAGTCTGAAATTCCTGCAGAAACTTTTTCATTATTCCTTCCTTCTTTCGATCTGATTTTTATTTAAATTCAGTATGTTAAGTGATTTTTCTCGCGATTTTCAAGCGATTTCGGTAAAATTCAACCTTCTTTGATTTCCGAAAAGCTCGGTTCCTCAGCTAGGCTGAGTTTTCCCCTTGTCGTTCTTTTGGTGTTTAGATACTTATGATGGTTTTGTACTCGGGTGCCACCTGCCCCTTTTCGCACCGCTGCCGTTTCGTTCTTCATGAAAAAAGCGGCGACTTTGAAGTGATTGACGTTGATCCGAGCAACCCGCCCGCCGAGATCACCAAGCTCAATCCCTACGGCGAACTGCCCATCCTGATGGAACGCGATCTGACGCTGTATCAGTCCACAATCATCAATGAGTATATCGATGAACGATTCCCGCATCCGCAGCTGATGCCGGCCGATCCCATTATGCGTGCGCGCGCCCGTCTTTTCATCTACACGTTCGAACGCGAACTCTTCAGCTTCGTACGCCTGCTTGAAAAGCGCGACGCCGACGAAAAGCGCAAAATGATAGCCCGCGCACAGATCCGCGAACAGCTCATCCAGCTCTCTCCGATTCTTTCGAAGCACAAGTACCTGATGGGCGACGAATTCACGATGCTCGATATCACGCTGGCCCCGTTGCTCTGGCGCCTTGGGCTGTACGGCATCGATCTGCCGAGCTCCGCCGCTCCGCTGCTGAAGTACGCCGAAACGGTGTTTGCCCGCAATTCGTTCATCGACTCGATGACGCCTTCTGAAAAAGTGATGCGCCGTTAATTTCCGTCAAGGAGACTCTCATGGCTCTGAACAACAAAACGGTCGTCATGCCTCTGCAGTGTCCGGATTTCCGCCCACACTTGATTGAGGCCATTGTCAATTGGTGTGAAAACCGCGGACAGACGCCCTACATGCTCGTCGAAGTCGATGATGCGTGCGACGTGCCGCGCCATCTGGCCAATCCCGACAACACCATGGTTTTCTGCATTTCCGAAGAAGCCGTGAACAATTTCGTGATTGACGATGAGGCCGTCTCCTTCCAGGCTCGCTTCGGCGAAAGCATCAGTAGCATCTACATCCCGCTCAATCGAGTGGCCGCCGTTTATCCGAAGGAAGACACCAATCTGGTGACCTACTTCCCGGTGACGCCGACGCCTGAAAAGAAAGTCAAAAAAGATGAACCTACGGACTTCCCCGTCTTTACGAAAGTCTGACCTTCATCTGTATAATGCGCTCTTCTTGCCTCAATAGCTCAGTTGGTAGAGCAACCGCCTTGTAAGCGGTAGGTCGTCTGTTCGAGTCAGTCTTGGGGCACCAAATCTCAACCTCCAGCAGGATGCTGCTGGAGGTTTTTTTTCACGTTCTTCTGCAGGATCCATTCAACAGCAATTTGTTTGCACGGTTTTGCAGGTACCTAACTCGGAGTTATCTTGCGGCATACCAAGGTAGCACCAAGACTGTTGGGCGAACTCTTAAAGTACCCCAAAACTGTTGATGTTCAAACCAACCGTCCAACACATGGACAGTGCAGTAGGAATTTTCAGTTTTCATAAGTTCTCCTACATGGCAATTACCGATCTTGCGCACTTCTTTCTGCGCTGAACCGATTTTCCCTTTAAAAACAGTCACTTACTATGTTCATAGAGAAGTTTTTCTCTATACAGAGAGAACTTTTTGACTTAAATTTCCTTAGTAGTCAGGAAATGACTACAAATTTTTTATTGACTTTTAGTTTTCAGCAGCGTATATTTCGTCTCATAAAAAATTAGTCATCGATTGACTAATAGACTGCAGAAAACTACAAGGACTGTTATGATTAGCTCAACCATGTACAAGACGACTCATTTCGAACAGCGGCTGTCCCAGCGTGGAATTCGGCAGGCTTGCATTGAGCTCACACTTGCTTTCGGAAACAAGGTAGGGGACAAAACCATTTTTGATAAAAAGCTGTGCCGGAAGATGCTTGAAGAGCTGGAATCGATGAAAAAAGCGCTAACCCACATTCAGAGCATCGGGGGTTATACCGTCGTCGAAACTGATGGCAAGCTAATTACTGCATATCGAAAGGACAGTTACTCTCGCAACAAGGCACACAAAGGCTATTGCTAAAAACGAATCTTCTCGAGATCAAAAAATGATTGAACAGCAACAACTCAACATCACTTATTTCACGCTTCTTGTAAACGCACACCTGACCGAACAGGGAAATCAAGAGCAACTCTACGAAGCCAAAGACTGGACATCGTTCGTGCATACATGGGGTACAGAACTTGGGCTGCACCACGAACTCATAGCCGAACTCGCCAACAAGCGTTACTTTGTAGATGCAAACTACTTCTTTCAACGCACAAAACAGCAGATTGAAGATGGCACTTCCCCTATCGACACCATCCTGTCAATCTCAGCCGATGTATCTAGGCACAGCGGCTATCCTATCCTGCAAAAAGGTGTTGCCAAAAGTTGTGCGGCCTATCTTTCCTCTTGTGCAGAAAACTCTGATACCGCAATTCTTTGTTGCGGCTTTTCCGCTCTGCCCGTCGTAATGATTCTTCTCACACAAGGTTTAAGAGTTGATTGGCACTTTCCGCCTCGCGACCCAATCGAATCGTCACTTTTGCCTTATTTGCCCAAGATTTGCGGTGCAGGACAATTGACAATTAAGTCGCTTGAAAACCGGATTGGACCTTTAGCCGGGCATAAGAGCATGGCCAGTGCTTTCGTCTTACCGACAGGTTATTCCGTCGGCTTCTACCTCCTCCCAAATTATTGGGATTCGCCGATAGACGGAGAGTCGGCAGAAGAACTTGCTGACACAAGCATGATCCTGCACTTCGCAGAAATTCTGTGGTCAAGAAAACAGGCTCAACAGAAATTTAGAGAAGAGTTGGTTGACAGAAACATACTCCAGAGCGTTCTGCTACTTCCTCCGGGAGGATTGAATTTCTCAGGAGTGCAGCTTGCCGCTCTGCTCTTGCAAAAGGTGCGTCAATCCAACCTGGTACAGTTCGCTGATTTTTCGAATGAAAAACTCAGCAGGAAGGACTCGGACTGGCAAATTCCTTTCGACAGTTTGTCAAAAACCGGCGTGAAAGTGTCCGTTCAGAGTTTGGCTGCATCTGGCTACCTGTTGGACGTTAAGCGCCACGTCATGGCGTGCTCGCAAGAATTACAAACCATGACGGCCGGGGAAAGCCTTGCACTCAAGGATCTGGTCTCAATTACCAGAGCACAGAGCATCCCCGAAAATGACGGATCTGGATCGTGCATGGCAATTAGAGAAGTGCTCGCTTCTGACATCAACGACTTGGGCATTATTCGAGAGCCGCAAAAAAATATTCAGGTGGGACAGAACGGCGTCTCTCGAGCAATCAACGCATGGCTCAAACATGGCGACATTCTCATTGCCATCAAAGGCAGCGTTGGCAAAATCGGTTTTGTACAGGACATCCTGGCTGACATAACTGACAGCCAAGATGCTGACAATAAATGGGTAGCAGGGCAGTCGTTTGTCAAGCTTCGAATCAAGCCTAGCCAAACGAACAAGCTGACACCAGAATATTTGTTCCGGTACCTTAAGTCGCCTCAAGTTCAGAAGTACTTCGCGTCCCGATCACTCGGCGTCTCCATCCCAATGATCAAGATGGCGGATATCGAAGCTTTGCCTGTTAGACTGCCAGCAAAAGAAGCCATTGAAGGCGAGACTGCTCTACACAACAAACAGCTGACTATTGAGAAGGAAATTCAGCGGCTACAGCAAGAGCTAAAAAACTTGGAACTGGACCTCAACACGCTATCCTGATTCTCAAATTCGAAACGGTGGTGCTGCTATTCGAAGGCTTTCGGGTAACAGCACGCCTTGCTTCGATATCGTCGCATAAAAGACCAGTTCAAAGATAGTTACGGGAATACAGCGCCGATAGTGCGTTCCGTCGCACCATTGATTCCAGTTTGATCGAGACTGGAACCCGTACTATGGACAACAACAAGGATTTTCATCGGCTATGCAAACAAAATACTGTACGCCGATGGGTTAAGAGAGAACTACAGCAACAGAAATTTTCAAAAACAGAAATAGTCAAGCACATTGTCGAATTGCGAGCAGAAGGAGTCACCGCTTCGGGAGCGTGCGACTTGTTCCAAATTCACAGAAGCACCTATTACCACATTAAAAATGCGTCTTAAATCCATAACTCCTAACAGTCTCGTAGATGCAATCAGGACGTTTCAAGTCCAGCGTCGATTCAGTTACGGAGTCAAGCGGATGGCGATAGAAATGAGCCGGCAATTCAATGTAGCAATCAATCACAAACGAGTTGCGCGGTTGATGCGAGCCTATGGTCTAAATGCGAGAATCCGTAGAGGAAAGAAGAATTTCCCCTCGAGGCCGCAACAGCTGTTTGGTTGATGATCGTCCGACCACCAATTTGCTTAAGCGCAACTTCAAAGCAAAGAACCCCAGAACGAAGTTTGTATCCGATATGACGTTTTTCCATACCAGAGAAGGATGGCTGACATTGAGCACCATTAAGAATCTGTGTACCAAAGAAATCGTTGCGTGGGATTTTGTCACCAGAGCGACAGTCGAACTAGCTCTGAGAACACTGAGGCAAATTCACCTTTACGGCGGAAGCCTACTGCATAGTGACCAAGGTGGTACCTACACCAGTCCTGTTTACCGAAATGAAGCTGAGAAGCTCGGCATTACCTTGAGTTATTCAAGGAAGGGCAATTGCTATGACAACGCAAGCATGGAAAATTTTTATGGTCACTTGAAATCTGAGACTATCTACCAGATGCCATTTCATCAGCGATACAGCTCAACACGGAAAGAGCTCAGAGCAATCATCAGCGACTATATTCAATGGTATAACGAAGAACGAATCCAGGAAGGACTTGGATATCTATCCCCCTCAGACTTTTTCAAAAAAAGAACTTGGAAACTGTCGCAAATTAGGGGTTGGTTCAAATTTGAATGTGATTGAAAGAGACAAGCACCTATCACCCTTGCTCGGACAGTTAAACATATCTTAAGCGTGTCTTAGAAATGAATAGCGTCTGCTCGTTCTGATGAAAACAACGAACAGTGCTGAATTAAGGGATTACAAGTCATGGCTAGACTAAAACCGGAAGAACGTGCTCGGCAGTGGATTGACATGAAATTGCAGGAAGCTGGCTGGCAGGTTATTAATCGTGATGAGTTTTCTCCCGATATGACCGCCGTTGCTATACGAGAAGCCGCAATGCAAGGCGGCCTTGAGGCTGACTATCTGTTACTGGTCGACGGCAAGGCCGCTGCTGTCTTGGAAGCTAAACGAGAAGAGATAGCTCTCGACAACCCCCACTTGGTTGCCCAAGCAGAAAAATACAGTGAAAAAGTTTTACCTTGGTATCCAACATGGCAGCTTCCCTTACCCTTGATTTATCTTTCCAATGGCAAAGAAATAGCTTTTAAAGATCGGCGTAATTCCAACGCCAAGTACCAAATAATCCAAAAATTCCCTCGCCCGTGGGATCTGGCAAGAAAGCTTGGCCTAGGAGATTTTTCAGGACTGCCGCATCTTTCCCCCAAAGGCTTACGTCATTGTCAATATGAAGCTCTCACCAATCTTGAAAAATCTTTTAAATCTGGTAAGAAACGTGCAGTAATGATCCTAGCCACAGGCTCAGGTAAAACTTTTACCGCCTGCATGCTTACCTACCGCATGTTAGCCTTCACGAGAATGAAGCGAGTTCTGTTCCTCGTTGACCGAAATAATCTCGGCGTAGCGGCTAAAACAGAACTTCAGACTTTTAAACTCACCGAGAGTGGCAAACCGTTATCTGAAATCTTTGGAGTTGAACACCTAACCAACCACCCCATTGATTCCCGGACGCGCATCGTCGTTAGCACAATTCAACGCTTGTACTCGCAACTGACCGGCAAACTTGACGATTACTCCGAAGAGCAGGAAGACACGCTCTCACTCAGAGAAAATGAAGATGAAGTAGAACTTCCTGAAAATCCTGCCCTTCCCTCCGACTTCTTTGATCTCATCATCATTGACGAGTGCCATCGCTCTATCTACAGCAATTGGCAAAGAGTATTGGCGTACTTTCACACAGCTCGCCTTGTCGGCATGACTGCAACTCCCATCCCAGAGACCTTAGCCTTTTTTGACAACAATGTTGTTGCTAAATACACCTACGAGCAATCTGTATTGGATGATGTAAACGTCGGGTTTCGTGTTTATCGCATTAAAACAGAAATTAGCGAAGAAGGCGGTGAGATTGAAACTGGTGATAAACTAGGCGTAATGGTTCGCAAAGACGGTAAACATAAGACTCAAACCGCAATTCAAGATCGATCATTCGATAAAACTCAGCTTAACCGCAGCATTGTCGTTCGTGATCAAATCCGCAAAGTCCTGCAAACCTACAAGAACGCTGTTTACAGCCAAATGTACCCTGAACGCGAACCGAACTTTGATTACTTACCTAAAACTCTCATATTTGCGGTAAGTGAGTTGCATGCTCAGTTAATTGTTGAGGTCGCCAAAGAAGTCTTCAATAGAACTGATGACAGATTTGTGCAAAAAATCACTTATTCAGTAGGTAACAGCAACGATCTCATTAAGAGTTTTCGTAACGATGTCGATTTCCGCATTGCGGTAACCGTCACCCTGGTTGCGACGGGTACTGATATTCGCCCCCTTGAAGTTCTGATTTTCTTTAATGATGTCCGTTCTGAAACGCTTTATCAGCAGATGAAAGGACGAGGCTGCCGCACAATATCAGACTCTCAACTTCAAGCGGTCACTCCTAATGCCAAAAACAAAGAACTTTTCTTCTTGGTAGATGCAGTCGGTGTGACCGAAAGCGAAAAAATTGTTCCCAGCGCTGTCAGTGGAGAAGTTTCTGAGCTCAAGCCTTCACTTGAAAAACTTTTTGAGCAGATGGCGCTTGGGTATCTTCCAGATGACTATTTTTATCTTCTTGCAACCAAGCTCAGTTGTATTGGAAACCGTGCTGATCCGGAAGATCTCAAGGACTACACTGAGCTGTGTCCTGTTCCTCCAACGGAATGGGCGGGGCGCATCATAGATAAGCTTGAATCGCAGACATTACCTCCTTTTGTCTCGTCCAGCGCATCCAATGCCGAACGCAAAGCAGTGATCTCGGGGCTTCTATCAAACGTTCCAGCCCGCAAAAAATTGGTAGAAATCGCTAAAGGGTATGTGAAGGAAATCATCGGAAAGACAGACCATATTGTTTCGGCGGGCTTCTCAACTGAAGAAGCACAAGCCTCGACACAAGCATTTGAAAAATATGTGACGGAACACCGAGATGAAATCGAAGCGTTACGCCTCATCTATAACGAAATGTCAGGATTGCTGACTCGCACACTTATCGATGATTTGGCTAAACGACTACACCAAGATCTTCCTGGTTTTAATTCAGGTCGACTTTGGAATGATTACGCCCTACTAAATCCGGGTAAGGTAAAGCCGCTAGGGAAAGACATCGAAGCGGTTACCAATCTTATACAGTTGGTGCGTTTTGCATATAAAACAATTGACAACCTTTATTCACTCACTTCAACAGTGGCGCAACGGTTCGAGTTGTGGTGTGGCCAAGCACAGCGCACCATAACACCAGAACAAAAAGAACTATTTCGCAAAATAGCGGGATTTGTGGCTCAGAACGGAGGTTGCGACTTCGACACTCTCTCGGCAGTGGTGCCTGAATATGTACACGGGATGCGGCAATTTTTTGCATCAAAAACCGCGGCCAATGCAGAACTCTATTCCCTTAATGAATTTATCCTCAAAGCAGCTTAACAATGGCAGACACTCAAGCTAAAGAAACTTCACTCATAAAAAAAGTTGGTCAACTTGCCGACATCATGTCCTCCGCAGGAGTTGGATTTACCGATTACCTAACTCAGCTCACCTATCTTTTATTTTTGAAGATGGATAAGGAACTGGTAGATGAAAATTGGGGGGATCAGTCCGTATCTAAGATTCCTATGGGCTACCGCTGGAATGACCTGCTAAAAGAAACTGGCGAGGATCTCGTAGACCATTATGAAAGTACGCTTGAAATTTTGAGCAAAGAAACAGGCATTGTCGGAACGATCTTCACAAAAGCATCCAACCGTATTGAAAGTCCCGTCCATCTAGAAAAGTTGATCTCCTTCATAGATAGAGAAAATTGGCTCTTGATGGAAGGCGATGTAAAAGGCAAGCTTTACGAAGATATTCTTCAGAAAAATGGAGCTGATAAAAAAAGTGGAGCAGGCCAGTACTTCACCCCACGAGCGCTTATCAATGCGATCGTGGACGTTGTAAATCCACGCATCGGTGAGACTGTTGCTGATCCGGCCTGCGGCACTGGAGGTTTCCTTTTGTCGGCATTTCAGCACATGGATCGTCAAACGAACGATTTAAGTAAAAAACGTTTTCTACGTACTTGTGCCCTTCGCGGGAGCGATATCACTCCTCTAGTTGTGACCATGGGGTCAATGAATATGTACCTCCATGGAGTTGGTCTAGATTCCACTCCGATCAAGTGTGAGGACTCTCTACTTCGTGAGCCGACTGATCTTGTAAACGTGGTCCTAGCAAATCCCCCGTTCGGCGCTCGGCCTTCAGGATCAGTAGAGATTCAACGCGACGATTTCGTAACGCAAACGAAGAACAATCAACTTAACTTCGTGCAGCACATCATGTCGCTTCTAAGGCGAGGTGGACGTGCAGGAGTCGTTCTCCCCGATAATGTTCTCTTTGAACGTGAGGGTAAAGACATACGTCGAAAACTTCTGACAGACTTCAATCTGCACACAATTCTTCGTTTACCAACTGGAATTTTCTACGCACAAGGAGTCCAAACTAACGTTCTATTTTTCAACAAGGGAGAACCAACCAAGGATGTCTGGTACTACGACTACCGGACCGGAATCAAGCATACGCTGGCAACCAAGCCTTTACAGCGAAGCAATCTTGATGAGTTTGTTCAGTGTTACCACACAGAGGACTTGTCCCTGAGGAAGGAACTCTTCAATGCTCAGAGCAACCCAAATGGGCGTTGGCGCAAATTCTCCGCTGATGACCTTTTAAAGAGAGAGAACGTTAATTTAGATCTTCCTACTTGGATTCAGGAAGAAAAGTCAGAAATTGAAATGCTCGATATCGATCAATTGCTTGAGCGAATGGAAACAGAGCTTCAAGTTCTTAATTCAGCCTTTGCTACTCTTCGCAAGGAACTCAACAATGAACTTTGATATCTTGCGTCAGAGAATTTTAGAAAAAGCCATTCAAGGCAAACTCGTTCCTCAGTTAGAGAGCGAACCAGAGGTTAACCAGGTCGGCGAGCCTCCAGAGAATGTGTCGTTTTCGATTCCAGAAAAATGGAAATGGATCCATTTTTCTGAAGCTATAGAAACAGTTTCTACAAAACTATTCCAGATCAAGTCCAAAGAAGTTCTAGATAAAGGACTTTATCCGGTGGTCAGCCAGTCAAAAGAGATACTTGATGGATATAGTGACAATAAAAATAAATTGATTCCAGAATCAAAGCTGCCAATTATTCTTTTCGGGGATCATACAAGAGTACTAAAATATATTGACTATAGATTTATAGTTGGAGCTGATGGCACAAAATTATTACGGGTAAAAAATCCTGCCTTATATCCAAAATATGTTTATATGGCTTTAAAGTGGCTTATAAATCTGACAAGAGAACGAGGATACAGTAGGCATTTTCAATTTATTAAATGTGTATATCTTCCCTGTCCCCCACTAGAGGAACAGCAACGCATCATTGAAAAAACCAAACAGCTTTTCGATCAAATCAACCAAGCAGAGAAGGCCTACAATGAACTTTCGGGGCCGCTCTCAGAACGATTCCGTCAGCTGTGCCTAGAGAAGGCCATTCAGGGAAAGTTGGTTCCACAGCTAGAGAGCGAACCTCCAGTAGAGCAAATTGGGAAGTTGATTGACAAAATTCCATTCCCTATCCCCTGCAAATGGAAATGGATTCAATTAAAACATGCGACAACGAAGATTACTGATGGCACGCATCATTCTCCCCCATCGTTTAATAACGGAGATTTTTTGTATATCACCGCTAAAAATATCAAATCCAGCGGAGTTGATCTTGCGAATGTTACTTATGTCTCTAAAAATATTCATGAGGAAATTTTTAAACGATGCAATCCAGAGCCGGGAGATGTCTTGTTCATCAAGGATGGTGCAACAACTGGAGTTGTAACAATCAATAATCTTGAGAATCCATTCAGTCTATTATCAAGTGTTGCATTATTAAAGGTTAAAAGAGAAATTTTATTGCCAGAATTTTTAATTCACGTTTTGCGCAGTCAATATACAAGAGATCTGGTTGCACGACAAATGCAAGGGACGGGAATACCTAGAGTAACTCTCAAGAAGTTGAAAGAATTCTGGATTCCTATTCCTCCACTAAATGAACAATATAGAATTTCAATAAAGCTGCAAAATTTAATTGCAACAATTCCATGTGAAAATTAATTTTATTTAATTGAAGTGATTTTCAGTAATAAGTCTTGAACTTTTTTGACGATACGCCTTTGCTCTTGAATCGGAGCTAGTGGAAAAGGCGTCTTCGAAATTCTCTTTACGGAAAGTCCTGGTTGTGCTGTTTTTGTTGCGTATTGATTAAGATTTAATGCCTTTAAAAAAATTGCAGCACAATCAGGATCTACTAAATTTCCTCCATCAGCAACTACTGCGTGCTCAGTAGCGTAAAATTTTCCATCAACTAGATTAATATTCCCGCAAAGCGCTCCTTGACGACCGATTAAAGGAAATCTTCCCTCTCGATTAAACTTATCGACATATCCTCTTTTTCCGTTTCCACCATAGCAAGGATAAGCACCAGAATCTTTTATTTCACTGGCTGAAATAAATTTTCCTGCTTTAAGAGAGAATACCGCCCCCAACTTAATCCATTTCCATTTTCCGGGTAACCTAAAGGGACAATTGTCAGGTATATCCCCGATCTGATTGACAACGGGTTCGCTCTCTAGCTGTGGAACTAACTTCCCCTGAATAGCCTTCTCCAAGCACAACTGCGTGAATCGTTCGGAGAGAGGCCCAGAAATTTCGTTGTAAGCCTCCTCAGCACGGCTAATTTGCTCAAAAAGTTTTTCAGTCTTCGCAACGATGCGTCGCTGTTCCGAAAGTGGTGGAAGAGGAAGTCTGCAATTTTTTAATTCTGAAGTTCCTAAGCGTTGTTGACCTGCGGTCCCTTTGAAATTTTCTACACCATAAGCTATGAACCATGGCGATTTCAAGAACAGCAGAAGGTAGTTCTGATCCAAAATGTTCTCATTTGTTCTTAGAACATGAAATTCACTTGATCCACAACCGATGCCATTAATCAAGCTATGTGCGATAGCTGATTTACGGTTTTGAAAACAAGGAGTGATTTTTGCAATAAGAATATCCCTATCAGCAAACTTAGTGTAGCCATTTTTTACAGTCTTCCAAGGCTTTTCTTCTTTCAATGCAATATAGTTCAAATATCCAGCAGATACTGCTGCCATAGGGATAAAAGAAACATTAATATTTGAATCAGTGGCTATGACTTTTGGGTTGATACAAGCTGCATCCAGTATACGAACCCACTTCCACTTTTCTGGAACAGTAAACGGTACATCATCTAGTGTCTCACTGATCTGTGCAACCTCAGGTTCGCTCTCTAACTGAGAAACGAAACAAAATTGAAAATACAGGCAAAATAAACGGCATTTCTATCAACAACGGAGATATTGAAATGTCCATTTCTTTTTTAGCCACACTCACCAACATCAAGCTTTTTAAGCTATTTTCAATTCATCACCAAACGTTAAACTCAAAACCATCACTACATCATTCGAAAGTTCTACAAACATTGAGCATAAAAGACCTCTGGCCTATATGGATAAATGAATATACCAACTTAAAAACATGGACCGACAAACATGCTTACCAACGACGATATGCTTTAGGCGAAAAATATATATTTCCCATAATTGGCTCACATAAACCAAATCAAATTTCAATAAGAAACATTGTTGATTGCCTAGAATTGGCAATGCAAAATACTCAGCAAACTCATTTAAAAGTTCTGATTGCGTTATCGCAATTTTTGCGCTGGTCCACTGCTAAACAACTACGCGATCCTAATAATCGGCTCCCCACCGACATTGAGCTAATCGAACCTTACCTGGGCTCTCGCCTACGCAAACCCTGCGGTCACCACCCTTCTGTCGATTGGCGAGATATACCCCTGTTTATTTCTCTGCTAGTTAAGGAAACCAGCATCAGCGCGAAGGCACTTCTTTTCACCATTCTCACAGCCTCTCGTCTGCAATCTGTCTGCCAAGCCCAATGGAATGAAATAAATTTCCTCCTTAAGGAATGGCAAATTCCCTCCTCCCACATGAAGGGCAAACAAGGCCATAACAGGCCACACGAGGTACTCTTAAGTTTCCAAGCGACGAAACTCCTCTATTCCCTAACTCCTTCAGGATCTAATGGAACGGGAAATTTAATCTTCTCAGCAACCGGTAATGAACTGTCCGGGACTGCGTTACGTAAGCTCATTCGTAAGCTTGACAAGGTGGCACTCGAACGCGGACACAGAGGGTTCAGAGATCCTCTTCAAAACAATCGCGTGGCGGTGACCCACGGGTTCCGGGCATCTTTTGCAACATGGGCTCAAGAAACAGGGCAAGACATGTCTGTTGTCGAGCGGTGCTTATCTCACATTGACCCAAGCGATCGATACCACGGAGCATACCGCCGAGGACAAATGATCAGTCAGCGCAAAAAACTTTTGCAAGAATGGGCAGATTACTGTTATTCCGCAGTCGAACCTCCCTGTAGCTGCAGAAAAACACCAAATGTTCCTAAGTAACCATCAAACGGCAATTTCGTTTTTTCAGGGCTATGCACATCAGGAGCATCCTCAATCAAGCAGATAGATCGACCAAACGATGTTATCTGTCAATCTTGTACTCGGAGGCAATTTCACCCGCAAAAAAAAGTCGTTTGCTTTGATGTTCTCAGGTGCTTTCTTTCCGTTAGATCACCGAACGGAAAGAAAGCTGAAAGAAAGGAAGGAAAAAACGGCAGACATTGAGAACACCGACATGTCTGCTGTCAGATGCGATTAGTTCCTTGTTTGTCCTCTACCAAAAGTCGCTTAACTCTTGGAGCTCGCCGCGCCCCAAACATCAGCCCAAGAACCGGTGAGCGCCCCTTTGGCGTAGTCAACCACGCGGTTTTCAAAAAAGTTGGTGTGCGTCACGCCAAGCATCGCGTCGACCCAGTTGAGAGGATTTTTCTCCGACTTAAAGATCGGCTTCAAGCCGAGTCCCATCAGGCGACGATCGGCAATGTAGCGGATGTAATCCTTGACTTCCTGCTTGGTAAGGCGCTTCATGTCGCTTACGCCGAAGGCGAGTTCAATGAAACGATCTTCCAGGTCAACCATCGTTTCGGCGATCGAGTAGATGCGTGCCTTAAGTTCATCGTTCCAGAGCTGCGGATTCTGCTTGATGTACTCACGAAAGAGCATCGTCATGGATTCGGTGTGCAGCGTCTCGTCAGCAATCGACCAAGCAATGATCTGCCCCATGCCCTTGAGTAGTCCGTTGCGCGGGAAGTTGAGCAGCATCACGAAGCTCGAAAACAGTTGCATCCCTTCGGTGAAGGCCGAAAAAGCGGCAATCTGGGCGGCAAGCTCGTTTTCCGACAGGCACTCGTTAAAAAACTCGTGCTTTTTGGCCATCGCCTCGTACTGCAGAAACTCGTTGTAGACGGTCTCGGGCAGGCCCAGCGTCTCGATCAAATGCGAGTATGCCGCGATATGCACCGCTTCTCGGCCGGCAAAGCTCGAGAGCATCATGCGGATTTCCGGTTGAGGGAACTGCGGCAGATAAGTCGTGACGTAGGCTCCCGACACGTCGATGTCACCCTGCGTGAAAAACCGCAGGATCTTCGTCAAAAAATCGCGTTCGGAATCCGTGAGCTTGAGCTGGAAGTCCTTGACGTCTTCCATCATTGGCACTTCCGTCCAAAGCCAGTGCATTTGTTCGCTTTGAACGAACGCATCGTAGGCCCACGGGTAGGCAAAGGGCTTGAAGTAATTGCGGTTGCCCGCGAGTTTCAGTGCGCTTTTCTGCATTTCTTATCCTTCACAAGCAAGGCAGCCGGTGTCGTCGGCCACAGCCCGCATATCAATTTCGTCCTCAAGACGCCGACGGACGGCAACCTGGCCGACCTTGTCGGCTTTTCTCAGCTTGTCGCTGCGGCAGTAGTAAAGAGACTTCAGCCCCTTCTTCCAAGCCATAAAGTGGCAGGCGTGCAGATAACCGATCGGCACGTCGGGTGCAAAGAAGAGATTGACGCTCTGGCCCTGGTCAATATAGGGCTGGCGATCAGCTGCCAGTTCAATGATCCAGCGCTGATCGATTTCCTGAGCCGTCTTAAATACGTCTCTGACCTGCTGCGGCAAATCCGTGCGGTGTTGCACGCTGCCGTCGTGGGCAATCAGATCACTCCAGACTTCGTCCGTATCGAGACCGAGTTCAGCCAAAACGCGTTTGAGGAAGCGATTCTTGACGATATGCGCGCCGGAAATCGTGTCCTGCCGAAAAACGTTGGCTCGAATCGGTTCGATTGACGGGCTCGTGCCGCCCGTGATCAGCGACGACGAGGCGTTAGGAGCCACGGCCATCCAGTGGCTGAAACGACGGCTGACGCCGGCAGCGGCCGCATCGGGACATGCTCCGCGCTTTTCACACAGAACCTTGTCGGCACGCTCGCATTCGTTTCGGATGTGGCGAAACATCGCCATGTTGGTCACTTTTGCGACAACGCTCTCAAAGGCAATGCCGTTTTTCTGCAGATAGGCATGGAAGCCCATGGCACCGAGCCCCACACTACGCTCGCGCATGGCGCTCAATCGCGCACGCGCAATCGTGTCCGGAGCGTGATCGATGAAGTATTGAAGCACGTTGTCGAGAAATTCCATCACGTCCTCGATGAACTGAGGCACGTGCTTCCATTGATCGAAGTACTCCAGATTCACGGACGAAAGACAGCAGACGGCCGTACGCTCCTCGTTCGTGGGCAAGAAGATTTCGGTGCAAAGGTTCGATCCGTTGATCTTGAGCCCCTGATCGGCAAGCCACTTGGGCAACACGCGGTTGGCCGTATCGGTAAAGACCAGGTACGGTTCGCCGGTGTGCATGCGCATTTCCAAAATACGCTGCCAGAGATCACGTGCACTCACCGTTTCAACCACTTTACCGGTGGCCGGGTGTTTGAGCTCCCACGAATCGTCATAGTCGGCATCACGCATACTCGCTTCGATCTTCTCCATGAAGGCGTCAGAAATATTGATGCCATGATGCAGATTGAGTGCGCGCATATTGGGGTCGCCCGTGGGCTTGCGCATCTCAATGAACTGAACGATGTCAGGATGATCAATCGACAGGAAGGCCGCGTAGGACCCGCGCCGCGTCGAACCTTGACGATACGCAAGACAGGCCGCATCGTAGACCTTGAGATGAGGCATGACACCCACGCTTTTGTCGTCAGCATTGCGAATGCCCACGTGAATGCCGACACCACCGCCGAGCATCGAAAGCCAGTTGACTTCGGAAAGCGTATTGACCAGCCCTTCGGCCGTATCGGGCATGTAGCTCAGAAAGCACGAGACCGGCAGACCGCGCTTGTTACGCCCGAAGCTCAAAACAGGCGTCGAAAAACTCAGCCAATGGCGACTCGCATAGTCATAAATACGTTGCGCATGTTCGGGATTGCTCGCAAAGCTTTCCGCCACAAAGGCGTAGCGCTCCTGCGGAGATGTTTCCCCTTCTCGCATATAGCTTTCGCGCAAGCGTTGCAGCCCCAACTCGTCAAAAAGCGCATCGCGCGATAAATCGATCTGAACGGACATAACTGATTACCCGGCAAGAAAAAAGAGCTAACCGCTGATGCGCGGCGCCTCTGATTTAGATGTCCGAAAAATACTATATGGCGATATGTTCGATCGCAATCACACAATATGCTGTTGTCTTTGCCGATGACTCGGCGCCAACCCGTTGATACAGCGGCAAAAATTGTCCCCGCTCTCAAAACAGCAAAACACACTTTTTGCCTTTTTCGACTGCCAAAAATGACAGTCTGCGTCTTTTCGCGCAATGAAAGCCACGTAAAGCGTTCTTTTTCTGCCGGGAAATAGAAGTTCAGCAGTAGAAGGAGGTAGAATGCGGGTTTTCCTGCTTGTGACGGGAGGGGTGATTATTCCCGTCATTTTTGTCTGCCAAGTACAAGAAACTTTGTGACGCTGTCGGCAAAGTGTTTCGTCGCAATCCGGACCGACGTTCTGATTTCGCGCAACGTTCCACAACATTTTCCCTAAAAACAGATCACTAGAAAGTTTGCTTTCCATCGAACTTTCATCAAGTTTTCATTTGCTCTGCAGATAAAGCACCTAAACTCTAGGCTGTCTCTTTCCTGCCTAAAAAAACAACAAGGACAGAGCGCATAAGTAGCCGTCACCGCTTTATTGTCGTTTGAGCGCTACAAAATCAAACTCTCGGAGCCAAAGTCGTCATGGACTTTCTTAATCATCTCGTCAGTGAGATCAACAGTGTCCTTTGGGGCGTTTTCTGCCTGATTCCCTTGCTGTGCGGCACGGGCATCTTCTACAGCATCAAGCTTCGTTTTGTGCAGGTACGCAAGTTCGGCCTCGCCACGCGTTTACTGTTCGGCGGCGCCACGCTTTTTGGCAAGCGTGCCGATAAAACGGGCATGAGCTCATTCCAAGCTTTGGCTACCGCCATCGCTGCTCAAGTGGGTACCGGCAACGTTGCAGGTACGGCCACTGCTATCGTCTCGGGCGGCCCCGGCGCCTTGTTCTGGCTGTGGGTTGCCGCCTTCTTCGGTATGGCCACCATCTTTGCCGAAGCGGTGCTGGCTCAGACCTTCAAAGGCAAAGACGCCAACGGCCACGTGGTCGGCGGCCCTGCCTACTACATCACCAAGGGTATGGGTGAAAAATGGCGTCCGATGGCCGTCTTCTTCTCTATCGCCATCATCATTGCTCTGGGTTGCATCGGCAACATGGTGCAATCCAATTCGATTTCCAACGCCATGCACACGGCTTTCGGCGTTCCGCTGGTCATCACCGGTATTGTGACAGCCATTCTCGCCGGTGCGGTTTTCTTCGGCGGTGTCGCCCGTTTGGCGTCTGTGACTGAGAAAATCGTTCCCTTCATGGCCGCCATTTACATCATCGGCGGCTCCTACGTCATTGCTTGTCACGCCGGAGAACTTGGCAATGCGTTCCGTCTGATCTTTGTGGCTGCATTTGATCCTCAGGCTGTTATGGGCGGCGCACTCGGTCTGACGGTTGCCAAAGCCATGCAGTTCGGCGTTGCCCGCGGCTTGTTCTCCAACGAAACCGGTATGGGTTCCACACCGCACGCTCACGCCGTTGCCAAAGTAGAGCACCCGGCCGAACAGGGGCTCGTCGCCATCTTCGGCGTTTTCGCCACCCTGATCGTTGTTACCTTCACGGGCATCGTGATTCTCGTGACCGGCGTACTCGACTTTCAGAGCACCGGCATTGCGCTCACTCAGAAGGCTTACAACGTGGGGCTGGGTTCGTTCGGCGTAAGTTTTGTTGCTATCTGCCTCTTCTTCTTTGCCTATTCAACGATCATCGGCTGGTACTTCTTTGCCGAACAGAACGTGCGCTTCCTCTTCTCTGAAAAAGCGCTCCTTCCCTATCGCGTGATTGTCTGCGCCTTCATCATTGTCGGCGCCACGCTCAAGGTTGATCTGGTGTGGGCACTGGCCGACCTCTTCAACGGCCTGATGGTCATTCCCAACTTGATTGCATTGATTGCTCTGCACAAGGTTGTCGGCAACTGCCTTGATGACTTTGAAGCCAAGTTGGCCAAATACGAGAAGACACAACAAAACATCTCTCACAGTTAACGAAAGTTTTACTGCAGGCAGTACGAGGCGCTTTCTTCACGAATGCGCCTCGTTTTGCATCTGCTCACGGACATCCAAACCGACACATCACACGGGCATGGTCATGCAAACGATTGAGGACCGCCTCAATCTCCGCACCCTGTAGCAGTTGCGTCTCGGGAGCCTCGTCGGCAACCGCACGTAACCAAAAACGCTCGCGGTTTACAGCACGATCGTATTGTTGTGCGGCCATTTCAGAAACCAGCAACGCCCCGGCTTCGAGTCTCTCGCGACTGCACTCGATGATTGCCTCGGCATACGTTTCGTTGCGATCCATCCAATGGAATAAATGCTCGGACGCAGCAAGACGGTCCGACTTGCTGCGATTGCACTTCGGACAAGCCAGTACAAAGTTAAATGTCCTTGTATGCGCGAATCGCGAGTACGGCAAAAAGTGGTCAACGTCGCAACTGGAATCCAACTTGCGACCGCATTGACGTCCTCCCTTGATTGAAATCAGAGGATTCCTTCGGAGTTGCTTACGCAACTCCAAGAGGTTGGTTCTCGCTGTTGGTGCCGGAGTTTCGTTCAAAAGGAACGTTGGCTCCTGCGCTCACTTCACGAGCGATGCGCTTTTTATCGTGTGCGCTCGGACCTGTC
>OJMI01000929.1_pt1 | contig 35611 bp, 20 predicted proteins | sample 1597131 | NCBI WGS metagenome assembly OJMI01 (sample SAMEA2452116, study PRJEB22498) | human gut metagenome | reverse complement strand
ACGGGGAACGACTATTCCTATCCCGAGTTGATTGCCGCCGCCGAAGCTGCACCGGCATTCCGTAGTATTATCAATCCCGATTCTCTCAGTTTCGCCAATCCTCCTTCGATGATCGATGCCATACGTCGTTATTGTCGTACGACCGGGCAGGTAGAACCCCAGACGCATGGCGAACTGACCCGTTGTATCTTCGAGAGTCTGCCATTGCGTTACCGTCAGGTTTTCGGTTATTTACAGGAGATGGCACCGTTTACCATCGAACGTCTGCACGTCATAGGCGGTGGTTCGCGGAACAATCTTCTCAACCAAAATACTTGCAATGCCGTAGGCGTACCGGTTTCTGCCGGGCCTTCCGAGGGTACGGCTATCGGTAATATCATGTTACAGGCCAAAGCTGCCGGTGATGTAAACGATATTGCGGCTATGCGTGCCATTATCGCCGATTCGATAGAACTTGCCGAGTTTATGCCTTGGGACAAAGAGGTATGGGACGAAGCTTATCGTCGTTATCTTTCGGTGTATCGTGAAGATATTTAAATAAGGAAATTAACCATAAATATAAAGTCATGAAAGAAAATCTTGTTCTTAAAGCGTATGAAATAGCCAAAGAGCGTTATGCCGCTATCGGTGTAAATACCGATGAAGTATTGGATAAACTTCAAAAAGTTCAAATATCGTTGCACTGCTGGCAAACCGACGATGTCGTGGGATTCGAGTCGGGCAGTGCCTTGTCCGGTGGTATTCAGACGACCGGTAACTATCCCGGTAAGGCTCGTAATATCGATGAAGTACGTGCCGACCTTGTTGAGGCTATGTCATTGATCCCTTCTAAACATCGTGTCAATCTGCATGAGATTTATGGCGATTTCGGTGGTAAATTCGTCGATCGTGATCAATGCGAACCTGCACATTTTGAAAGTTGGATGCAATGGGCTGCCGATCTCGGTATCAAACTCGACTTCAACTCATCTTCTTTTTCACACCCGAAATCGGGCAATCTTTCTCTCTCGAATCCCGACAAAGGAATCCGTGATTTTTGGATTGAGCATACCAAACGTTGTCGTGCTATTGCCGAAGAGATGGGTAAACGCCAGGGAGATCCCTGTATCATGAACTTGTGGGTACACGACGGTAGCAAAGATATTACCGTAAATCGTATGTATTACCGTAGTTTGTTCGAGCAGAGTCTGGACGAGATCTTCTCGGTGAAATACGATCACATGAAGACCGGTTTGGAATCGAAAGTATTCGGTATAGGTTTGGAATATTATACCGTCGGTTCCAATGAATTCTGTGTGGGATATGCTACCAAGAATCAAACCTTGCTGACCATCGATACCGGACACTATCACCCGACCGAAGTGGCTGCCGACAAGGTGTCGTCGATGTTGTTGTTCGTACCCGAATTGATTCTCCATGTAAGCCGTCCTATCCGCTGGGATTCCGACCACGTAACTATCATGGACGATTCTACGGTCGAACTCTTCCAGGAACTTGTACGTTGTGACGCTATGGATCGCGTACATATCGCGTTGGACTATTTCGATGCTTCGATCAATCGTATCGGTGCTTATGTAATCGGTACGCGTGCGGCACAGAAATCTATCCTCCGTGCTTTGCTGGAACCTCTGGCTACTTTGCGCAAATACGAAGCCGAAGACAAAGGTTTCCAACGTCTTGCTCTGCTCGAAGAAGCAAAGGCTATGCCGTGGAATGCCGTTTGGGATATGTTCTGTCTCAAAAATAACGTTCCCGTCGGGGAGGAATTTATTCCCGAAGTGGAAAAATACGAGAGAGAAGTTACCTCTAAAAGATAAAAAGTACTTACTGTAATAAAAAGGTTTATGGCGGAGATTGGTTTCGTCACAAACCTTTTTAGTCATATAAGAACGATATGGAAATCTTAATAGGATTATTGATCATAGCCGTTGGCGCCTTTTGCCAATCGAGTTGTTATGTCCCCATCAATCGTATCAAAGATTGGAGTTGGGAGTCGTATTGGATCGTGCAAGGCGTATTCGCTTGGTTGATTTTTCCCTTTTTGGGAGCGCTCTTGGCTGTACCCGAAGGACACTCGTTGTCCGATCTTTTCACGACCGAAAACTCTTTCGATATAATCATGACCATCATCTTTGGTGCTCTTTGGGGAGTCGGCGGTCTTACATTCGGTCTCTCGATGCGCTATTTGGGCGTGGCATTGGGACAATCGATTGCCTTAGGAACATGTGCCGGATTGGGAACGATTATGGGTCCTGTCTTGCTGAACCTGTTTTTCCCCGAAATGAATGCTTTGCAATCGCTTACTTTTGCTGTCATCTTGGGTGTGGTCGTAACGCTGGTGGGTATCGCTATCATTGGTGTTGCCGGTGGTATGAAATCGGCCTCTCTCTCTGATGAAGAAAAGAAAGCTGCTGTAAAAGATTTTAATTTTCCCAAAGGTCTTTCCATTGCATTGCTTGCCGGTTTTATGAGCGGCTGTTTCAATGTAGGTTTGGAATTTGGAAAAGAGATCAACTTTGGTTCACTTACGTCCGATATGTACAGAACGCTGCCGGCTACCTTGTTGGTTACATTGGGTGGATTTGTAACCAATGCGGTTTATTGTTTTTACCAAAATCAAAAAAACAAGACTTGGGGCGATTATAAGAAGTCGGCCGTTTGGGGCAATAACCTGTTGTTCTGTGCTTTGGCTGGAGTTTTGTGGTATAGCCAATTCTTCGGTCTCTCTTTGGGTAAAGGATTTCTGACGGAATCACCTACGCTTACCACGCTTGCTTTCTGTATACTTATGGCGCTCAATGTCGTGTTTTCCAATGTGTGGGGTATCATACTGAAAGAGTGGAAAGGCTGTTCGCGACAGACTATTGCCGTTCTGATGTTGGGTATTGTCGTGCTTATCGTCTCGACGTTTATACCCGAATTGCTTAAATAATTCAGTATACCAAAAATTAAAAAACAGAATACAATGAAATCAATATTAGAAGGACGCCCCGCATTGGCTCGCGAGGTGGAAAAAGTAGCCGAAGTAGCCGGATATTTGTGGCAAAAAGGCTGGGCCGAACGTAATGGCGGTAACATAACCATCAACATTACCGAGCTGGTCGATGACGAAATTCGTAAAATGCCTGCTATCGGGCCTGTAACTTCCATAGGGACGACGTTACCCAATATCAAAGGGTGCTATTTTTTCTGTAAAGGAACCAACAAACGTATGCGCGACCTCGCCCGTTGGCCGATGGAGAACGGTTCGGTAATACGTATTCTCGACGATTGTGCCAGTTATGAAATCATTGCCGACAATCTCGTGAAACCAACCTCGGAACTGCCGGCTCACTTGTCGATGCATAACCTGCTTATAGGGCGCGGCTCTACTTACAAAGCCTCATTGCATACTCACCCGATCGAATTGGTAGCTATGAGCCATGCTCCGAAATTCCTTGAAAAAGACGTGCTTACCAATCTTTTGTGGAGTATGATTCCCGAGACCAAAGCATTCTGCCCGAGAGGTTTGGGTATTATTCCTTATAAAATGCCCAGTTCGGTGGAGTTGGCCGAAGCTACGATCAAAGAGCTCGACGATTATGATGTGGTGCTGTGGGAAAAACACGGTGTATGTGCTGTCGGTGAAGACATTATGGACGCTTTCGATCAAGTCGATGTGTTGAGCAAATCGGCTCAAATCTATATCGATGCCAAATCTATGGGTTTTGAACCCGATGGTATGAGTGCCGAGCAGATGAAAGAATTGAGTGTAACCTTCAATCTTCCCAAATAATTAAATATTATAGAAGTACTGTTTTTATGAGAAAAATGACCTTATTGGCTTTCGCCCTCTTTGTGGGTGTGTTCGCTTCGGCCGCTCCGGCCAAGAAACGCACTGCCAAAGATGCCGCCCTTGCCATGGCCGACCGTATAGTGGCAAGTACCACATATCAGTTTAAAAATACGGAGACAGGTGAAACTTATCCGACAGTAAAGAAGCTTAAATATACCGAGCCTATCAAAGTAGGTTGTAAGTATAACGATTGGCATTATACCAATGGAGTTTTGCATATTGCCATGCTCGAACTTGCCGATAAGCTCGGCGACAAGAAGTATGAAGAGTATGTACGCAAGAACATGAATTTTGTGTTCAATGAAGGAAATCTCGAATTTTTTAAAAAGAAATTCGATAAAGCCCTTAAAGAAAGCGGTTGGATGGCCGTCCGTAAAATAAGTTGGCATATGATTTTCCGGGGTAAGAGGCTCGACGATAACGGGCCTATGGGCGCCTCGTTGATCGATTTGCAAATGCATTTGCCGGCTCCCGACAAAGCTTTTCAGGCTTATATCGATGAAACGGCCGATCACCTCAATTATGCCGAGCCTCGTCTTATCGACGGTACGATTGCGCGCATTTGGCCGCATGAGAATACCGTTTGGGCCGATGACTTGTTCATGGCGGTTTCGTTCCTTTGCCGTATGGGCGAAATGACAGGCGATATGAAATATTTCGACGATGCGGCCAATCAGGTGTTGCAATACAATAAGTATCTGTGGTGTCCCGAGAAGCAAATCTATTATCATTGCTATCATACCGATACCGATGAACATGGCGTAGCCCATTGGTCGCGTGCCAACGGATGGGTGTTGATGGCTCAGGCCGATTTGCTTTCCCGCTTGCCCGAAGACTATCCCCAGCGTGAAGCTCTTTTGGAGAATTTCCGTCAGCAGGTAAGCGGCGTTTGCCGTTATCAGGGCGAAAACGGTTTGTGGCATCAGTTGCTCGATAAGACCGATTCATACGATGAGGTTACCGGTACGGCCATGTTTACTTTCGCCATTGCTCGAGGTGTGAAAGAAGGTTGGATACATAAAGATTTCATCTATGTGGCCGAGCAGGGTCTCAAAGGTATTCTCAGTAAAATTTCGGAGAAAGGCGATCTCGAAGCTATCTGTGCCGGAACGGGTATCATGCCTTCTCTTACCTATTATTACAATCGTCCCCAGTTGAAGAACGATCCGATGGGTGAGGGTCCGGTATTGCGTGCATTAGTAGAGATGATGGACGCTCCTAAATATACCGAAATAAAAGCCGAACAACAATACGACCGTATTGTCGTAAACAAAAATTAAAAACAGAATCCGCTCGTTCCTCCTCTTGGGATGGAATAGGCGGATTCGATATTTTAAAAATCCAATAAATTTATGCGTATGAAAAAAAACTTGTTCCTTCTGTGCGCTTTCTTGGTTCCGGCCTTGATTTCGGCGCAGATTTCTTCTAAGGATGCATGGAAACAGGCTTCTAAACTTGAAAAGTCGATTGAAAAAACTTCTTTCCCGAAAAGAACGTACAACATTACCGATTTCGGTGCGAAACCCGATATGCCGGAGGCTCCTTGCCATGATGCCATCAATCTGGCTATCGTTACATGTAATCAGGCCGGTGGGGGTACGGTCATTGTGCCCAAAGGAACTTTCTATACCGGTCCCATCACGTTGAAAAGCAATGTCAATTTCCACCTCGAAGAAGGTGCCGTGTTGAAGTTCGATACCAATCCCGAACTGTATATGCCGGCTGTCCTTACCCGCTGGGAAGGAGTAGATTGCTATAATATGCGCCCTTTGATATATGCTTATGGTGAGACCAATTTGGCGATCACCGGTAAAGGTGTTATTGATGGACAAGGTTCTATGGAGACATGGTGGCCTATGTGTGGTGCGAAAAAGTACGGTTGGAAAGAAGGTATGATAGGACAAAACTGCGGTGGTCGTGCCAAGTTGTTGGCTTGGGGCGAATCCGGTGAGCCTATTTACAAACGTCTGATGACCGTACAAGACGGTATGCGTCCTCAGCTCGTGAACCTGTATCGTTGCGATAGAGTACTGGTAGAAGGGGTAACGATGCAGAATTCTCCTTTCTGGACACTCCACCCGCTTTTCTGTACAAATCTTATTGTGCGCGGTGTTCATTTTATCAATCGTGGTCCGAATGGAGACGGTTGTGATCCCGAATCGTGCGACGGCGTAATTATCGAAAATTGTGTTTTCGATACGGGCGACGACTGTATCGCCATCAAGAGCGGTCGTAATCGCGATGGCCGTACATGGGGTGTTCCCAGCCAAAATATCATTGTTCGCAATTGCAAAATGTATGATGGACACGGCGGTGTAGTTATCGGTAGTGAAATTTCCGGCGGATACAAAAATCTCTATGTGGAAAACTGTGAAATGGACAGCCCCAATCTCGATCGTGTAATTCGTATAAAGACCAGTAATTGCCGGGGCGGTGTTATAGAAAATGTGTTTGTACGCAACATAAAAGTGGGAGTATGTCGTGAAGCCGTTCTCCGTATCAATTTGCAATACGAAAACCGCGAAATATGCGACCGCAACTTCCCCCCGACGGTACGAAACGTCCTCTGCGAAAATATTACCTGCGAGGGTAGTAATCTTGGCGTTTATTATGTAGGTCTCGAAGGGTCTGATAATGTATATAACATTCAGGTCGACAACTGCGAGTTCAACAACGTGAAGAAGGGATCTACCAATCCCGAAGATGGAATCTTTATAAAAGGAGGAGTCAAAGATGTCCGTTTCAATAATTTGAAAATCAACGGTCAGATTGTGAAATCTCCTGCTCTCTGAACAGTTAATTCACTCGGTTAAAAAATCCACCTCGAATTATTTCGAGGTGGATTTTTTGTTTTTACTGTTTTTTATATGTAATATTATTCCTTCTTTGTTTCAAAGAGGTTTAGCCGAAAGTCGTAGAGAGTCGAATTTAACCGAAAAGTCCTCGCTACAACAAAGTAGATCTATGTTCTGCCGGCTAAGACCAATTTTTGTAGGAAAAAGGGCAAAATATAGAGCTTTGAAAACTCTTTTCACCTCTATTTTTGCCCCGTGAAAATTCTTATGTGCTGATTTATAATACTTAAAAGACAAAATAATGAGTAATAGGGTCATTTTACGCAGTATGCTCGCATGAAATAGGCTCTATCTTTGTAAAGATAAACAGATGTATACCATGAAAAGAATGCTATTTTTGTGCTTAGTTCTTTCTGTGTGCCTTTTTTTCTCCTCTTGTGAGAGCGGCAAAAACGAGCCGATCGACAGAGAACAGGTCGTACAGAGAAATCACCCGAAGAATACCGAATTCAATGAATTAGCCTCCCTTTCAGTAGGTAATGGCGAATTTGCTTACACCGTCGATGTAACCGGGTTACAGACTTATCCCGAATCATATAGTGCCGGCGTGCCTCTGGGAACGCAGTCCCAATGGGGGTGGCATTCGTTTGCCAATCCCGAAAATTATCGCTTTGAGGAGACCCTGAAATCGTATGATTTCGGTCGCGGACATGAAGAACTTTATGCCGTGCAGTTTAATGAAGCCGGTCGCCCCCGGGAAGCCGCCAACTGGTATCGGGTGAATCCGCATCGTCTTCATTTGGGCGCTGTCGGTTTGGAGTTGACGCATAAAAACGGATCTCCCGTAAAAATTGATGAGTTGTCGGGTATCGATCAGGAACTCGATTTGTGGGACGGCCAGATAGTCAGCCGTTTCGGTGTCGACGGCCAGCCGGTTTCCGTTGTTACTGCTTGCGATAGTCTCCATGATGAAATCGGTGCACAGGTTGTTTCTCCGTTGCTTGCAACGGGACAAGTTGGGATAAAATTGCGTTTCCCGTATCCTACTGGAAAACATGCCGACGATGCCTGCGACTGGACGAAGCCCGATAAACATAAAACGACCATCGTGGCCGAAGATGCACATTCGGCAACCTTTAAACGCCAGCTCGATGAGACGACCTATTACGTGCGTCTTTGCTGGGAAGGAGATGCCAAATTGACCGAAAAAGAAGCCCATTATTATGTGTTGACTCCGCAGTCGGGCGATACTTTGTCGTTTACATGTGCTTTCACCCCGGGAGAACCGGCTGGTGAAAATTCTTCGTTTGAGACTGTCCTTGCCAGTGCCACCCGTTATTGGAACAATTTCTGGTCGAGGGGTGGTGTTATCGATTTCTCGCATTGCAAAGATCCCCGTGCCAAAGAGTTGGAACGTCGTGTCGTTCTTTCGCAATATCTCATGGCTATACAATGTGCCGGGTCGGTTCCTCCTCAGGAATCGGGTCTTACCTATAATACATGGTTTGGTAAGTTCCATCTCGAAATGCATTGGTGGCATGCCGTACATTTTGCATTATGGGGACGTCCCGAACTGTTAGAAAAAAGTCTTGCATGGTATAAAGATTCGGCCTATGTGAAGGCTTGTGCCATTGCCGAGCGTCAAGGATTCAAAGGAGCTCGTTGGATGAAGATGACCGATCCTTCGGCAGTCGAAGCTCCCTCTAAGGTAGGTTCGTTCCTTATTTGGCAACAGCCCCATTTCATTTATATGGCCGAGTTGTTGTATCGGGCGAATCCCAGTCAGGAAGTTCTCGACAAATATAAAGACCTTGTCGCTGCTACGGCCGAATTTATGTATTCTTTTGCTACTTATGACGAACTCGAAGGTCGCTTTGTTCTCAAAGGCGCTATCCCTGCACAAGAGACATTGCGTGCTGCCGATACGGTAAATCCTCCTTTTGAGCTTTCTTACTGGCATTACGCCATCAGCGTGGCGCAGAAATGGCGCGAACGTCTGGGGTTGGAACGTAATCTTCAATGGGACGAGATGCTCGATAAGCTTTCTCCGTTGGCTTACCAAGACGGCCTCTATTTGGCAGCCGAGACAGCTACCGATACATATAAGGATATACGTTTTACCTCCGACCACATGGCGGTGCTCGGTGCTTACGGTATTTTACCCAAGTGCCCGTTGGTGCGTGAAGACATCATGCAGAATACGCTCGACTGGGTATGGGATAACTGGAATTGGGGAAAAACCTGGGGCTGGGATTTCGCTATGACGGCAATGGACGCTGCCCGTCTGGGAGACACCGAAAAAGCCGTAGGGGCCTTGCTTATGGATAAACGCACCAATACTTATTTGCCCAATGGACATAATTACCAAGATGCCCGGTTGCGCGTTTATCTGCCCGGAAACGGAGGCCTTCTTACTTCGGTCGCTATGATGTGTGCCGGTTGGGACGGTAGCGAAGGTGAGAACCCCGGATTCCCCAAAGACGGGAATTGGGATGTGCGTTGGGAAGGTTTGCAACCTATGCCCTAACATTTTTTCTTGATTTGAGAGATAATTAAACTACATACGGAAAAAACATGCGAAGTATTATGAAAAAATGGACTAGTCTTTTAGCCTCTGCCTTTCTGTTATTCTTCCTTTCCTGTAATGAAATGGACAAGTATTACGACAATGATCGTCATGCAACATCTGTTTCGGTGGGAAATGCGTGGGATTATTTGGAAAGTCGAGGCAATTTCACCAACTTCCTGGCTGCTGTTCAAAAAGTGGGTTATGAAGATTTGGTACGCGGGAAAGGTCTCGCAACGATTTTTGCTCCCGATGACGAAGCATTCCAAAAGTATTTTGCTCGTCATGGTTACAGCTCGGTCAATGACGTGCCTGACGCAGAGTTGAGCAATATGGTTACCTATCATTTGCTTTATTACAGTTTCAATGCCGATCGTTTCATGGAGTATCGTCCCGAAGGAACAACGGCCGATGACGATTATGTGGGACTTTATTTCAAGTATCGTACCCGTAGCCGTGATGCGAACGAGATGATCGAAGACCCATCGAAAGGTAAAGAAGTAGAAGTACTTCATCAAGAGAAGTACATACCCGTCTTTACTCCCAATCTTTACGGTTGGTACAACAATCACGGTTCGAGCGGATCTACCGGTGCGGTGAACTATAATTATTTCTATGATTCCTATGGGTCGGACTTGTGGCAAGGCGATAATTGGGTTGCAGGTAACGAACCTTATTTCAGAGTATCTAATGCCGGAGTAAAAGAGTACAGTATTATTACCGATAACGGTTATCTGTATGTTCTCGACGATGTTGTAGAGCCGCTCAAGACTATTTATCAGACCATTGCTGCCGACGACAACTTCTCGACTTTTGCACACGCGTATGACCGCTTCAAAGATCTTACTTATAATGAGTATTTGTCGTTGAATTATAACAATCGCGACTCGGCATTCCTCTACCAGTCGACCGGTCTTCCTTCCATCGCCTATGAAAGGACTTCTCTTACTACTAGTTCAGGAGAGTCGACTTCCGATATGGAAGCTACGCTTTTGGGCCCGTTATCTTCTAATACCCTTACTGTATTTGCTCCGAGCAATCAGGCAATGGAGTCTTTCTATACGACTTATTGGGAGCCTTATTACGGAGTGAATAATTGGGATTCGATCAAGTTTACCCCTCTGCTTGCTTTGATGGGCGAGCAAGTTGGCACGCACAGACTTTGGGCATCGGCAGGGCCGCTGCTTCCCAGTGAAATTTCCAAAGGAAATGCGGTAACGGCGGTAAGTTATACCCCTATAACCATTGATCCTGCATCTGATGTGGTTACGAAAGCGTTTTGTTCCAATGGTACTTTGTACGGTGTGAACAGTTTGATTTCAGTGCCTAAGTATTTTTCTTATGTTACGGCACCGGCGTTCATGAATCCCAAGTACAATATGTTCCTCTTGCTGATGGCGCGTTCGGGTGTTCTCGATCTTTACACGGCAGAGACGCAGACTTTCTATGCATTCTATCCTTCTGATGATATGCTGAAAAATACACAAGTGGGTGATGGTAATTCCGAAACATTGATTTATGAAAATGCTCAACCCAATAAGTACGGATATGAAGACATTACCTATTCCGACGGAGAAGCAACCGTGTCGCTCGGAATGGCAGCTTCTGCCCGTATTGTCCGCAGTCAGGTATGCGATAATATGATCGAAGTGGCCGGTAGCGATGAGAAAATTTATCGTACGACATACAGTACGTTCAACTATCTCTATCAAAAAGGCGACAGCATTTTCTCTACGGCGAAATATAATTCGCATTACGGTTTTCAAGGAGCCCAAGACAATAACGACATGATAACCATTACCGAGATGACCTCCGATTTGCCCGAGGTGCGCAACGGTCGTGTCTTCTCTCTTGACGGAGAAAAATCGGCAACGGCTCTTATGCCCGAAGAGAGATCTTTTGAAGAAATTTCTCCCAATCAGTCTCAAATTCCGTGGGAATTTTTGGAAACCACTGCCGGTACACGTAACTTTTACCAGACCGGTATTGCCGGCTCTCTCAACGATTCGACGGGTCGCCTTCAAGTATACGAAACGATAAAAGCCCATGACGGTGGCGGTACGACGGTACCTCGATATATTGTTTTTGCTCTTTCCAATCAGGCTGTTGTAGATGCTTGGGCCGACCGTATCATTACAAACGGACGTAATAACCTTTTCAGCCGTTATATGCCCAATCTTTTCGTTTCGGTAGAGCGCAGCCGTCTCATCGACTATCCTTTCCCCGGCGACGGTATGGGAACCCGTACGTTGTACACGTTCAAGACCAAAACCAATACCGAGGGAGAGTATACTTCGATACAGCTCGATGATATGGGTACGCACTTGCAACTTACCGATAGCAAAGGCCGGAAAGTGAAAGTCGTCAATTCTTTCCCCTATATCTATGCCGATTGCGCCGTATATATAATCGATAGTTATCTCGATTTCGGCGACGATAATACTTCTACTGTGCAATAAAATAATAAACAAGTAAATACACGCTATGAAAATAACACGGAAAATATACCTGTTGTTGGTCGCTTTTGTTGTCTCTCAGGCTATGGCGGCGCAAACGGTTTTGACCGGTAAGGTATTGGAGAAAGCCTCAGGCGAACCTCTTGCCGGAGCCAGCGTTTTTGTGCAGAACAAAGATGAACGTACTTTGGCCAGCGTGCTTGTCGATGCCAACGGCGAGTACCGTATCAAAATACCCGACGAGCAAAATCTCGTAATTAATTTCTCGTTTATCGGTATGCAGAGCTATACCGTAAAATATACCGGACAAAAGGTCTTGAATGCATCCCTTTCCGAAGATAGCCACGAACTCGACGAAGTCAGCGTTTCGGCTAAACGGGTGGAGAGAAACCAAATGGGTCTTACCCCCCGTGAAGAACTCGGTGCCGTGCAACGTATGAGCATGGAGGGTCTCGAAACCGCTCCTGTTACCTCGGTGGCTGAGGCCTTGCAAGGAGCCCTTTCCAATGTCGACATCGTTACCGGAGCCGACCCCGGTTCCAACAGTACCATTCGTATTCGTGGTACGCAGTCTCTCAACGGTAACGTCGATCCTTTGATCGTTGTCAATGGCGTTCCGTTCCCGGTAAGTATCGATGACGATTTCGATTTTGCTTCGGCTTCGACCGATGATTATTCCCAGTTGCTCGATATATCCCCGGCCGACATCGAGTCGATCGAGGTATTGAAAGATGCTCAGGCTACGGCCATGTGGGGTACCAAGGGTGCCAATGGTGTATTGGTCATCAATACCAAAAAAGGTGCTAAGGGTAAAATCTCTTTCACTTTCAATACCAGTGCCGAGGTGAAAAAAGAGGCGAATACCTACCCGCTCTTGAATGCGGCGCAATATGTCTCGTTGATGCAAGATGCCCTTTGGAACTCGATCAATGATTTAGGTTATTCGAGCAGTAATGCCCAAACATATTTGGATCTTTTGAATAGCGATGAGATCAACTTCAATCCCCAGTCGTTGCTCTTCAACGAATACAATGTCGATACCGACTGGCTCGATGAAGTATCGCGTATCGGTTACACGGTCGATAATTCGTTCTCTATGTCGGGTGGTGGCGACAAGGCTACCTATCGTCTCTCTTTGGGTTATCTGAAAGAAAACGGTACGACGATCGGTGCCGACGTGCAACGTTTCTCGACCCGTTTCAATATGAACTACCGTTTCTCCAAGAAATTGGATATCACTTCGGAGTTCTCGTTCACCTACAATATCCGTAATTCCAACTGGTCGGAAAAAGTTAACGGTAAAGAACCCTCCAATCCACGTGGTATGGCCATCAATAAGATGCCTCAGGAAAGTCCTTACTTCATGACGGCCGACGGGTCGGCTCGTACCAATACCTATTTCTCTCCGTATGAAGATTTCGGTGAGACCTTTATCGATAATCGCAACTACAACCCGGTCGCTATGGTCAATGAAGCGGTAAACCGACTCGACTCGTATTCTACCCGTCTCAGTTTCCAGCTCCACTACCAGATATTGCCGGTGTTGAATTATTACGGTACGGTAGCTCTTACCGCCGACAGCAAACGTACGAAAAAGTATCTTCCCAATGAGGTAAGCGGTGTGCCCTGGATCAGTACGAGCGATCCCAATTTGGCCAATGACTGGTACAACCGCAGTTCCGATGCGTCGAACGAGCAGCTTTATCTCTATACCGAGAACCGCTTGGTGTATAACCAGACTTTCAATGATATACATAACATCGTGGCTTCGGGATTCTTGCAAATCGAGCAGACGACGGCGACCAACTACGGAGCGCAAACAGCCGGTAACGCATCTTATTACCTCTCCGATCCTTCGACGGGCGGTTATATCGTAGACCTTAGCAGCGGTGAGTCTACTACGCGCAGTATGTTCTCCAACTTCTCTGCCCAATATAACCTTTTCGACCGCTATATGTTCAATGCAACCTTCCAGGTCGAAGGTTCTTCGGCGCTTCCCAGTCATACCCGTTGGGGAATGTTCCCGACATTCGGTATCGGTTGGCAGCTCGGCGACGAACCTTTTATGATGAATCAGGAAGTTATCTCTCTGGCGAAACTGCGTGTGAGCTGGGGACAGACCGGTAACGCTCCTTCGGGCGTATCACCTTATGTGGGAACGTTCAGTGCCAACTCATCGGGTTATCTCGATATGCCGTCGATTTATCCTTCTTCCATTCAGTTGGACAACATCGATTGGGAGGTTGTCGACAAATGGAATGCCGGTATCGACCTCGGTATCCTCAATGACCGTATACTTTTCACCGTCGATCTTTATAAGAACGTAACCAATAATATGTTGCAGAAAAAAATGAAACTCCCGACTTCTACCGGTTTTAGCAATATCGCTTGGTTCAACTCCGGTAAAATGACCAACCGCGGTTGGGAGTTCCGTATCGATCTCAACGATATTGTAAAGACCAAAGATTGGCGTTTTACTTTCTCGTTCAACATTTCTCAGAATGAAAACAAGGTAAACGAATTCCCCTCGAACCTCGATATGGAAAACTACGAGTTCGACAATGGAAAGTACGCATACCTTATCATGTCGGGTAATCCGCTGGGATCTTTCTACGGTTATCGCTATAAAGGCGTGTATCAAAATACCGAAGATACCTATGCGCGCGATCTCAACGGTAACATAATCAACGACATCAACGGAAAACCTGTTGTCGTGCAGAATGGTACCGAAAAGGTTTACCCCGGTGATGCCAAGTATGAAGATATCAACGGCGACGGTGTGATCGATGCCAACGATATTGTGTATCTCGGTAATTACAGCCCGAAGATTATCGGTGGTTTCAACTTCCGTCTTTCTTATAAGAACTGGCAGCTTTCGGCCAACTTCCAGGGTCGTGTCGGTCAGAAAGTATTCAACCAGACTCGTCTCAACTCCGAGATGATGAGAGGAAAAAGCAATCAAAGTACCGCTACTTTGCGTCGTTGGAGAAACGAGGGTGATGTTACCGATATGCCGCGTGCTCTTTATGGCAGAGGTTATAACTCGTTGGGTTCCGACCGTTATATCGAAGATGCATCGTTCTTGCGTATGAAAACGATAACATTGAAATATTCGTTCCCGAAAAATCTTACGAAGAAAATGCACCTCACGGCATTCGACCTTTACTTGACGGCTTATGACTTGCTTACTTTCACCAAGTACTCAGGACAAGATCCCGAGGTCAGCGAAAAGAAGATGGACGATAGCGGAATCGTTCGTTTGGCTGTCGACGGCGCGTCTACGCCCAAGCCTATTCGTGTGAAATTTGGTATTAACCTTCGATTCTAATAATTTACCGATATGAAGAAGACATATATATATTTACTTGCATTCGTCCTTTCTTTCTCGGCCGTGTCGTGTGAAGACTGGATGAATATCGACCCGGCCGGTAAGCAGAATACCACCAATTACTGGCAAAATGCGGGCGAAGTAGAGGCCGTCTTGGGAACTGCATATCTGAATATGCGCAAAGCGATTACCAACAAGACGTTTGTCTATTGGGGAGAAATGCGGGGCAACGGGCTCGGCATCATTGAGGGTAGCGCATACGATATCCGTAACGGAAATATCCTACCCAGTAACTCGCTTTGCAAATGGGAAGACATGTACAATGTCATAGGTATGGCCAACTCGGTGATCAAGTATGCTCCTACCGTGGTAGAGAAAGACGCATCGTTCAATGACGGAGAAATGCGCTCTATATTGGCCGAAGCCTATTTCTTGCGCGCATTCTGTTATTTTACGCTTGTGCGTACTTTCCGCGATGTGCCTTACGTTACCGAACCGTATGTCAATGACGATGCCGATTTTTGGCTTCCCAAGACCGACGGAAATGAGATCCTCCGATCCGAAATAGCTGCCATTACTCCCTATATCGAGTATGCTAAGGAATTCTTCCCCGAAGAAGTCGATACCAAAGGACGGGCTACCCGTTGGGCGATCTACACGCTCTTGGCCGATATGAACCTGTGGCTGAGCGCTTCCGATGCAAGCAATGCGCAGACCTATTTGCAGAATTGCGTCAACGCTTGTGATGCGGTAATTAATAGTGGCCGTGTAGGTCTTATCGCCGGATCGGAATGGTTTACCAATTTCTATCCCGGAAACAGTAACGAAAGTATTTTCGAATTGCAATTCTCCAATGCTCTTTCACAGACGAACTCGTTTATGAACTGGTTCGGTGGTACACAAGACGTAATATCTACGGCAAACGGACGTTATTTCTATACCAGTGCTATCAGCTACATGAGACTTGCTTCGCTTGCTCCGACCGATGTACGCGGAGCCGGAGGTTCTTATCCCGCTACTACGACAACTTATAATTATACGACGGTGTGGAAATACTATGGTTCTGATATGCAGGGGACCGTCAGAAACGACTTGGAAAATGATCAGAACTGGATCATTTACCGGTTGGCCGAGGTCTATCTGATGAAAGCCGAAGCTCTTGCTTTGCAACAAGATTTCAGTGGGGCGATAGATATTCTCAATGATGTGCGTACCCGTGCCGGTAGCGATGAGTTGCAAGAAACACTGTACGGAAATGAATATGACGTGATAACGGCTATTTTGGATGAGCGTGCTGTCGAACTTTTCGCCGAAGGAAAAAATTGGTACGATTTGTTGCGTACCGGTCTTCGTTATGAGCATAATCCCAATTATCAGGATCTGTTGCTCGATGAGTGTACCAATGGCTTGACATCGATTTCGGCCGCTTTGGTACGTTCCAAGATGAAGAGAAATATCCCTTATTCGTGGTATTTGCCGATCAGCACCAGTGAATTGGAGGCCAACCCCAATTTGGTACAGAATCCGGCTTATGCAAACCTCGGAAATTAATTTAGTAAAGTAATATCCTATGAAACATAAAATTTTATATCTGTTCGTGGCTGTAGCTATGCTTTCGGCATGCAACGATAATCTTGAGGATTCGACTTTTACGATCTCCGAAGAGGTTCCGGCAGCTACATGGCTGAAAGAGAACGGCTATTCCCAGTGGGTGAGTCTTCTCGAATATACCAATCTGTACAGTACCATCAATCTCAATGCCGGAGATTACACCCTTTTCGTCCCCAATAACGAGGCGGTAAACGCTTATCTCTCGGAAAATAACTATCCTTCGGTTTCGTCGATCAACATGGATTATGCCAAATTGCTGGTAAAATACCATACCATTGCGGGTAACCAGTATTCGCAGGTCGATTTTACCAATGACGTGTTGCCCGATACGACAGCAACCGGCGACCGCCTTACGGTAACGTTCGATGATAATGGTGATTATTTTGTGAATACCGAAGCGAAAATTACGAATTTCGACATCGCGACGACCAATGCCACGCTCTTTATCATCGACAAGATGCTTTCTCCGGTAACGGAGTATATCTATGATCGGTTGGAAAACGATGCCGAATGGTCTCTTTTCAAGGAACTGCTCGAAGCTACGGCTCTTGATTCGCTCGTTAAGCAACCCGAGAGCGGTAAGGCATCGCAATATACGCTCTTCGTCGTTCCCAATTCGGTTTTTGGTGCAGCTAATATTTCCAATCTTAGTGCTTTGGCCGATACCCTCAATGCTGGGCAGGATCGCGAAGCATGGAAAGCAACCGATAATGCCATGTATCGTTATGCTGCTTACCATTTCCTCTCGGGGGCATATTCAACCAATGATTTTGTCAAAGTCGATACAACCTCTACATCTTCTCAAGTTCTTATTTTGGAGACGCTTTCGGAAGCCGATTTCCTCGAATTCCAGAGTATCGAATCGAATTTCTATATCAATTACGATACGGCTTCCATGTCGGGCGTACAATTCCTGGAAACGACCAACCTCCTTTGCAAGAACGGTATGATACATACGGTCGATGCCCCGATGTATATCAAGGCTCCGAGCACGATTCCTGCCACGACGTGGGAGTTGACCGACTATGATGTATTGGCTCGCGAAATACCCGAGTACCGTCTCTCGTCGCTTACGTCGGCATTGGACTATCCTCTCGGCGATCTTCTCGAGAAATACGGTGCGTTGTTCCCCTATCAGTGGCAGACAGTCGCTTCCCGCTTCTCTCCGGTTTCCTATTATGTGGGAACATCGACCGACTCGATCGGTAAATACTTTATGAACCACGATGCATTGAATATCGACCTCGGACAGTATGGTTATGTCGAAATGGAATCGCCTACGATTGTTGCCGACTCGACGACTTATTATGTAGGGTTGAGCTTCTACAATACGTTTGGTTCTGCTCCCGGTAACCGTATTACCATCTATCTCGATGACGAGCTGGTAGGTACGATGTATACCAGTGGCGGCAAAGCTCCTTCCCGATTCAAAAAAGATCCGAAACCCGAGGAATGGATTGCCATACCTAAGGTAGATCAGAAAAAACCCGAAAATAACGAATATATCGTAGGTGAAGTAACCTTTGAAACTACCGGTAAACACAAGTTGCGTATCGAGGATAATCAAGGTGGAGATATTTACCTCGACTATATTTTGTTCACTCCTAAAAAATAAAAGCGATGAGAAATATGAAAAAAACAGCATTCTTTCTTCTCCTTGCTGTCTGCGGTCTGTGGGCTTGCAATGACAATTGGAATGATTACTACGACGGATCGTCAGTGAGCGGGAGTGTCGATACGGCAACAACAGTATTGGATTGCTCTATCATAGAGTTTTTCCAAACCCATGCCGAGTATGCCGAGTTCTATAAACTCCTTCAAGACGTAGGTGCCATGTCTTCGCTCGAAGCCGATCAGGAACTTACGGTTTGGGCAGTTGGCAATTCCGGCGTAACGGCTGCTGCCGGCGAATATACCGAAGGGTCGCTTGCCACCGATACGACCCGTGTCAAATACCATGTCAATTATCTTTCCTTCAATCGGGACCAGCTCAAAAACGGAGCCCGTTTGAAAACGTTGAACGGTATTTATGTGCAGATTACCATCGACGAGGTCGGCGATATATATGCCAATGCCTCGAAAGTCCTCAAAACCTATCGCCTCAACAACGGTGTGATACATGTTATCGACGAAATGATGGCTGCCCGTATCAATCTTTACGAGTATATCAAGCAGTTGCCCGATGAATATTCGATATACCGTGATTCTATCATGGCATACAGTGTCGAATTGTTTGACGAGTCGAAATCCACACCTATCGGCGTGGACAAGACAGGTAACACCATTTACGACTCGGTATTTGTCGTGTACAATCCGTTGTTCGATACGGTCGAGATCAATTCGGAGTTCAAGCAGTTCACCTGCTTCATTCCCGACAATAACGTGATGAAAGACTGTTTCACAAAAATGAACTCCACGTATGAGGCTATCGGTCGTCCGCTTATCGACGAAAGTGCCGAATATCCCTATTTGGCGCAGAGCGATATGGAACTTGCCATAAACTGGATAAAGAGGGCTACCATCTTCGAAGGTACTCTTTCCGAAGCCGAAGCTTCGGTACCGGATCTTTACTCGGCTTATGATAAGCAGTGGAAGAATACCGATATGAACGGAAATCCCGTGCAGGTAATCGATGTGCAGAACCCCGAAGAGTTATCCAATGGCCGTGTGTATTACATACAAGATTTGAAAGTTCCCAACAATGTGGTTATAACGCGTCTCAAACAGTTTGTTTACCACTATGAGAATATAACCAATCCCGATTCACTGGCGGCTCTTTTCTGTATCCGAGGAACAGCGGGGGCAGTAAAGGTTTCAGATCAAGACGCCATTCCTACTTTGGCCGCCAATGCGGGAGCAGATTGGAATTCGCCGGCTTTTGCCGAGTACACCTATACCTACTTTGCCAATTATAGGGTATTGGAGGCAACTGGTGCAGAAGATGCAACCGAGTTCTCGGTTGCGTTCTCTCCGGTAACACCGTATGCTCCCTATAAGATAACCGAGTATAAAATTCCGGCAGGTGAATATACGCTCTATTTGGGCTTCCGTTCCTCGGCCATGTGTACCGGTAACGTCTATTTTGCAACGGCCGATACTCAAAACGGCGGGCTCGAACTCGACCCCTCTTCGGCCGATGCCGCCGGTGTACAAGATGTGAAGTTGATGTCGCCTTATAAACTTATTGCGTCGAATATCGACTTTACGGCAGCTACGCCGTGGAACTACGACCGTGCCGAGGGTGGTGAGATGCCGCAGTACTCGAATGGTAAAAACCGTTGGAACTCCAATGGAGGTAAAGTGGGTACCGTAACCGTAGAAGGTGAAGGTATGCAATCGGTACGTATCAAAGTCTCGTATGTATCGGGAAATCTGAAAATGCAACTTTATCACTGGTGTCTTGTACCTACCGAGAATAATTATTGATATCAAACACACAATACGATATGAAAAAACTTAGAAACATATTTCTGCTCCTGTTGATTGCTTTGGTGTCGATGCCGGCAGTTGCGCAACGTACCTATACGATCACAGGTCAGGTGGTCGACCCTTACAACGGGTCGCCCATCGAAGGAGCCGTTGTTTCGGCAACAAACCTGAAACAATCGGTAACGACCGATGCCAATGGCGCGTTTAAGGCTGAACTTTCAAGCCTAAAAGGAGAATTGAATGTTTGGTATCCCGGTTTTTATACCAAAGTGATTCCCGTTAACGGCCGTACGAACTTCAAAGTCATACTGATTCCCGAAGACAAGTACGGTTATAACGACCAGATTCTTACGCCCAATGCCGTTACTCCCGGTCAGGATAAAAATACCAATACGTATGCTCGTCAAAGTAAAGATTTTACTTCGTCGACAGTCGATGTAGAAAAGACATTTACCAATATTCCGGGTCTCTATGTGGCCGAGAAAAGCGGTATGCCCGGAGAGGGGGCTTTCTTCCAGATTCGCGGTAACCGCACGGCCAATGCTACCGGTATGCCTTTGATCGTTGTCAACGGTCAGCCTTATTTCGGCGACTTGAATACGTCGGGTGTCATCAACGGGTATTCGTCGAGTATCTTCGATGCGCTCAATGCTCAGGATATTGCCAGTGTTTCGGTATTGAAAGGTGCCGATGCCGCCATGTACGGTTCTTTGGCATCGAACGGCGTTATCGCCATTGAGACCGAGCGGGCTATCGGCCTTGATACCCGGGTGGAATTTATCGGACAATATGGTGTCGATCTCAATCAGTCGACTTTGCCGGTTCTCAATGTAAAAGATTATAAAAAGTATGTCTCGGCGTTGGGTCTTACCGATGGTGCTTATGAGGATATGGACGATCTTATTACCGATTTCCCGTATCTCTCGCAAGATCCCTCGACCTATGTCAATCCTTATCTTTACAACAACAATACCGACTGGCAGGACGAGATTTACAGCCCCGGTTTCGTAACCGACAACACCTTGAAAATAAAAGGTGGTGATGCCATTGCCAAGTATGACCTTTCGATCGGTTATAAGCGGAAAGAAGGTCAGGTCGATAAAACTGACTACAATCGCTACTACGCCCGTTTGAACTCCGATATCGCTTTGAGCCGTAACCTGACGCTCACATCAGCTTTGTCGTTGGCTTACATCAACAGCAATTTGCAGGAGCAGGGACTCTCTTATGAGACCAATCCTCTCCTCACGGCTTTGCGTAAAGCTCCTTTGTTCTCGCCTTTTGAAAAAGACGATAAAAACCAGCTTTTGCCCGAATATGCGCCTATTCGCGACGAAAACGGTGAAATCATCACCAATAATGCCGTATCCAATCCCTCGGCTGTTGTCAATACGATACAAGCCAAAAACAATATCTATGATGTTCAGGCTCTTTTCGGTCTGAACGGAAAGATCAAAGAACATTGGACGCTGGGTGCTTCGGCCGGTCTTTATTACTACAAGAAACAAGAATCGATCTTCATTCCCGGTGCAACGAACCAGACCATCATGCCGTTGCAAAACGGATTGGCCGAGAATACTTCGCGTGTGGGTGAAACCGAGTTGCTCAACTTCTATTTTGCGGCTCGCACAGGTTACAACCAGACTTTTGCCGGTATGCACAACCTGAAAGGTTCTCTGGGCGTGCAGGCTGTTATCAACAGCACCGAGTACGATAGCGGTGAAGGTATAAACGCCGAGAGCGACTACTATTATCTCTTGGGTAGCACCAGCAGCAATATCGGTCGTAAAGTAGGCGGATATATCGACAAGTTCAACTGGGTCAACATCAATGCCAATTTGACTTATACCTATAACCACTTGGTAGGAGTAGGAGTAACGTTGGCTTCGGACTACGCATCTTCTTTCGGAAACGATGCTCCGTCGATGGCCGTGTTCCCCTCTGTGAATGCCGCATTCTATGCCAAGAATGCTCCCGGTGTGCGCAATGTCGATTTCATCAATCAGTTGACTCTTCGTGCCGAATATGTAACAACGGGTAACAGCCGGTTCTCTTCGGGTCTCAGCAAATATGCTTACTCGCAGGCCAGCTTCCGTGCTTTGTCCGGTCTTGTACGTGCCGGCGTTGCCAATACCGGCCTGAAATGGGAAACCGACCGTACGTTCGATGTCGGTCTCGATATTTCGTTGTGGAACAACCGTATCGATGCCTCTGTCGATTATTATAATGGGAAAACCAACGACGTGATCATGCTTCGCAGTATTCCGTCGGTATTTGGTACCAGTACGATGTATGACAACATCGGAACCTTGAAGAACGAAGGTGTCGAAGTGGGATTCCAGTTTGCTCCCGTATATACCAAAAACTTCAAATGGTATATCGGTGCCACACTTGCCCACAATAAGAACCGTCTTTCTTCTCTCGACGGCAATGCCTCTATCATAAGCGAAATGAGCGACGGAGCAGCTATTATTTCAGAAGTGGGTAAACCTCTGTACAATTTTTACGGCTATGAGACAGCCGGCGTATTCTCTACGACAGAGGAGGCTGCGGCTGCCAACCTGAAAACTCCGGGCGGTGTTGCTTTTGGTGCCGGTGATGTACACTTTGTCGATCAAAATAATGATGGTGTGATTGATGAGAAAGACCGTGTAAACCTCGGTAGTGCCGATCCTAAAATTTTCGGTAACATCTATACGACGTTACGCTATAAAAATTTCGAATTGTCGGTTAATTTCGGATACAGCCAGGGCAATAAATCTTATAATGCCGTGCGCCGTATCGGAGAGAGCATGAGCGATTACGGTAATCAGCTCGTGTCGACCAACCGCCGTTGGCAAAGCAACGGCGACATCACCACGATGCCGAAAGCCACTTATGGCGACCCGATGGGCAATAATCGTTTCTCCGACCGTTGGATCGAAGATGCTTCGTATCTCAAAATCAAAGAGATTTACGTAAGCTATAAATTCAACTTCTTGCGTGGAACGACCCTGTTTGCTTCGGCCGAGAATGTATTCACTTTTACCAAGTATTTAGGTCTTGATCCCGAAACAACTTATTCTTACGATGCTTCGTTGCGCGGATTCGACTATGCCAAAGTGGCGCTTCCTCGTTCGTTTAAAGTCGGTGTTAAGCTCGAATTCTAACCATAAGGAGATTTAAGATTATGAAAAATATAATGGAAAAATTTGCTGCCTTATTTATCGTTGCGGCTCTCTTTGTCTCATGTTCCGATGAGACGACCGACCTCCTCGATGAAGGCAATTATGTAGGAGTCAACTCCGAACTTTATTCCGGTCTTTGGGGGTGTGCCTCGACCGTAGCCGATGTGGCCGATCAGGCGCTTATTCTCGAAGCTCTCCGGGGCAATCTGCTCGAACCGACCGAAAATGCCGGAACCGAGGTATGGAATATCTGGAAATACAGCGACCTCAATGGTAACACCCTTGCCGACCCTGCGGGTTATTACCGTGTCATCATGAATGTCAACGACTATGTGGCGCATGTCGACAAGTATCGCAAAGAGAACCCTACGGCCCTTAATTTCGAGGAGAAATACGGTGTAACATTCGACTTGTATATTTCTACCGCGATCCGTTATAAAGTATGGGCTTATATGATGCTTGCCAAAATATACGGTGAAGCTATCTATTTCGACGATCCGTTGAGCGAGTATCAAGACATTGCCAAATATCCGAAACTCGGTTTCGACCAGATTATCGATAAATGTCTGGAACTCATGAATACCGGTATGTATGGGGTCGACGGTAAACAGATAACACGGTGGAGAACGTTCCTCTTCCCGAGTATTACGGGCGAGAACGAAGGACACATGCGTTACGACCGTTATCAATTTACCCCGCAATGCCTGTTGGCCGAGTTGTACTTGTATAAACGAGATTATCACAATGCTGCCATCAATGCGATGACCGAGATTACACTCGGCGGTCGTACCGGCGGCGGTGAATGCTATATCATGCCTTTGCGCGGTGCTTACAGCAGCGGTTGGAAAAATTGCATACATACATATTTCCGTTGGGAAGACATTACGATGGCTTCGTACAATCCCAGAATGTATGAGACGAACCGTCTCGAAGATTTTGCTTCGAATGTTTCTCCGTATAGTTATTATGTGCGTCCTACCCAAGTGGCTATGGCCCGTTTCGATACGACAAGTGTACCATGTATCGAAAATGCAATCTTATCCGACCGTTACCGCGGTAGAGGAGGAACGTTTGCCGAAACGGAAACCGGACAGATCATTCTTCGGAAATGGGTCAGCGGTGTAGCTCAGACGACCGAAACAGTCATTCCTCTGTATCGTGCCAGCGGTTTGCACCTGATTCTTTGCGAGGCTTTGGCCGGTTTAGCCAAAGATCCTTCGACTACGGAGGAGATGAGAAATGCTTTTATCGAAACTGCCCTCGTGCTTCTCAACCAGGGTATCGGAACTTATTGGGACACGACGACCGGTGATTTTAAGGCCGGTAGCTGCTTCGATAAAGTTATCAAGTATTTCGATCCCAGCAATGCGAATAAATATCTTGCCAACTTGTATCGGGGAACCAACCATACGCAAAGCGCTTCGCAGTATATTCACAAAGGTATACGCGGTCGTGTAGCCATGGGTAATGTGGGTGGCGATATTTTGTCGACCGATGGAGATTCGGGCTTACCTTTGTATACTCCCGAAGAGCAATGCTGGAAACTCGATTCTTTGCTTGCCGATGAGTATTTCTTCGAACTCTCGGGCGAAGGTCAGGTAATGTTTGCTTTGTATCGTATGATGCAAAACTATCCCGAAAAGAAAGAGTATTTCATCAAATCGATGGCCGCCGGACGCGGAGATGTCGAATCGATACTTTCTGCCGATAAAGGTTGGTTTATCGATTATGATTTGACCGAAGGAAATTAATGTCTGTCGACATTGTTTAAGACAAGGTGTCCGGAGCGGAATATCCTGCTTCGGACACTCGTGTTTTCCCGATATTACATATATAACTTTTTTTTTTGACGCTATGCATATATCACGATTATTCTGTTCTTTGCTTCTATCGGCGGCTTGCCTTGTTCCTGCGCAGGCGCAGTTGTTTACCTCTTCCGACTCGAAGCGTACCGCTCCCGGCCAAAACCGCACGTTGCGCTACCAGCCCGACGGAGAAGATTTTGTCATCGTCAATGGCAATCGCAAGTTTACCCGAGCTTTGTATGGCAGTAATACGGGTTTCAGACTCGAAACGAGCGATGTTCCCGAGTTTGCCCTGTATATGCCCCGTATGGGGGGAAATCTTTCGCTTGGCGTGATTGTCGGCGGGAAAAGCCTTTGGCTAAACGATGCCCGACACATCGAGTCCCGATACAGTGCCGGAAGCCGTATCTATACGATTACCGACTCTCTCTTGGGAAAAGGTTCTATCGTCGTTACAGCGTTGGCCATGTATGAGGCCGATGGTATGATACTCAAAATCGAAGGCAATAAGTTGCCTTCGGACACCCGGCTCGTATGGCTTTACGGCGGACCTACCAACAAGCGTTTCAGTCGGGAAGGAGATATGGGAGTAGATGCACCCGACTGCTTCGACTTGAAACCCGATTATTGTGTCGATAATATTTATCGTTTGGACGATGACGGTTTCGATGTGTGGTATGGTACCTCACGCGAGAAGATCCAACGATATTTGGCCGGTAAGAATCCCGAAACGGGCAAAAATCCTGTATGCCAACTTACGGCTGTCGTGCCCGACGCATCTTCGCTGTTACTGGGTGATGCTATGGCGCGTACTACGCCGATCTCTTTGCGTGAAACGGCTCCTTCCGACAAATATCCGGTCGTTTCGGGAACGGTCTCATTACGTAAGAAACCCTCTTATATAGCGATATATAATCCTAAAACCGCTCCGGCCGCATGGCGTTATGACGATTTGGCGGCCTGTTTCGATCGTGCCGACAAGAGCCGTGCCGAGGTCGCCTCGACGGTGAAGCTTGTTACGCCCGATCCCTATTTCAATACGCTCGGGCCGGCATTGAGTATGGCAGCCGACGGTATTTGGGATTCCTCCGCCAAGGTGTGGATGCACGGAGCCATTGGTTGGCGTATGCCTTTGAACGGTTGGCGTGCCGCTTATACGGGCGATGCCATAGGTCGCCACGACCGGGCAAGGGAACACTTCGACGGTTATGCCGCTTCTCAGATTACCGAGATAGAACCTGTCATTCCGCATCCGGCACAAGACAGTTCGCTCAATTTGGCTCGGGCTTTGAAGAAATGGGGAACGCAAATGTACAGCAACGGTTATATTACCCGTAATCCCAATCAGAAGAAGCTCATGCACCACTACGATATGAATCTTTGCTATATCGATGAGTTGTTGTGGCATTTCAACTGGACAGGAGATATGGACTATGTGCGCCGTATGTGGCCGGTACTGAAATCGCATCTTGCTTGGGAGAAGCGTAATTTCGACCCCGACGACGACGGCCTTTACGATGCCTATTGTTGTATATGGGCAAGCGATGCCCTCCAATACAACAGCGGCGGAGTAACGCACTCGTCGGCTTATAATTACCGGGCCAACAAGATGGCGGCCGAGATAGCCGAAAAAATAGGAGAAGATCCCGAACCGTATCGTCTCGAAGCCGAAAAAATAGGAAAGGCTATCAACGATAATCTGTGGCTGTCCGATAAAGGACATTGGGCGGAGTATAAAGACTTCATGGGCTTGAAACGTGTACACCCCGATGCAGCTTTGTGGACGGTGTATCATGCTATCGACTCGGAGATTCACGACGATTTCCAGTCATGGCAGGCGACCCGTTATGTCGATACCGAGATTCCCCATATTCCTGTCAAGGCCGATGGTCTCGATAGAGACGATTATGCAACAATCGCTACAACGACGTGGTTGCCTTATGCATGGTCTATCAATAACGTCGCTTTTGCCGAGGTAATGCATACGGCATTGGCTTACTGGCAGAGCGGTCGTAGCAATGAGGCTTATAAACTTTTCAAGAGCTCGATTCTCGATGGAATGTATTTGGGCGGAAGCCCCGGAAACTTCGGGCAAGTAAGTACTTATGATGCCGCTCGCGGAGAGTGCTATCGCGATTTCGGCGATCCGGTAGGTGTAGCATCGCGAGTTATCGTGCAAGGACTGTTCGGTATTCTGCCCGATATGATGAACGACCGTGTTGTTTTGCGTCCCGGTTTCCCGTCGGATTGGGAATATGCATCGTTCGAGACTTCCGATATTGCTTATGATTTCAAGCGTAAGGGCAATAAAGACGTATATGAAGTGCAGCTTCATTTCGAGCGTCCGGCTACGCTTGCGTTACAGTTGAAAGCCCGTCGCGATAAAATCGCTTCGGTGAAAGTCAATGGAAAGAAAACGACTTGGACATTGAAAGAAAATAGTGTGGGAGAGCCTCAAATCGAAATTCTCGCACAACCGGTACCCTCTTGCAAGATCGAAGTGGCTTGGGAAGGCAAACCTTTGTCTATGCCCGAGTATGATACACTAGCGATTGTGGGGTCTTCTTGGAAATTGTCCTTGCCGTTGAGCGTGCAACTCATGGCGGTACGCGATGAGCAGAATCTGCTGTCGCAGACGAGATGGGACGCCCACTCTGTCTCGGCAGTCGTTCGGGATAACGTCGGCGAACGTACATTGTTTGTGCAACTTTCTCAGGGCGATATGACATGGTGGCAACCGATACCTCTTACAGTAATGCAGCCTGTAACACTGGCTTCTTCGGCTACCGAAGGATATGCTTTGTCATTTGCTTTGGCCAATCATACGGCAAAGCCGCTTTCACTGAAATGCGTCGTCAATCCCGGACGCTACGAGTATGTTGTGTCGACCGAGATCCCGGCCAACGGTATATCACCCGATATTTTTGTACCGGCCTCTTGTGCCGAGCCGGGTACCAACCGTGTCGTAGTGTATGATAAAGAGAAAGAAGTTGCCCGTTTCGACTGCATCAACTGGGAGGTTAAGAATTCCAATGCCTTGCATTATGAATCAGTAGATTTGGATACCTGCATGAATGCTCGTGTAACAGATATATTTGAGAATCGCTATTTGTCTCCCCGGTCGCCTTATACAACATTGCAAGTGCCTGTGCAGGGTATAGGGGAGTGGTGTCATCCCAAAGCTACCGCTGAGATCGATGATAGCGGATTGCGCCGTGCAGCTTCGGGCGATGTGCTCGATACACCTATCGGCGTTCCTTTCCGTATCCGTCAGGATACGACGGTGAACAATGTTCTTTTTACGACCCGTTGGGATAATTATCCCGACTCGGTAACCGTACCTTTGTCGGGGAGAGCGTCGCGAGTCTATCTGCTTATGGCCGGATCGACCAACCATATGCAATGCCACATGGTCAACGGACTTGTTACCGTAACTTACACCGATGGGACGACTTCAACACTTCCGCTTGTCAATCCCGAAACATGGTGTCCGATCGATCAGGATTTTTATGTAGACGGATATGCTTTCAGTCTCAAAGCCCCCCGGCCTTATCGTGTACTGTTGAAAAGCGGTGTGATAACCCGAGATGTAGAGTCATATCTGAAACTGAGGGGAGCCGATAACCGGAATATACCCGGAGGAGCCGGTGTCATATTGGACTTGCCCCTCGACGGTACACGTACGTTACAAAGTATAACCGTTTCGGCAGTATCGACCGAGGTCGTTATCGGGCTTATGGCCGTTACACTCGAACGATAGCTCTTGTTTTTAACAACTCTTATCGTATTGTATCGTTAAATTTAATGCGATATTTGTATCTTTGAATGCAGAAAGAGGGAGTATACAGAGATTTTTCTCTCGTATCTTCCTCTTTTTTAGTTTCTAAGAAAGAAAATAAACTCGACAAAACCAATTAAAATAAACCGATATGATGAAGAATTTCATGAAAAAAATTTTCTTTGTCGCTTGTTTGTTGGCTCCGGCGTTGTTGTCGGCCCAGCAGCCGCTCAAAGAAACTCTTGATCCGGCCATTCGTGTGGGTAAGCTCGAGAACGGCCTTACTTATTACCTCTGCCATAACAATCTTCCCGAAAACCGGGTCGAGTTCTATATTGCGCAGCGTGTAGGTTCCATTCTCGAAGAAGAGCATCAGCGTGGTTTGGCACACTTCCTCGAACATATGGCGTTCAATGGAACAACCCATTTCCCCGGGAAAGACATTATCAATTATCTCGAAAACAACGGTGTGAAATTCGGTGCCAACCTCAATGCCTATACATCTATCGATGAGACGGTATATAATATTTCCGATGTCCCTGCACGAGAAGGTCTCATCGATTCCTGTCTGCTTATTTTGCACGATTGGGCGTCGGGTATCTTGCTCGAAGGCGATGAGATAGATGCCGAGCGTAAGGTTATCCACGAGGAATGGCGTACAAGAAATTCGGCCAATTTGCGTATGCTCGAAGCAATTTTGCCTATCATTTATCCCGATAGTAACCGCTATGCCTATCGTATGCCTATCGGATTGATGGAGGTTGTCGACAATTTCCCCCATCAAGCTATTCGCGATTACTACCACAAGTGGTATCGTCCCGATTTGCAGGGTATTATCGTGGTGGGAAATATCGATGTCGATAAAGTTGAAGCGCGTATCAAAGAATTGTGGAAAGATGTCCCTGCACCCGTCGATGCTGCGGTAAGAGAATATGTACAGGTTCCTGATAACGAAGCCCCTATTGTTGCTGTTGTGTCGGACAAGGAAGCGCTTTCCAACTCATTGCGTATCGCTTTTAAACAGCCTGTCGATACGACCAGTAAAATGACCGTTGAAGCAACTCGGAAAGATTTGGTACGATCTCTCGTTTCGATGATGTTTGCTACGCGTTGCAGTGAATTGTCTCAACTCGAGAATCCTCCTTTCATCATGGCTGCCGGTTCTTATGGCGATTATTTCTATTCCCCTACACGTAAAGCTTATACGTTGGTGGCTATTTTCAAAACCGGGCAGTGGAAACAAGCTCTTGAAGGACTAGTGAGTGTAACCAAGCAGGCTTACGAATTCGGATTTACCCAATCGGAACTTGACCGTGCCGTGGCCGAAATGGAATCTTATGTAAGAAAGTCGTACAACGAGCGCTCCACACAGAAAAATTCGAAATTCGTAGATAAAGCATTGACTCATTTCCTGCAACAGGAACCTGAGTTTTCAGAAGAATATTCTTACGAACTCTATAACCAACTGCTGCCCGGTGTAACCTTGAAAGATGTCAACGAGACATTCCGTCAGTTCTTCCCGACCGATTCCAAGAACATGTCTCTTGTTCTCATGAGCGATGAAAATGAGAATAGTGTTATTCCTACGGAAGAGGAGCTTTTAAATACATTCTTTGAAGACTGCAAGATTGCGGTAGAACCGTATAAAGATGAGCATCAAGAACGTTCGCTTATACCTCAAATGCCCGAAAAAGGCCGTATTGTGAAGACGACCGAAAATAAAATTTTCGATGCGACCGAATATACTCTTTCCAATGGTGCGAAGGTCGTTATCAAAACGACCGACTTCAAGGCCGATGAGATACAAATGTATGCTCTCAGTCATGGCGGTACAAGCCTTTTCGATGTCAAAGACCGTCCGAATTATTATGTGATGAATTCGCTCGTTTCATTGGGCGGTATGGGCGATTTCAGTACGATGGAACTCATGAAGCAGCTTAGCGGTATACAAGCCAGTGTATCGGCCAGTGTATCGTCTTATGCCGAGACGGTGTCGGGTAGCAGTACGATCAAGGATTTCGAGACTTTGTTACAACTTACTTATTTACGGTTTACGACGACCCGAGTCGATAGCGCCCGTTATGTGGCATGGAAGAGCCGCATGACCAATTCGTTGAAACTTTCCGAGTCCGATCCTATGCGTCCTATATCCGATACGGTATCTTATCTTACTTATGGAAATCACGAACGAGTACGCCGCTTTACACAGGACGACTTGGATAAGGTCGATTATCAACGGGCTCTCGATCTGTTCTCTTCAAGAGTAGACAATGCTGCCGATTTCGTATTTATCTTTATCGGAAATATCGATAAAGAGGCAGCCAAACCGCTTATCGAACAATATATCGGGGCGCTGCCTTCGACCGGAAAACATGAAAAAGCCAATGGGAAAGTAATGCCGAAAGAGCGTACCGGTTATCGCGAGTCGATCTTCGACCAAAAAATGGAGACACCCAAGACAATGGTGTATATCACTTATTCGGGAAAAGAGAAATACAACTTGAAAAATACGATCGTCATGTCGATGCTTTCACAAGTGATGCGCACGGTTTATACCGAGACCATACGGGAAGAAGAAGGTGGTACGTATGGGGTTTCGACATCGGGTAGCCTTTCCCGTACACCCAAGAATAGTTTCTCTTATGTTATCGCTTTCGATACCAATAAAGAACAAGCTTCTTCGCTGGCCGACCGTACCATTGCAGAGTTGAAGAAAGTGGCCGAGGAAGGTCCGTCGACCGAGACGTTTGACAATATCAGAGCTTATATGCAGAAAGAGTATGAAAGCAGTATCAAGGAAAATAAGTACTGGGCTTCATCGTTGATCAACTATTATATGTATGGAAACGACTTTTATACCGATTATCTTAAAACGCTCAATTCGGTAACGCCCCAAGATGTGCAGAAAATGGCCAAGAAGGTAGTAACGTCCAAGAATCTTATGAAAGTGATACGTTACGGTATACCCGAGGATAGTGCCGAATAGGTATTTAAGGCTATTATAAAAGGGAAGCAAGACAACATTGCTTCCCTTTTTTGTTTATCGCTGAAAGTTTCTACCTTTGGAACGTTTGTAAACGAACCTTCCGGTTTTCGGCCGGTATAGATTATACAGACTTTTGATATGTCTTTTACGATTATAGAGCAGAGTGTCGTCGGGAAATATAGCGATGTGTCCCTGTGTGAAGATGCACTTGTAATTACCCCTTTCTTTGCTGCGGTTGTCGACGGAGCAACAAGTAAATGCGATTTGAGTTTCGATGGGAAAACAACAGGTCGTTTGGCATCGGAATTACTCTCCGGTGTAATACGGTCGTTGCCGTATGATGCGACGATGTCGGAGTTTATAGATGAGGCCGGTCGGGTATTTATGGCTTTTTATTGTAGAAACGGTCTTCGGGAAAGAGTCGTTTCCGAACCACAATGCCGGCTTTCTGCTTCGGTAGCGATATATAGCGATGCAAGGAGGGAGGTTTGGACGGTGGGCGATTGTCGCTTGCGCATCGGTGATGAAGTGTATATGCCGGAAAAGTCGGTGGATTTACGTTTGGCACAGAAGCGTGCCGAGATTATAGAAAGATATTTATCGCAGGGAGGAAATATCGATAGTCTTATCTTTGAAGATGTAGGTCGGAAAGCCATTGAAGGAGATTTGCGACGGCAGATGTTCGCTCAGAATAATCCTGCTGCCATCGATGCTTATGGGGTTATCGATGGTTTTACTCCTTATACTCCTGATGTACGACGTTATGAAATTCCGGTCGGGACGGAGTTGATTTTGTCGACCGACGGTTATCCCTATCTTTACCCGACCTTAGAAGACTCCGAGCGATATTTAAGAATGATATTACGGGAAGATCCGTTTTGTTTCAGGCAATATAAAGCCACTAAGGGAAAAGGTGCGGGACAGTGTTCGTTCGACGATCGGGCGTATATACGCCTGCGAGTGGAGTCGCTTTCGGATTTATCGGAGAGTCCTATTATCCGATAAACAGATTGATGTCGAGATAAAAATATTCTTTTTGCCCCGATTCGTCAGTGCCGAATTGTATCTTATTTTCTCTTGCCAGCCATCCGATAGCCAAAGCTGTATCTTCTGCTCCCAAATCTAATTTACGGGCGAGCTCTTGAATCGGAAAGCTTCCGTTTTCATTTAGTTTTCTCCATACAAGTCCCGCATTCAAACCTATCTTGGCTGTTTCCATGATAACTGGGTATTAGGGTTGATAAAAAAAGCGCGGAAGAGCATTTTCCTATCTGCGAGGTCGGGAGTCGAAGCCCTTATGCACAAACAAGAAACGCCTCCCGCTGGTTGATGGGGACGGCGTATAGTCTGTTTCCGGGTGCATTGGGGATTTATTTTCGACTTTTACCTCGCACAGAAAGCAGCTAAACGCTTACTATATGAACTTTTCAATGAATTCGTTAAAAAGCAATACAAAAATAGATTCTTTTTTGCATAAAACCTATCATTCTCTATACTTTTTTACCCACAAATCGAGAACTGAATACAATCCTTTTATTTTCGATGCGATATTTTGCATAGGTTTGGGTTTCGACTTTTTCCCTTCAAAGAATAATATCTTTGATTTTGTAGGTGTTACATGGTGATGAGTGTTCCATGAAATTCTATTTTTCTTTCGATAGATGCTGTACCCGAAGATGCCTTTGTCTGTGATGAAAAAGGTGGGGATAGGAAAGTGGAATGTACCGGAAAATCGGGATTCAGATATGTATTTTGTAAATTTTCTTCCCGAATATTTATAATGTTTCGGTGCTTTTTTCTTCCTGTTGTTTGTGCAGATGCAAACGGAAGCGATCCGAGCGAAGTATCGAGCGCATGAGCCAGAAATTGACGGGGAAAATGATTGCCCATACCGGGATCAGGGCTACTTTTTCGGGGACTCCTATGGCGATAAAGACTTTCAGTGTGATATACTGCATGAAAAAGTTGATCGCTTGGCAAATAGAGAAACGAACGCCGTTTTCAAAATCGACTTTTGTTTTGAACGTATAGTAATTGGTCAGGAAGAAGTTGCAGGCGAAGCTGACAACGAATCCGGTTGTAAAAGATATATCGACATTGAAATCCATATACAGCATGGTATAATATATGCCGTATAAAATAGCAGTAACGATGGTTCCTGTGATACAGAAACGGACGATTTCCAATTTTGTCTTCGGAGAGGTATTTGACATAATTCCTGAAACTCTATCGGCAAAGATACGGATAAAAAGCGATATAATATAAATCTTATGAAAGAATACTTTTTAGAAAAGTTTTGAGAAATGAAAGGGATAAATTTAAGTAGAATAAATGTGATTGGAAGTTTGTTATTATATATGCAGAATATTTGTTGTATATAGTCTTTTAATAGCAAAAGTAATATGAGGCTTTAAATGGTTTGATGTTTTTTTGTGTTATATGCTTTTATATCTCTTAGTGATAAAAAAACAGCCCGAAAAATTTTTCGGGCTGTTTGGGAGTAAAGATTTGTAATTATTTTATCTTCCTCAAAGATAATTCACATTGAATATCAATAAATTGCATGCCACTTGGTACAAATATGATTGTTTTATATTCAAATGGAGAGTTTACAGGGTAGCTGTTGTGTCCAAAAACACGCAAATAAAACTTTAACTTTATTTAAGTGCTTTCTTTTGTTTGCAGATGTTTTCATTTTGCATTGGATATTTGCTCTTGTTTGGCTTTTCTTTTCATAAATCACTGATATACAAAATACTACCTATTTTTACCTATCGTTTTTTATGAAAATATATTGTACCTTTGCATTGCGAAATAAATAACAATAGACATGAGGCAAAAACAATATATACTTCACTCTCTGATAATCGAGGTTACTGCGGTGCTACTGGCTTCGATGATAGCGTTTCAAGTATGCAATATGTTTGGCATACGGATGAGTCTACTACCATTTGTTATGGGTGTCGGATATATTATACTCAAACTGCTATATCATCTCTGCATTAGCATCGCAAGGCATATTGTAGATGCAATTCCTCCATCTCTTTTGTCATCCGTCAAAAAATCTGCGGAAGAAAAGACATTGCCCTTGGCTTCTTCTCCAACCTCAAACTGTGAAGAAGTCCAGAAAAAGCGGATGGAGCTATTTCATTATGAATACCAGCGCGAACAACAACAATACCAACAACAAAAAGAAAGAGAAGAGGATATAAAGCTCAATGCTATTTTGAGATACACACGAGATACATTTAAGCGTTTTGACTTGGATGAAAATGAAATTTTCCAAATTTGTGAATCTGTCCGATATTTTGTAACTAATCGTCAGGTGCTATCTGCAACTGAAATTCATATCAAGAAGCACACTTCTCTCACTCAAATTTCATTGAAGAACTTTGCTTGGAATATCGCTTTTCAATACAATATAGGTAGAGATATGACTACCTCATTTGTAATGGCTACATTCTCTGAGTGGTTTGTCAATTCCACATTTGATACTGTTAGAAAGAATCTGCGTACAACCACAGGACGGCATAAGATTGAAATTGACGAGAATATCTTATCGAAATACCTTATTTAATCCCAATTCCTACTTCCTGATAATTATTATTATAGGAAGTTGTATCTATGTCGGATAAATTATATAATTTTGCGCTGTGATTAAAACATTTTACCCTATGGCTAATTTCAACAGACTTAAAGTAGTACTCGCAGAACAGCAAAAAACTGGAAAATGGCTTGCAGAACAGATTGGAAAATCCAATTGCACTGTAAGTAAATGGTGCAGTAATTCTGTTCAACCCGACCTTAAAACGCTTAATGATATAGCCAATGCCCTTAATATTGATGTAAAAGATT
>OJMI01000917.1_pt1 | contig 35982 bp, 57 predicted proteins | sample 1597131 | NCBI WGS metagenome assembly OJMI01 (sample SAMEA2452116, study PRJEB22498) | human gut metagenome | reverse complement strand
AAATTAGCGCCTTCCAAATTAGCGCCTCTCAAATTAGCGCCTTCCAAATTAGCGCCTCTCAAATTAGCGCCTTCCAAATTAGCGCCTCTCAAATTAGCGCCTTCCAAATTAGCGCTTTCCAAATCAGCGCCTCCCAAATCAGCGCCTCTAAAATTAGCTTCTTCTAATGTATCTTTAATTGTGTTGTTCTCTTTCTCGAAAGAAAATAGAACATTTCCAAATATTGATTTTATATCTATTTTAATCTTCATAAGTTATTATTTTAATTGGTTAATTAAATTCTCTAATCCTCTACCGTCTTTAATAGTCTTTCCAGTTGCCCAGCATGAATAAGGGTAATATTTTATATTGCTTCCCTTGTACTCGAACTCTATCATTTTATCAGTGCAAACTTCACTTATTCCCATATCTCTCAAATAAATTATCTATTTCTGCATTTACTTTATCAGCAAATTCTCCAAAAGATTCTGAAAATTCATCATCATTTAAATCATCGACAATTTTAACTACTCTTTCCGCGTAAAAGCGAGCTTTTGATAAGTCTTTCATTAATACCAAATTAGAAGATGAATCTACTTGTTGTATTATGTTCGTAAGCTCAATTGCAGCCTGAGAAAGCAAATCCGCGAAAAGAGGTATTTTTTTACAAACATACACCGCTTTTTCTTTCTGTTCCTTTGTCATTTGCCCGAATAAACCTTTAACCGGTATTAATTCGTATTGATTCAACTTATCAAGTTGTGTTTTTATTTGAGTTACTTTTACATAGTCCTTTTTTTGTAACGCCTTATTCATCTTTTCTAATAGAATATCTTTTTCGCTCTTCATATCATTTAGTTTTTAGCGTATAATAGTCAGTTAATAATTTTCTGCAAGCATTATATACAATTACAGCTTCTTTTGTCGTGTTGTTAGCAATTATCAGCTTTTGTATTTCGTTTTTATTTTCGTTTTCTACTGCTATTGTAGCTTCTGAAACATATCTTAAATAGGTCTCTGCTCTCACTTTGTTTTTACTTATCAGGTACTTAACCACTGGCAAACATGGTAACCCAATGGGCAATCTTTTTGTTTGTTTGAATTCATTGAAAGCATTTCTTTCAAAATCCGACAACTGCTCGACTGAAAAATCTTTGGAATGTACTTCCAGTTGTTTTACATTCCCGTATTTTTCAATTATCGCTTGTGAACGATTTACGTGCGATTTAAAGGCTTTTAAAAATTGGATGATAGTTTGTACCGACATACGATAAAAAGCCCCAAATTCGCCAAATAAACCATAAATTATCGCTATGTCGCACTCCTTTATGGTTAGCGCTTTGCATTCAGCCTCTAAAAATGTTGCGACATCTTTTGTTGTGACCTCTATTAATTCGTCCGTCGTTTCTTGATTTACCCTTAAAAAAGCCTTTTTTACTATGTCCATAGAAAACAAAAACAGCTCGTTTTTATTTAATTCGCTTATTTTCGGGTAATTTTGAGCTTCTTTTATTTGCTGTATGTCCATGATACAACCTCCTATTTTTCGTCTTTTTTGTTAAACATCATTCCAAATAATGAATCGTCTTTCCCCTCTTGTATATCCTGCATAATTTTAAAAGCTACTCTTTGAGTTTGTTCTTGCATCGTTTCTTTTTTTGCAAATCCGCGCGCCCCCCCTGCTAAATTTTTCGGATAAAAAACGCGATTCGTTTGAATTTTAAGAGCTTTTGCCAATGTTGTTTTCCAGTTTATTTTTTTTGTTTTCGATTTCTTTTTGTTTTCCCAACCTTCAGTAGTACCCCAAAAGTTTTCGATAGCGCATTCAATTGTTTTTATTATGTTCAATTCAGGGGGGTTGAATTCTTTTTGTTTTTCCATCCATTCCGCGTCACATAGTATTTTATCTACTTCCTCTCTTAATTCAGACAAATAGACATTAAAATCTTTTCTCCAATCTTTTTCTTTTTCCTCTTCTTTTTTAGAGATAAGAAATATATCGTTATTATCTGTAGAATTATATTTAGATATATTTTTTATCTCTTTTTTCTCAATAATGTTATTCTGTTTATTATCTGTAGAATTATCTGTAAGAATAATATTATTATTATCTACATTAACATCTACATTTACATTAACAGCTTTTTTTGCTTTTGTTTGCTTTTCAGAAAAAGCATTTGCTTTTTTTGCTTTTGTTTGCTTTTCAGAAAAAGCATTTGCTTTTTTTGCTTTTGTTTGCTTTTCAGATTCATTTTCTTTAGGAGGTCTACCTCCTTTTTTCCCTGCTTCGCTCCTTTTATTTTTTACATTTTCCCACTTTTCTAGGTCTCGCTCTATGTCTGACTTTATGAACTCGAAGCAAATATTTACGCCTCCGTCGTTTATAAAAACGGGTTCTCCAGAGACATAATCAAAAATCGCATTTAATAGCTCTGCTTTTTGTGAATCATTTAGCAAATTTATTGCACTTCGCCACGATAAATAGAAAACAAATGATTTTTTAGGTTCCATGATGTAGATAACATAAAAAAAAAGAGGTTCATTTTTAGCTACGACCCTAAAAACAAACCTCTTTACGGTAATATACCGTGAATATCTTCTTTGTTGGTCGTAGTCAACGCTACAAATATACAATTATTTTTTTAATTTCTTTATTCTTTTAAGCCTTTTCCTTGCCAAATCATATTTAGTTACCTCTTTATCTATCTTCTTTAATTTTTCTAATTTCTGTATGTTGTATTGATTGTTTGCTACAGAAAATCCAAGTATCAATATTGAGGTTACCGGAAATAACCTATAAAATTTCTTACAAAACCCCACGTCTAAATATGGTACTATATATATTCCTATGAATAGGACAGCGAAATATAATAATATTAAAACGACTGAATAAATAATTATTTTTGTTAGTATCATAATTTTAAAATTTCAAGTGATTTACCCTTTGACTCTTTTTTAACAGCTTCATATATTATCGGAAATTCCGATTTTAGTTTTTTTGTATCTACTGTGTTTCTTGTATAGTCTTTTATTGTTGCGACACTTACTCCTTCGCATACTATTTCATTACAATTGTCAAAAAGTAATGCTATTTTGTTTTCTAAATCTTCTTTTTCTTTTTCGAGTGTTTTTATTTTGTTTTTTACTTCGTTATAATCCTTGATTAATTCCATGTATTCAGGAGAAATGTTTAAAGATATTGTTTCAGAGGTATTTGTAATATTAAAAATATCCTCTTTGTTAATTGGAGCGGGCGGAATTCCTTTAAGTATGTGGTTCTCTGTGAATTCTTTGGCCCCATTTAAAAGATACTCAAATAAATCTTTGTCAAAATCAAACATTCTCCATTTCAGTTGCTTTTGTCCATCATATACGACTAACATTCCAGCATCATATTCCCCAACCCCCATGTTCCAAACTAATTGCATATACCACGAATTAGGGAAAGTTTTGGTGTTATTTAAATCTACAGTACGTAATGTGTCCTTTATTTCAACGACAATGCGGTTTTTCCTTCGAAATTTAAACAATTCCCTATCAGGTGAAGCAATTATATAGGGCGGGTAATTATCGTTGCTTAAAACGAAGCATTTCGCGCTTTCTTTTATCACCCTTTCTGTAGACTCTGTTTCAAAAAGAGCAGCGATAGCGTTTTCCATTGCTTGCCCCCTTTGGGTATTATAATTAATTTCATTTTCCATTGCTTGCCCCCTTTGGTAGTCATTATACCAATCTAAAGGCGTTTTGTATTCATCATGACCAGTTATTATCGCTATATCATGACCTCCAATAAAATAATTGCTTTCCCGGTAATTGTGCCACTCTTCGTAATTTCTAAACACTTTCCTATCTATCATATTGCCAAAATTTTACGTTTGAATAATAATATACATTCCCGTCTACTCCGAAAACAAAAGGTATGCTTTCTGGATGGAATACCCCTATTTTAACATCTCCACTTTCTAAAATAATTCTTATTCTTTCATGTGAAGGAGAAAAAACCATCGAATTCGTCCATTTCATCGAAAAATTTAACCCTTTTCCTTTACTCATTTGTCCCGTCTAAATATTCTAAATCTGTTAAATTCTCGTTCGTTGGCGTCGAAAAATCATATTTAATTGCGTTTTCCATGCTCTCCGTTTTCGGCCCGTATAAATTTAAAAGGCTTTTTGCCACCGTTTTATTAGCCATCATCTCAAAATCTGCAACCCATAAACCCGTTTTATTTCTATAAGATTGCGAGTATTTTTGTGCGTGTGCCTTTATCTCCTCGACTGTCATATATTTAAAATATTCACCACCTGAAAGATATTTTATATATGCTATATTACCAATATAAGCCCGTTTTTTCCTTTCCATATAGCCGTCATAATCATATTTTTTCAATATTATTTCCCCTTTGAACGGGTCTATACCTTCAATATCACCCTCGCGAACCTCTGAGACATTTATGCGCTCTAATTTTTGCGTCCTATTAGCTAATTCAATGAATCCACGATACATTATTTGTGCTTGTGCGTTGTCCTTGTAAGGGACGATGCACGATTGCCCAAGAGCCGGAACCAATGACAACCCAGTAGTTGCAATAGCTAATCCGCATAAAATTACGCTATTCGGGTTGCAAAATTTCAACCTAGAATTGTACGAAGCTTGCAAAATGTTTTCTACGAACGCCCGCCCCTTTGATTCTCCTAAAATTTGGCAAAAACGCTCTAAATTATTGGAATTAAGGGCTAATTTCTTTATGTCTTTGTAGTAGTTCACTGTCTGTACAGTCGCTACGTTGTTTTTTATTTGCTTATTTATGTCCATAATTACTTAATTAAATATTACTATACTATCATTTAAAAATACCTCCACAGTGTCAGGATAATTAGTAATTTCTTTTGTTTTTTGCTCCTCCAGTATTTGTGTATCCAGCATTCCTCCAATTAGAATTAGCAGAAATAATATAAGCCCGCAAATTGCGTTTACTTTGTCTTTTTTAGTTGTCATAGTAATATCCTTTTGAATAAATATTGTAATTGTCTTTTTCTGATAAAAAATCATTTATCATTTTCAACGCTATTTTTTTAGCCTCTTCATTATCTCCTATATATTTTGTAGAGAATTCCCACGTTTTTAATTCGCAATGAATATTGATTGCTTTGTTATTCTCTATTTTTATTTCTGAATAGAAATCACATATTTTGTCTAAAATAACTATCTCATCTTTCAAAATAACATTTTCGTTTTCGTCTACTTCAAAATTGAAGTAATTAAAAATAAAATAAGAAGCTATTTGTTTATAAAATAATTCAACATTTATTAGTCCTATCATTTTATTGTCTTATTTAGTGTTTTATACCCTATTATTTCGTTTTTCATCTCATCTACTCTTTTATCGTAGTCTCTTTCCCCTGAATTAGCAGAAACGTATTTAATTATTTTGTCCTCCTCTTTTATTAGTAATGTTATATACGGATATATATACATATTATTTGTCACTCTTTTAATAGTATTATTTATTTCAAAAATGAAAGAATACATGTCATTTTTTGAAACATTTGGCAACATTTCTAATATTTCCTTTGCATCTTTAAGAATATCTTTTTTTTTCATATCATATCAAATTTAAAAATAACATACTGACCAGCAGATAAATAGCCCTTAATTTCAAAAGGGTACATTTCCCCCTTTCCGTCTTCAGCCGTAAAACATGTATAGGTATGTCCATCTTTTTCGTAAAAATCGTTGAAATAACATTTTTTTGATAATAAAAACGGATGATAGGTACCTATGTTTAATTCATATTCACAAAAAGCAAATTTAAGTAGCTCTTTTTCAAAATATTTATCCAACCTAATTCTGTGCCCCTTCAGACATTCTACCTTTTTAGGGTTAATGTGCGTTAATCTAATGTCTGTCAAGTTGACGTAATAGTCCGAATCTTCGCCTTTCTTTTGTATTATGCTTGTTTCTACAAAAACAAATTCATCTCCATTTTTCCCGACATCTATTATTTTGTATTTTCCGGTATCTTTATTTTTGCATGCTATGATTCTGTTAACGGAACCGTTAATTAAATCAACATCTTTTAATGTACTGATTATCTTATATATTTCGTCCTTATATCTAAATGTCCCGTATAAATTTAGCTCTTTTAATCTTATTTTATGTAACATAATTATCCTTTTTTTATCCAACAATACTTATTTTATCACCATGGGTATAAGCTATTCCATTAATATAATAATATGGTTCGTACATACTTACCCCGAATTCGTGTAGCCCTTTAAATATGACATCTTTATTTGTCACCTTAGAAATTGCGTTCTTTTCTCTCCATCCACATAAACGCAAATTATTTCCTTTTTTTTAGCCATTTCAATTCCTTTTCCGCGTCTTTCCCGTTTAATTTTATATCATATTCTACAAGTTTTTTCGTAACGTCCATTCCTAGTGATTCACTCCGGCTAATTAAATAATTGATTTGCCTATAGGTTATTTCTTTTGTTGATATAATTGTCGATATTATGTTATTTATCTCTTCCATTTTTCACTAATTTATTTTCAAACGATAATTCTTTTACATCTATTCCATTACTAACACAATAAGTAATAATTGTTTCTAAGTTATAGGAGCTATATTCAAATAATCTTTCCTCTTTTTCTACTTTCAATAAAGTAAAATGCATATAATCAGGGAAATTTGAATGTTCTATGCTTATCTCTACGGTATACATAATGTTTTTATTTAGAAGTTCCAATAAATTAAATATTCTCCCCCCCTTGGCCCCGTATGCGTGTGCTCAAGTCTATTTCTTTTCTTATTCCAATACAATTCGCCTTGTACCCAATACTTTTTACCGTTTACTTCGTATTCAAAGTAATTATTATCCCTATAAGTGCCTTTTATTGTCTTCATAGCTGTATTTTTTTATTGTCTGAATATGTGTCCATCTATCTCAAAATAATCATACATCAAGTCTCTTTTGTATAAATCGAAATCAATATAAAATCTTAAATTTTCAGGCCAATTGGGGGATTCCGCATCAAACATTTCCTCTACAAAATTATTAGTATCTTCATAATATCCCACATAACCGTCTTTAGCCCTATCTATTAAGTCTAATATGTCAGAACCTAATAATTTGTAGTGATAATTATCCAGCCAGTAGAAAAAGGCTTCTTTGAAATATTCATCATCCTCCGTATAAAAGTATTTACATAGGTCTATGGTTTCATTTGGTAAGCTATCCGGCAATTGTAGTTCCTCCGGAATGTCTTCAAATTCTACTAGCTTGTAATAATCCGCTCCGGTTTCTTCAAGTAATTCATCCATATCATACTCAAAACCGCCCGAATTGTCAAATGATATGACGTTAAACCACTCGCTTTTTATTACTTCGTTCGTCTCGTTTTTGCGGAATTCTACGCGGATTCTCGCGTCTTCCATGTTTATTCTTTCCATATTGATAATGTTTTAGTTATAATATACTGTGTTATCGTTTACTCTCCTTAGAGAGAGGGGAATACCCCCCCCCTCAATTAGGATAGTTTCCCACATATTTTCATATGCGCTTTTATTACTATTACCGGAGCATGTAGGGCGAATAAGTCTCCATAAGTCAATTCACCTCTTAATATTGCTTTCAATGTGTTTGATAGTGATTTCAATTCTGTTTTCATAATGGTAAGTGTTTGTGTTCAATATTTCGTTTTCTTTATTTCCTTTTCTGTATTACAAATATACAAAACTTCTCGAAATTACACAACATTTTTCTCAGAAAAATGTATTATATAGCATATGTTTTAACTATATATTAACATATCGAATACTATGTTTACATATTGAGCTGTCATTATAGCGAGTCGCATTTTTACGCCTTGGCTTTCCTTAGTTCCTTCACATGGAAACCCCGCTCGCGAGGCTTCTCTTATTGTATTGTTAATTAACATTGCTTGTAGTTTTCTTTAGAAAAAAAATAAAGGAAATAACTACATGCAGAGTCTATATATTATATATATTATTACTATATATGAATTGTATATATATACATAAAGATAACTCATTCATAACGTGCGTGCGTGCGTGCGCGCAGTTCTGTTTGCTAATGCGGTGAATAACAAAACGTTACAGAGGTGAAAATGTTAATATCTCATTTGGAATTAAGTTAAAACAATACGGGAATGTTAACGGGATTGTTTCACATGAAACAGAGAGGAGAGCGGGGCGACTGATGGAGGAGAAGGAATAACGAAACCGGAAACAAGACGACAGAAAGCAAAGCGGGGATGAAGCATGAGAGATGATGCGGAAAGGAAGCGAGGAATCTCTTTGGGAATCGGAATCACATAAGGTGTTGCGTTGGTTAACTCCGAAGCGAGGGGCACAGCCCCGAGCGAGGTTATGCCTCCTTGGTTTTGTTTTTGGGTCAGGGGTAAACAGGGGGTGGGGGTCGGGCTTTATTAATGAATTTGAAAATTCGGCAAAAGGTATTATATTTGTAAAAAAGTGATATGGGCACAGCTATAGACATAATCAAGAGTAAGGAAGCACGGGAATTACGCAGGGAAGAGATAGAGACTCGTGGAGAATTAAAGAAGTACGAAGTAGACACGAAGGTACGGGAAGAGTTCAGTGCTACGTTTGGGAAGACGGTAGCTTTTTTGGACATGATAGGGGTACGGGAGAAGTTGGAGGAGATATTAGGGGATATAGAGGTAGCTGACAGTCCTGCAACGATAAGCAAGTTAAAAGGGAAGTTAGATGTAATCATGAAATACGTAAATGTGTTTAAGGCAGCGAGTGACAGCATCAACCGGACGGAGAAGACGATAATCAAGGAGCGGGAAGTAGGGGAAGAAGGAGAAAATAGTATTGGGATAGGGAATATAGAAGTAATAGAGAAGATAGACTATGATACTATTGCCGGAGCGGTTAAACGATAAGCAGATAGAGTTATACAATTTGTTGAATGAGGACAAATATGTAGAATATTTGTTTTACGGTTCGAGCAGGGCTGGTAAGACATTTTTGATATTTGCATGGTTTGTGACGCAGTGTATAAGATACGGGGCTAACTGTCTGATAATCCGGAATACGTTCACATCTTTAAACAATGGTATGTTGATGCAGACGGTACCGGCGGTATTGAATTCGATAGCGAGGCGTTGGGGGTACAGTGATTACAAGAAGGTGATGATAGGCGGGGAGAGGTTTGCTCGGTATGTAAACAAGGACGACAGTTTGGTATTCTACAATGGTTCCTATATAAAGTTTGGGAGTTTGCGGGGGAGTTCGGACAGTGAGTCGAAATATGATTCGATATTAAGTACGGAGTGGGGGCATATATTTTTGGATGAGATAAGCGAGATAAGTTGGCAGCCGGTGAGTAAGTTATTGACTCGGTTGGCGCAGAAGTTGCCGGTAAAGAACAAGATGTTGTATGCTTTGAATCCATGCAGTAAGAATCATTGGAGTTACAAGAGGTTTTTTTTGCAGGAGGACTACGATACTGGGTTGAAGTTAGACCCTGCTATACAAGCGATGTTATACAAGAAGCATTTCAGTGTAGATGACAACAAGGAGAACGTATCTGCGAGTTATATGCTTACTATGAAGAGTTTGTCGAAGATAGACAAGCGAAGGTTTTTGGACGGGGAGTATTACGATGAGATGGAAGGCGAGATATTCCACCATATACCTTGGGGTTCGATGCCGGAAGAAGACGCGTTTGTGAAGTACATTATATACGTAGACCCTTCAGCCAAGGAGAGCACGAAGAACGATTACAAGGCATGTGTATTGTTGGGGTTGACGAAAGACAAGATATGGTTGGTGGACGTTTATGCTGTTCAGGGAAGCACTTATGAGATGTTGGAAGGCATATATAGCTTATACGTAAAATGTCCGATAACGCCACGTTTATACATTGAAAAAAAGCAAGTTCCGTTGGATTTCAACAAAACATTGCTTAATTTTCAGGCGCAAAAGGGGTGGATATGTCCGATAGAGTGGGACACGCGTAATCACGGCAACAAGTTTTACAACATTGAGTCCACTTTAGACCCGTTGTTCAAGAATGGGGGGATAATGTTCAACGACAAGATGAAGAACACTCCTATGGGAGAGATTACGGTGCAGCAGTTTTTGGAGTTTTCGAGGAAAGAGAGTCCGTTGAAGAAAGACGACATACCGGATGCGGTAGCCAAAGGAGTTTCGTTAATGGGGAGGAATCTGAAGATAGTTAATCCAGCCCAGAAGAAGACGAAAATGTTTATAGCGATAGGAGGTAAATTAAAGTCCTTATAATATGATAGAGATAAAAGATTTATACCAGTGGATTCAGCCCAACACATGTGAAGAGATAATAGGCATGAATCCGACAGCGTTGGAAGACGCCTATGTTTCCGCTATAGGCTATTTGGCTGGGGAGATAGGGAATATATACGATTTGGAGGAAATGTTGCCGGTAATGAAAGACACTCATCCTGATTTGTTCTTTATGGTAAGGGTATTGACAGCCTCTGCATTCATGGGTTCCACTTTTGCGTGGAGCACGGTATTTACGAACCAGTACAATAGCGTAATGTCCACTATACACAGGATGAAGTCTGGGACTTCCCGCATGACAGGGGCTGTAAACAAGCCGGAGCCGAACGCGATAGGGAGAATAGTAACGAATATAAACGATTATATAGGATAATATGACAATCTGGAAAACCCCTGATATAAATCCTTATTGCATACCTAAGTCAGTAGGTACTGGTAGGGTAAAGTCGAGATATTTAATCAACTATTATGAGACTCCGTATACAGCCAAATATTGGCGTGATGCGATAGACAGAGCTATAAATTACAGTGATTTGTACTACTATGGCGTTTTGCAGTCGTGGGCTATACAGTCGAGTCCTTTTTTGGTGTCCTTATTGGACAAAAGATATGTCCCCGCTCAGAAAAACTTCTATGCTTTCGCGAAATACGGGGATATGAGCCGGATAGACGACAAATTTTCCCAATATTTTACGCAGACCAACATTTTCAAGCAGCTAATCTGCCGTGCTCCGTTGAACGCGAAGATTCGCGGGGTGGCAGGCAAGCAGATAGACATAGAAAAGGACATTGTAACGGATTTCCCTATGCGGAATATAGACATGTTCAACAGGGCTATACGTTATATGACCTTTGACATAGAGAGCGTAGCCAAGTTCGATGATTACGACAACATGTTCTATTTCGAGGCTTCCCCAGAAGAAGATTACAAGTTGGGGCTTATGCAGGAAATTACAAGGGCAATAATCGAAATAATCAATTCTTACCGGAATTGGGGGATACTTACAGGTAGATATTCATATCCACGCTATACGATAGGATATCAGGCGCAGAATGAAGAAGCCCAACAGATAGCCGTCGAATATGCCGGTCTCATCAATGACCCCACTGCAACTCCGGTAGTTCCCTTTGAAGTGAACGAATTATCCACTAACAAGGAAAGAAAATACCAAGTGGAGATAAATTCTGTCAATATGGAAGCCCCAAGCGAAGCGTTCAGGGCGCATAAGGAATTGGTAGACAAATGGGAAAGCGAGCTTATGCAGCTGATAACCGGAAGTACGTTAATCGGGAATACCGAAAAGAACACGAATTCCGAGCAATTGGCGGAAATTCACATGCAATTGTATAAAAATATCCTTGATGAGGACAATAAGGACATTTTGAGGGTTACAAATACCCAGACAATGCCGAAATTGGCGAGATTGGTCAAAAACAAGGATTTGACTGATTATCAGGTAGTAATTATCCCTGACAAGAGCATTTCGGTGAAGCATTTTATCAAGATTACGGACACATTGAGCAAGCAAGGATTGAGGATTTCCGAACAATTCCTGCAAAAAGTGGGGTTGGATGAAGGGGATATCGACAAAAAAGTCACCAATAAGTCATGGATTATCAACACAGTAGACAAGATAAAGAGCATTTTTACCCCTAAAAGCAAGAAAGATGGCGGATACGATGCAGGATATGATAAACAAGCTCAGGAGTCTTAGGAATTGTGTAAGGGATGAGATGCCCAAGGCGATATCGGAAAGCATGCTTAAAGAAACGAAGCAGAATTTCCAGAAAGAGGCATATACTAACGACGGAGGGGCACAGAAATGGAAAGAGCGTATGTATGACGTGCACAATACGCCTATCGGCGTAAAGTTGCCTTATCCCAAACTAAGGAGGACAGGGAGGTTATACAATTCTATCAAGAAAATAACCAATGTCCCGTACACGGCAGGGTTAAAAACCAGCGTTCCGTACGCACAATTGCAGAATGAAGGAGGGAAGTCTCCTAAAAGATGGGTTCAGCCTGCATATAAAATAAACAGGAAACCCCCTCAAATTCCAGCCCGACAATTCATGGGTGTAGGAGCGAGGACTTATAGGCTTGCACATAGGGCGATTTTGGCGGTTTGGAACAAAAATTTCAATAAATAATTGATTGATAATAAAAAACTTCATATTTTAGCGAAAAATAGGGCATATGATAGGGTTATTGACTAAGAAATTGATAGATTTTTTCAGGCAAACAGATATTGTCATAGAGAATCATATCCCCGTTTTAACCTCTAATGTCTCTGACGGAAGGACGGTTGTAAATACCACATTGCCGGCTATTGTCATAACCGTAGATTCCGCTCCAAACAATATGGTATATATTGGAGGATTGATAAGAGACAACATAAATATTGACGTGGTTGTAATGGACAGGCTTGTAAATTACACTCTTTCAGGAGAGACAGATATTTATGAATGGAGGCGTAATCTTGCCTATAAGCTAAGGACTGAACTTTTCACGGAAAGGGCATCCCAATTTTTCAAGGATATACTTCAAGGAAACAATTTCCTGCCTATGTATAGGGGAATGAATAACTTTATCAAAATAGGCTATAAAGAAGATACGGAAGAAGATATAGAATGCTGGCGGATGAAATTCGAGTGTGTCATGGTGGACAATTCTACCATAGACATAACATATATAAAAGCCAAATCAGGCTCTGTACAGCTTATAGACGAACAGATAAATCCTATCACGCCTATACATCCGATACAAGGGATAGAAGAGATGATGTGGAAGTACGGATATGGGCAGTATATACCTGATTTGTTAGATATGATTGTCAAGAGCGGGCAGATAACAGACCAGTATAAAAACAACGGGACTACTCCTATTCCGAGAGAATTAACCAAAGATGTATTGTTCTTTCCAGAGAATTTCCCAATGAAATCCACTTATTTAGATTTATATGGGATATTTCTCATGAATCATATCCCTCAAAATGAGGAAATGGATTCATTTAGGAATAATATCAGTCTTCGGTATATAAATATTGACACATCCTCTTTTAATTTGAATAGCTTATTTCGTAACTGTTTTAATTTAAGAAGGATAAACAAGGATAATGTTGTAGACTGTAGTAATAGTACAACTTTTTTAAATATATTTAGTAATTGCTACATGTTGGAAGATGTAAGCTTTATAAATATAAACGTAGATAAGAGCTTAAGTTGGACTAGAGCATTTAGAATAGATGTTTCCATAGAGTTTTTTAATCTGAAAAATATATCATTTTCTCCAAAATTAATAGGGACTTCTTTTCAATCTATGTTTTATAATCAACAGTCTTTGGAGAATATAGATGGGGAAATAGATTTTACAAAGATAAGCGCAACGGGCACGGATCTAATGTTTTATGCTTGTAATAACCTGAAGGAGGTAAGATTCACTAAAGAATCGTTGAAATATAATTTGCAAATGGCTCAATCAAAATCTTTAAGCCTTGAATCCCTGCAAAGCATTATTGACGGATTAGGGAATGTAACCACTACGAGAACATTATCTTTAAATGCGACAGCATATAATAAGTTGACGGAAGAGCAAAAACAGTCGGCAACAGACAAAGGTTGGACAATAACTGGTTAATTATGACGGAGTTAAAAGCAAGAAAAGGTTATGTATATACCGACAAAAACAAAACATTTTTTGCCGATACTATTGTATTAGGGAAATATGACAAGAAAGAGAACTATCGGCAAATGAAAATAGAGGGCAACGAAGAACTAATAGAAAATTATAAAAATGGTAAGGCAGGTATTATCGGATGAATCCCTAAACGATAGAGGATTTAGGGTAATGAACAAGTCTATAAAATGGGACAGATATTTGAAAAATCCCGTTCTTGTAGAACAGCATATGTCATGGGAGCCTCCTATCGGCAGGATAGATGATATAAAGCTCGAAAATGACGCATGGACAGGGGTTTTGGTATTCGCTTCTACCGAAAAAGGCAAGATGTATGAGAAATTATACAATGAAGGCTGTATAAGAGCCGTATCTATTGGCGGGAATGCAGTAATAGTAGAGAATGAGAGGGGAGAGAAAAAAACAAAGTCTTTTGATGTTTTTGAAGTCTCTTTAGTTACTATTCCTTCAAATGCCAATGCAGTAAAACATGAATTGGGTCATATCCCAGTGGAATATAAATTATATTGTGATAAAAAGGAATTTATTACTTTAAGTTCTAATTTTGAAGAATTAAATAATATGGAAGAAGAAAAAGAAAAAAAGGAAGAATTGGAGGCTAAGCCCGAAGTTCAAAAAGTTCCAGAGCCAGAAGCTCCAAAAGAAGAGCTTAAGGCTGAGGAAACAAAAAACACAGTCCTTTCGGCTTTGAAAGATTTGTTAGGGCTGAATTCAAAGAAGAAATTAGATGATGATGAAGAAGATGAAAAAGAAGAAGACAAAGACATTAAAGAAGACGAAGAAGAGGACAAGAAGGAAGTAGAGGACACCAAAGCTAAAGACGAAAAGGAAAAATTGGAGTCTGAGGATTTGAAAAAGAAATTGCCTGAAAAAGTAGCGGAAAGATTGCAGGCAAACCCTGAAGCAAGAATTTTTACAGAAAATACACAACAACCTAAAATTATGACAGAATACAAGACTTTACATTCTTATTTATCTTCGGAAGAAGGTAAAAATAAGATGGGTATGATGGCTTTAGGCTCTGACCTTAAGTATGCTCACGAGCACAAGCCTATTCCCGTGCATGATTTGTTAGATTCTTACAAAGAACTGGCATCAGTGTTAAAAAATGACCGTGACTTTATGGCTTCATTCGGTCAGTTCAATTTATGTTTTGAGGGCAAAGCTCCTATGTCTACCGGACATTTGCTCGATACTGTTCTTGCTGCAGGAGATAATACCTATGATTCCCTAAGTACTCCTGATTTGGTGGCTGTACAATGGCTGGCAATGTATTATAGGATGCTTTTCCCTATTAATACATTTGCAGACAGAATCCCGCGTATCAGTTCGGATTCGGCAGGTACTATTCATCCTGAAATAAACATGAAGCCTAACGTTTATTTTGATACACTTGTTCCGAAAAACAAAGCAGAAGAATATTTGTACGATGACAATGCAATTGCTATTCCTACTTACGCATTCTCTCTAAATGCTATTGCTTGGCAGCCAGGCGATGACAACTTATTGAGATACGATAAGATAGGCATAGGTATGTCTGAAGCCTTAAGAGTAGTAGCAAACGCTCAACATAATTATATTATTCAGGTTCTGGCGAATTCAGTAAAAGAAGGTACATTTGTTCCAATGACAGGTACAAATTCTTTTGCATCAGCCGGAATGTTCCCAGCAAATGCTGCAGCTGCAGGAAATTTGAAAGAATTCACAGTAGCTGACTTGTTAAGCCTTCGTATGAAGTTTATTCAGGCTAATTTCAATCTCGATATTGAACGTCCGGAGATAGTAATGGATGCTATTTATGCAAACCAGCTACAATCTAATGATACTTTTGTAAACGCCCTTAACTTGCCTACTGAAAAAATCGGGCCAATGCAGATGATGGCATACGGTATGAACATTACACAACGTTCTATATGTGGAGTATATGATACAGCTACAAATAAAGTAGTAGACCCGAAATTATATGGTATACCTTTGACTGAACATAAAATACCTGCTTCTTACACTCCTACTCCATTAGCAGCTACTGCATATGGATGTATTATAGGTTTCTTGCCTTCTCAATTCCTGATTGGAGTCGGAAGAACGAATGTATTTGTAAAACAAGAGCCTACCCTTTGGGCGTGGGAAATGTCTATGGATACTCGTATGGGAGCCGGTGCAGCTCGTAAAGACGGAGTAGGAATCTATGGCGTAGCTCCAGCGGTAGCAGATGCATAATATAAAATAATAAGCAGGGGGCAAAATCCCCTGCTTGACTTACCAACACATAAAATAAAAATAAACAATATGGAACTTACTAATTATAAAGAGTCTTTCTTTCAATATTTATATGCTTTAGTAAAAGAACACAAAAAAGCATATGTATGTGAAAACGGAAAAGTGTTTTTAGCTATTCAGGATGCTAAGCATGAAGAATACGATTACATGGAAAGAAAGCATTATAAATTGTTATGGGCAGAAGTAAATATAGATAATGTACCTTTAAATAATGAAGAATTGAAAACGTTGCTCGAAGGATTTAAGCCAGAAGAACAGCCGAAAGAAGGAATCATAAAAAAGAGTACATTAAATGTAGATGAATCTGTTATTAACGAATTTAACGCGTTGAAAGAAGCTCGAAAAAATCCTGAAAAGAAAACAAAAGGTAGACCACCTAAAGAACAATAATTATGGCAACAACAGGAATACATATTTCATTGAAAGATACGTCTATTGGGAGCAGCCAAGCGGACGAATCTATTTCTTGTTTAGTCGTTGATATGGCAGGTGCGGAATCCAATTTGCCCGCAGAGATGGAGTTGAATACTCCATACATGATAACTTCGGTATCAGCAGCCGAAGATCTGGGAATTACCTCTGAATGGGCAAGCGGTAACGGGGCTAAAACTATGCTTTATCAACATATAAACGAGTTTTACGGTGCTGCCTCTGTCGGGACAAAGTTATGGCTTATTCTTGTACAGACAACGGCAGAGAATAACTTCTCAACAGCGAATTTCTACACGGCATTGCAGCCAATAGTCTTTAAGACTATTTCAGGTAGCTACAAAAACAGACCACGGGCAATAGGTTTTTGCCAGTCAAAAGGGACATTGCCTGCTCCTGCCTATGAGGAAGACGGAGTAAACAATAAAACCGACCAAGAAGCCCTCAACCAAATACAGACATTCCTAACCAATATGTTTGAGTTAGGTATCCGTATGGTGGGGGTATTTGACGGGGCATATATCAAGCAGGGAACTTTCAGTAGCGCTACAGAAATAGCAAAACTTATGGATTGCGCTGCTATGTCTTATCCTAATGTGGCATATTGCGTTACAGGCTCATCTCCTAACGGGCTGTCTTCTGTAGGGCGTGTGTTAGGTGTAAGAGCAAGCCGGAATATCGCTGCATCTATCGGGAACGTATCTTTGGGTTCCGTAGCTACAGAAGAATATTTTACTGATAGCGATTTGGCTTCCGTATCTTCAAATCCAAAGACAGGGACTCCAGTAAACGGTTATGATGTTACCCTTGCTAATCTGATAGCTCCATTAGGATATATATTTACCCGTAACAGGCTCGGGGTAGAGGGTTTGTATTATAATGACGGAGCGACTTGCAATGCAACTACTATGGCTCTAAACAAAATAGAGAGAGTAGCAGTAGGTAATTCAGTGTGCGATGATGCGCAAATGTTCCTTACCTATTATATCAACCAGAATATCCCTTGTGACTCTTCTGGACAGATATTGCAGGCTTTCAAGAATTCTGCCATAGCGGAATTTACATCCCAATATATTAACCCGAGAGTAAACGCAGGACAAGCAAGTGCGATAGACTTTGACTTCAAGGCTAAAGATGATAATTACATACAATCTGAAGCTTTGGAGGTTACTATACGCATAGTTCCTAATCCTGCCATGAGAGAAGCCTTTGTAACAACATTCTTTGTAACTTCAATTTCTTAAATTATGGCAGACCAATCAGGATTAATTATATCAAGTGCTGACGTACAAGTTTGGGTAAACTTAGGCAACGGAGCAATTATACAATTGTTCACAGCACAGAATTTTTCGGGAAGTATAGAGAAGTCGGTAAATGAGATTTATGCAATAAGTTCGGAAACTCCTATTTCCGTAAAAGGTATAAACAAAGCCTATTCAGGTTCTTTTGTTATACAATCAGGAGAATGGAACAGGTTAATAAACAGTTATAACGGGATAGCAACTACGTTGAGACCGTCATTAACTGATATTCCTGAAGGGCTTACCGTTACTATCATGTTCAGCAACAGGGCGGATTTAACCCCGACTGATACGACTTTGACCTATACAGGAGCACAATTTAGCAATGATTCTTTCGAGGTCAATGCTAATGACCCTCAGACTTTAGTAACCTTGAATTTCAGGGCAACAGAACTTACAAGACAAGTTACACCAATAGCTATTTAATCAGATAGGGGATTATTCCCCTATCTCATTTTTACATTTAAAACTATCAACACATGAGCACATTTAAAGTTTCAAATTTCACATTTGTAGAGAAATTACCGGACAAAAAAGGGATATTCGAGGAAATAGAAGTAACAGAAGACGTGGAATTAAGACATGCAGAGCGTACACGGTTGGAAGATTCAATTTTCATTACTTCTTTGTTGGATAATTCGGATACGACGACAGAGAGAAAGATAAACGACGCCATAAAATACGTTAATATATTTGTCGTTGACAAGACTTTAGCAAAAAGGATTTCAAGTGACGGGATTGCATGTCTGTCTCTGTTCTCTTCAGAACAAGTACAGGAGGATTTGATAAATTTTATCAATCGGGCAGGGAAAACCCTAAATATGCAGATGCCCGAGCAGAAATAGAATATAAATTAACACAATATAGCAAGACAGACCCGCTTTTGGTAAAAAAAGCATTAGTATCACATTTTTTCCATATTCCTATTAATAAGGTAACAGAATCATTAACTTTGGAAGAGATAGAGAAGTATCATTGTCTTGCATTATGGATAATGGACAATGTAAATTTTGCACCATTTAAAATTGACAAAAAGAAATAAGCTATGCCTAATATCTATCAAATAGAGCTTAATCTAAAGGGAGACCTAAATGCTAAACTGGACGACGCTATAAAGAAAGCCCAGAACTTAAAAAGTATAACAAACAATATAGGTGGTAGGGGAGGTAGCTTTAATAATCCGGCAGGAGGGAGAAGATATAACCCTTATCCTCATATCCCAGAAGAACGCATGAATTTATGGCGGAGGATGAATTATGCTGCATATCGTTATCCGTTTGCAAATAATCGCCATTTACTAAGGAATATAGATAGATATTATCAGGCAAGACAAAGATTTTCAAATAATTTTATTGCAAATTCATTTACTTACTCAGGTTGGCAAAGGAATTTAGGGAACTTTGCTAACCTGATAGGTTCTGTAGGTAAAGCTGCATTACAGGCTATTCCGGCATTAAAATCTGTCATTGGGACGTTAGGAGGGATTGTCGGGTTAAAAGCGGTGTCTATAGCCGGAGGCGGATTATTGTACCGTTGGGGTAGAAATAATCTCATGAGCGAACAAACCTCACAAGCGATATCGAATGTCTCACAATATAATATGGCAAGATTAGCACAAGGGAGCGGATATAATGAGATGTTCCGTAATGCTACAGACATTGTTACGCAAACAGGAGGTTCCAGAGCCGGATTAGTATCTTTGATGAATACAATGACGGGATTAACTGTAGGAGATACAAAATTATCGTCAAGAGATGCCCAATGGTTCGGACAATTAGCAGCTAAGATTTCTGCTGTTTCAGGCAGAGATTTGCAGATAGTCGGGTTGAACTTGCAACAATTACTTACTACGTGGCAAGGTATAGACATGAAAGAACTTTTCAAGTCAGTGCCTTTAATCGAGAAGTATGTTTTTGACCTTAGAGCGCAATCAAAGAATAAAGGAGAAGATATATATTCATTTATTAGAGAAAATCCCCAAGCTTTAATAAAGGCATTTGAAAAATTTATAGGACAATTTGAATTGCCCAGAGCGGGGGTATTGAAAGGTCGTGTTCAATTATCTGAAGAAAATTTAGAGGCTGATAAATTAGAGTATTTAGAAGACTTTTATGAAGATATAGCAAACACAAGTATACATATAAACGAATCATTATCTAAGCTGTACAAGATATTCGGAGAGGGGTATGATGGTTCAATATTTCAAAAGGCTATATCTGCTTTCGATTCCTTTATTTCTGGTATTATAGATGTAGGAAGTAAAATAATAAACTGGATAAATGAACATCCTACTATTAGCTCTTTTATAGGAGGATTTGGTTCAGGCGCATTAGTGGGTTCATCTGCTGGCCCGATAGGGTCTGTTGTAGGTGGGCTTGCATCAGGGACTACGGCTGCATTGTGGTCTAAAGTGCCAGAATATAATTTGACGAAAGAGCAAGCTATTAATAAGCTAAAAGGCACGATTCTTAGGACGAATTATTTATATAGAGAGCCTTCAGATGATAAATTATATAAGTCCGGTTATTTAACATCAGCTGTAAAAGATATAAAATTAAGTGCTGAGGATATAGAAAACCTTTTCAATAATCTTAATAATTTAGGGACAAAGGAGGCAAAAGATTTAATAAAGAGATTAAGATATTATACCCCTGATTTGACAGCGTTATCACGGGCATTTGAATTAACTTCAAAAGAGTTTATTCCTGCTCCTACAGTATCTCCAGTTAAAGATGAGACGGGTCGTATGAAAGATTTATCAAAGGGAAGTAAATCTCTGATTATAAATTTCAACAAGTCAATTGTTGACATGGATAATCACATAAATACGACAGACCCTTCAACTATAATGAGCGAGATAGAAGATTATGTAACAAGGGCAATAGCGAGAGGTCTAAATATAGCGTTTAACCAAGCAACACCGTTAACATGACAAAAGAGAATGATTATAAAACGAGTTCAGATTCTGAATTGCAAAATAAATTCAGAAATACTGTATCTATACCTCAAAACATAAGAGGGGCTTTAGCTAAAGCAGGAGATACAATAAGGGATGCAGAGCAAACAGCCGCTACGGCTTTGGCTCTTACATTCTCATCTGTCGGAATTGTTAAATCAGTGATTCCTATATCTTCCGAGGGAGGTCGGATTACCGGAATTGGGAGGAAAGTAAACAACTCATTGGTAAGTCAAAAAACCAGATATTCCGCTTCAAGCTCAAACGCAAAAGATAATCTGATTTCTGTTACGAATGAAAATGATTATATATTCAGAATAAGCGACTATTATTTGCCTTTATCTTACAATTTCTCCATAAATGCTGCAAAAAATATTGTCAAAAGCCAATTAGTAGACGGACAGGCGATATATGAAATGACTTCATATAACCCAGCCGAAATAATATTGAGGATAAAATTAGAAAGGAAGCCATTAAATGATAACGGAAGATATGACGCTATGTCATTTAGGCAAAATCAGGGCGCAATGGCTGGTGACGTTGTAAAATTTGCAACTGTCATAAATGATTTATATAAAAACAAATCAGTATTCGCTATATACAACAATTTCACGAATAAAGATGTTGGAATTCAGTTTGTAATTTTGTCAAAATATACCATTGACCCGACAGAGGGGTCTACGGTAACTAATATTACCCTTAATTTATTGGAAGTAAATTTAACCAGTCAAACATTATTTGTAGAGAAACAATGAAATGTTATTGTAATTTTTTCAGGTGCGGGAATGAAGTTTGGATAGAAGGGAAAAGAATATTGAATTTCGTATCTTTTGTATCCGAAAACAACGTTACAAAGTTAGCCGAAACAGCAGAGATAACGTTACCTTTTTATTCTATTGCATATCTGAAGGGGACAGAGATAGTGACTGGTTCTAAAATTGATGTAGAGGGGCTAAATATAAAAGTAGGGGCGCATATACAAGTATATGCTTATTATCATAACATAAATTACGGAGACCAAATAAACATAGATTTTGAGAGCAATCCAGAAGCTGGCAAAATGTTGGTGTTTGACGGGTTCATTCGTAAAATTAAGGCTGGGTTCCCGACAACATTAATATGTGAGGATAAATGTTTCATATTGAGGTTTGGAGTGGTAAATAAAGATTGGACACAAGAAACATCTATATATGAAGGGCTAAAAGTATGTTGCGACGTAGGCAACAAGGCTTTTAAAGAGTATAGGGATTCACAGAAACTGACCGGAAGTTATGATGAGATAAAAGTAGCTGATTATACAGCTACTTCAACATTCAACGAAAAGCTATGGCAAGGAGTAAGCCCGTTTGAAGCAGCCCAAATGTTAATGCGAAAATTCGGGATATATACAGGTATTGACCCGAAAGGTAAACTGTTTATGGGCACAGGATTAAAATATACCGAGAAAAAGACAATAGAATTAGATACCTCTGTAAACGTAATAGCACGAGATGTTTCTCCTAAAAACGGGAAGTTTGAGAATTATTATGTAACAGTCAATGGTTATGTGAACGGAAAGAGAACTACGGTACATGTAGGTAATAAGGGAAACGGCAGACCTATTAGATTGAATTGCAGTTCTATAAATACACAAGAGGGATTAGAAGAGTTCGCTAATAATGCGTACCAAGGATTAAAAGGCGAGTACAATAGCGGGACTGTAACTACATTGTTATATCCCCGTATAGACTTGTTCGATTATGTACATTTCACCGATACATTATTCCCTGAAAACACCGCAAATATGTATGTATTGGGAGTAAAAAGGGAATTCAACGAGAACGGTTATCATGTAAGTTCAACTTTAACTAATGAGGAATGGATGTTTTAAGGTACAAAAGTAACTCTAAATTCGATTCCGCTATGCAGGAATTGGGTAACAGTTTGAGGAATATATTTAAAGGTTATGCTACTGTTTCCTTAGTATATGGAGAGGTTACAGGTGTAGACATGGATTCATTGACTTTTGACGTAGTATCAGACGACGATAACCAAATGTACAATATTCCTCTTTCAATTATTCCGCATGATTCTACTTCTATAATACAGATACCTGAAATAGGAAGCAATTGTGTATTGGGATTCGTGCAGGGAGACTCTTCGTTGTCTTTCCCTATAAAGTTTTCCAAGATTAAGGCTGTATCTGTGCAGTTTGAGATGTTAGAAGATAGCCAGAATCAGGTTCTTACAATGGACAAAGACGGGATAACATATACCAATACGACAGACAACGCGAAATTAGATATAAAAGTAGGGGAAACTTCAATAGAGATGCAAGACAAGATAGTCAAGGTAAACGGAGGTGAAAGCCCTATGATATATATCGAGAAGTTGGAAGCGAAACTGAACGATTTTGTGAAGGCATTTAATAGCCATACGCATACCATACCAACAATAACGACTCAAGGGGAGAATTCCGCTGGGACAGTAACAGGTAAAGCGTATAATGTAGGAGTACCCGCACCGAGTTCAAAGGCAAAAGATTTCAATCAGGAAGATTTTCAGGATGAAACATTTACACATTAAATTTTAAATTATTATATTAGTGGTGAAATTTATGTTATATGCAAGATTTTAAGTTTGACATAGAGAATAATGACATTGTATTTGGTTCAGATATGGTTATTATAGACTCATGTAGCGTACAAAACGGTACATTGATATTTATGAAAAGCGTAGCCAGCATAGATAATCCAAGTATCGGGGTAGGTTTCCAAGAAGTAGCCATAAATGTAAATCAAAATGAAGCGAATGAATTAGCCACAAGAGCGGAGAATCAAATCCTTAACGATGGCGGGCGTATAGCAGAAATTTCAGTGCAAGAGACAGAGGAATCTGGAGTATATGAGTATGAGTTGCAAGTAGTATATAATTCAGAATACAGGCAATATGGCATACAAAGTTAAATATGGAGATACGATTTTTGATGTTTTGTTGAACGTTTGCGGGGATTATTCTCAGATAGACGAAATATTATCCTTAAACGGGCTGTTGTCTTATACTCCACAACTGACAGTAGGTCAAGAATTGGATGTAGAAGGGCTTCAAACTTCAAACAATGCCACATTGATAAGAGCATCTGAATTCCCGTATAATTCAAATCTTTTATCGGATGAAGAATTTGAAAGGCAATTGGAACAGATATTAGATTCGATAGAAGGCGGATATTATTTGGAAGTGCAACCGCCATTTACTACGGTTAGTCAAAATGGGGACAATCAATATGTAAATATATATACAAACTCAACTTTTAATGTTTTATAATTATGGCAGTAACAAAAGGGCATGTAATATTAGACCCGTCATCAGGTAGTGGGGATACCCAATTAACCCTAAAGGCAGAATCGGCAAATGTAGGTAACCGCGAAATAGTAAAATCAGTTTTTACTGTTAAAGCGGCTGGAGTTTCCCCAAACAAAACGATAACAGCAAATTTAGCTGCGGCACCAGAGTTTATCACTTTAGAACAATCAGGTACAGGAGTAACAGTTCCTGCCACAGCTGGTAAAGTTACAATAACAGGAGTATCTAACAGCCCTAAGTTAAAGTTCGGTGTAGAGAGTGGTGATATTGTTGAAGAAGACTTAGGAGACAAACAATTTACAGCAGACGGGAGTATAACTGCAACTAATGGTGTTGCAATCTCCGGAGACCCAGGGGCTGACCACAAGTACGAATTCTCAATAGAGATTAATTATGTGTTGAATGATACTGTAGATTCAAGAACACAGGTATTTACTATCCAAGGTTCATCCGAATCTGTAAAACAGACATTAACGATTACACAGAGTGCAGGAGCTGCAAGATTGGAAGTTACCCCAGCAGAGATTACAGTTCCACAAGGCGGTTCGGTAGTCAATGTACAAGTTAAAACCAACACGACATTTACTGTATCTTAACATTATGTTTGTCCCTCTCATGTGTGCAAAAATATGTTAATTCATGGGGGGGGCAATTTAAAGTTTTGTATATATGGCTATAATTAGAAAACAAAAAAAGTGGTCTGACGGTATAGGATATTTTTATGTAGCCTATGACCCTGAAAAAAAATCTCAAAGAGTAGAGATTACTTCAGATATAAATGCTACATTTGAGCAAAGAGACCAAGAAGTAATATTCCAAACTACTGTAGGAGATAAACAAGATACCTTATATTTGGTTCAAAAAAGCGAAAATTGCAAAGTAGCTTATTATCATTCTACGGGGATGGGAGATATAAGGGCGGTATATAGCATGAACGGGAAAGAAGTATTAGGAGTATTTAAATCTTAAATATATGGCAGTACAATATGTAGACATAACATCATTATCAGAATATACAGAGAGCGATTTAAATGGGAATGAGCCTATACAAGTCTCCGCCTCTGCATTTACAACGGTAAATGCTATAAATGAGTTCGGAGAAACAAAATTCGGGGGTAGACCTACTATGTTGGAAATGCCTAACTCATTTATAAATCTTAATGATGGTTCTTCTTCAGCAGCTATATCCAATGTAATTAATTCTGTCTCTTCTGGATGGACTGATTTTGTATCTAAAGTAAGCTCGGCTAATATTGTATATAGTCGTTCAGGTGTAGCAGCATTAAACAATTACAGAATATTTGTAGCGACAATAACGTCCAACTTGACAAATACCGTTAGTTTTGTCGATGTATCTAATAACTCTATTACGTTAAGAGTTATTACATATAATTCGTCAAGTAGTACCTATACTTTCAAATTGACGCGTTATAATGTAGATACTATTAAAAATAGTATACCGACAGGCTCATTTAAATATCAAACCGCTAATGTTTTCGACTATCCAAAGCCAGGCGATTATATATTAGGAGTTTATTCGGCTTCTACGTCCGTAATTAATTTAAAGGCTTCAGATTTTTTGATAGACAATAACCATACATGTAAAGTAGTAGTACCCTACAATACTACAAAAGTACAAGTTGTGACGGATAACGGGATTCCCCCGTTAATGACAGATTTGGCATTTAAGCCTTCCGATTTCGGAGCAAATACCAACGATAGGATAGTTTATACTATTACGGCTTTTGCGTCATATAACAATCCGTCAGCAAGCCAAATTTGGTTTTTTATAGATGCAGAGTTATATAGATTAAGAACGGAGTATTTATGGAAGATTTAAGACAACAAATAATAATTGCTATACAGTCTTTATTCCAGAACGTAAACACTTCTGCTTCTGCTATATGGATGCGTCTTGTAGACGCTCTTTCTACTATATTCAATATAGTAGCCAATGAGATACTATTTTCAGAAGATAATATAGCCAATACAGCTCGGAGTCTAAGAGTAACACGTAAAGATTATTATCTGGATAAGGCTTTATATTTCCAATATGGGGATAATCTGGTAATTTTGGATAATGATACTAAAGAAATGGGGTATAATCCTATAAACGAGAATAACAGGATTATAAAGCAGGCTACAGTATCGACGTCTGAAGGAGGTATAATATTAAATGTAGCTACTACCGACAATACAGGCAATCTAACTCCTTTGAGTTCAGACCAGCTTACGGCATTCAAAGATTACTACGAAAATTTTATACCATTGGGATTCAATCTATTTATACAGAGCCGAGAACCGGATATATTAACATTCCCTGAAGGCATGACAGTGTATTACAGTGCCGGCAATTCTCTTGCACAGGTGAAAAATGATATAGAATCCATGAAAACGACTATACAACAGAATATAGTGTTAGGCGCTCCATTGTTCATAAACGATTTAGAAAAATCCTTCCAAGAAGGATCAGGAGTTGAAGCAGCATATATCCCTGACGTTGTTTCTACAAATGGTTCACTGACATATAATGCGGAAAATGGAAGGATAAAATTAGTATCAGGATATTTTAATTTTGCGGAGGATTTAAATATTAGCTATGTTCCCGTTTAGAGAAATAAATATACCTAAACTTATTTACCAGATAAACAGACCTAATTATATGGTAAATAATGAATACAGGTTGAACAACTTCTATAAGCTGTTGTTATGTTTGTTATATCCTTTTATCTTACTATGGAACGAATATAATACAAAAAGGCAACGGGCATATAAAATCGCTGCCTGCCAATATGGGGAGCAACAAGTAATAGATATTCTTAATGACCTATACGACCCTGACGGGAGGCATATAGAGGCTATAAATATCACTTCAAATAAAGTATATCTATATCCTTCAGATTATGAAGCTGGCGAAAAAGTATATTGGAGCGATAAAGACTATACGGCTGGGGGGAAGTCATATTTATATACTTCATCTTTGACAACAGGAGTAATTATAAATTACCCGTCTTATTTAGAAGAAAATAAAGATACATTTTCAGAATTTACCCAAACTGTAGATTCATTAATAATATGGGGGATAAAATATAAACTAAAATCAGTACAATATGCTCAAAGACACAATATTATCATATATAAACGATGATGGCAATCTTGTTTATATAAATGACTTAGTAAGCGCATTTGATAACTGGCAAAGCGCATTAGGGATATTTTTAGGGGCAAGTAATTACAAATTCATTGATATTAGTATGTCTAATGAGATGGATTCGGCTACTTTTACTTCTGGGACTACCCAGCTTATATTTAAAACCTCTTCATCTCTACCGTCATTAGCTACAGGGACTATAATAATTGCGACCTGCAATAAAACATTTACTGTTACAGAACAAAATAGAGCGACTGTATATGTATGGTTAAGCGATGTAGAACAACGTTCGTCAGAAACAGGGCAAGAATATACAGCTATAAAAAGAGCATTATTTAGCAATACTCAACCTACAGGAATATCCGAAGTGGCTACAATCGACTTAACATGGGCTGTAGGTATGGACGGGTATTCATTCTATCACACATATGATTGGCGGGCGAATCTGGTATTACCTTCAAGTATAGGGTTATCAGACATAGCAAATGGGGCTGTAGGGACCCTAAAGATAGCTGACGGAGCCGTCACCTCCGAAAAGATAGCTGACGGTACTATTTCGACTCCAGATATAGCCAACGGAGCCGTCACCTCTGCTAAAATAGGGGATTATCAAGTAACAGAACGGAACATTGGATTAGGCTCAATATCTAATGACGCACTACAATCTGGTTCAGTGTCAAACGATAAGATTATAGATTACAGTATTGATTCTAAAAAAATTGCTGCATTAGCCGTTACTGATGATAAACTTAACCTGACTCCTTTTTTCTTAAATGGTAACGCGGTATATTATCTTAATTTAAGAATGGCAAAAAGCGGGAGTGAAACTCAAAATCAAGTTTTATTTGAAACTGATGGTATAAATAATTCAAAGACTTATGGCAATGGCACTAATAATCCAGTTGTAACTATAAACTTTACATCAGCAAGAGCACAAAGTATTATCCTTTCTGTTTATGATGAATCATCAAATTTTATACAAAAATTGGCAAAGGTTAATTATACAGTAGGGAATCAACAAGTCCAGATTTTGATAGATGATGTATCAGGCAATTACGCATATTCAATAAATGCTATTATATATTTAACAAGGAATTAAATTATGGAGAATCAGGCGGGAGGATTTCAGGGATTTTTAGGGAGTTTATTTGCTGTAGTAATAAGCTACATAGCCCCTATATATGATTATGTTATAATTATCGCTTATATATTCTTGATAAACTTTATAATAGGATTGATAGAAGATATCATTGTAAAACAGAAAACGTTTAAATGCAAAAAGTTTTACTTCTGCTTATGTGAGATGTTAGTGTTTTATCTTTTAGTAGGGAGCGTTTATTTTATAGGTAATAAATTCCATAACAAAGAAATGGCGTTACAGTGCATATCGGCAATTGTAGCAATCGTCACGTATTTTTATTCATTGAACATACTGACTAACATAAAATCATTGCTTCCGAATAATAGGTCAATATCTTTTATACATTATATAGTAAGCTTTGAGATAGTAAAGAAAATACCATATTTTAAAGAATTTGAAACACATGAAGCATCTGAATCAAATAGGAGAAAAGGGGCTTAACCTTATAAAGGAATTTGAGGGGTTAAGACTGGTTGCATATAAGTGTCCAGCCGGAGTATGGACTATCGGGTATGGGCATACATATAATGTAAAAGAAGGCGATGTAATAACAGAGGCTAAAGCAACGGAATTTCTTTTAGATGATATTTCTAATGCTGTAGATATAGTATCCGGCTCAACTATGGATGTGGAATTGACACAAAACCAGTTTGACGCATTAGTCTCTTTTACTTATAATGTCGGGGTGAAGAACTTTTCGGATTCTACACTTTTGCGTAAAGTGAAATTAAATCCGAATGACCCTACTATCGCTAATGAGTTCAAGAAATGGATATATGCAGGGAAAGAAGTGCTTTCAGGACTTGTAAGGAGAAGGAAGGCAGAATCTGAATTATATTTTAAGAAATGAGAAAATTTGGGGTGTTATTGGTTCTCTCGCTCTTTCTGTCCTTTGCTTGTGGCTATGTCATAGGCAAACATGCCAATACACCCCAAATAGAGGCTCATACAGACACTTTCGTGATAACGAAAGTAGATACTATCATTGACACGCTTTTGATTCCAAAATACGTCAAAATAAAGGAGACTATCAGGGACACGTTGTATGTTCCTGAACTTTCTAAGCCGTCAGAAGTAGAAATACCAATATCCGAATACTGTTTTGAAGATTCCACATATTCAATATGTATGGCCGGATATAAGGTAGAAGCTAAAAAGATAGAGGTTTATTCTCCAGTCAAGTATTTAACCATAACAAAAACTGAAACGCATATTAAAAAAAAGAAAAGCCACTTCAGCTTAGGATTGCAGGCAGGATATGGTTACGCCATTTCTTGTAATAAATTTTCTCCATATCTCGGTTTTGGTGCACAATGGAATTTTCTAACATTTTAGTGTGTTGGTAGTATAGAGGATAGAAATATTCTCATGCTATTAAAAAAAGGCTGCAACTTTCGTTGTAGCCTTTTCTACATTATCATTTAATATGAAAAAAATTAAGTGGTGACAACTATTTTTACAAACCGTTGTAGATACATACGAATATTAAACACTATGCAAATATATAAAAACTCCCCGAATTTCACAATTTGGGGAGCCTCATTTGCCAATTTTTCTGTTTTCCGAAATGCTGTACTTAATGATATGTACAAATATATAAAAATCCCGTCTATTTTCACAAACAAACGGGAATGAATTACAAAAATATGAATAATAAAGAGAATTATATGTTTAACTAAAACTAAGTCTGGTAGATTGAATTAAGAAGAATAGGTATTTGTCTCTTATTTTTCTTGTTATTTTAACCATTAAATCTGCCGTTGTATCGTCAAATTGGTTGAAGTTATCATTTATATAATCATATATCTTTTGCAATTCTGCTATAGTATCCTTTAGCATCATTTCAAGAGAAGGAATAAATTTAATAGGCTCTATAAAGGAAAATTTTAAATATTGTTCAAAATTATAGGGCGGTATTCCTCCGGTTACTACGGTACTTTCCGCAATTTCATCTACAAAATCTATTAGTTTTTCGTTTATCTCGTCAAAATACGGATGATAAGTCATAAAGTCGTGCCCTACCATAGTCCAGTGACGGGCTTTAATATTCTCAGCGCATATTTTTAATGACGCTTGTATAATATTTAAAATTTCCTCTGTTTCCATGATTTATATTTTAAAAAGGACAATCATCATTATTATTATTTCGACTATTATTGTTTTGTTGTGTCTCTGTTTTATTTGTTTTTATTTCAACTCCTTTACCGCAGAATATTTTAGGTTGATTTGACAATCTTTCTTCTGCATTTTGATTTATGTAAACTGTAATGTCACTTCCATAAGGGTCAGGCTGTTTACGTTTACATGCACATAGCTTAACAACATTGGCCTCATTCCCATTTTTCCGCAGGAAATTTTTTATTTTATCCGAGGGGATTTGGCTCAAATCTATTTCAATAACAATCATTTCCATACACAAATATATTAAATTTTATAATTCAACGTATATTTCTCGTTCATTTTCTTGTTTATCAGAGTTGTATAAATCCGCTAACTCTTTTAAGTTATCAGGACTTATAATAAATAAACATCCCTTTTTGTTTTTTTCCTTTATAGCTACAAGAGGTATTTTCCCCTCTTTCTTAGCTTTTTTAGAAGTATCATCAAATAATCTCCATATCGAAAACGATTCACGTAGTTTGCATTCTATGTAAATATCAGGGTGCATAGAATCGGAGTGAGTATTATGCCCTGAATTGCTACCTGAAAGGGGGACTCTTTTAGTCCCAAAAATGGCTGCTACTGCTGCCTCGAATCTTTGCCATGTTCTTTTACTTGTTGCCATATTATTTTATTTTGAATAAATCTACTCTGTCACATAGAAATATTGTATCATTTCCGACCTTTGTATTATCTATGATTTCTTGATAATGTTCTTTATGTTTAGATATATACCTTTGCGGGAAAGGAATCCACTTATAGCCTCTATAGTTTTTGAAACAATCCACTATTGTGGGTTGAGGGATATTGTCTGAATCTATACGTTTCCACGAAGATTTTTTTATAAGTTGCCAAATGACATTGTCGTCATGACGGAAAATAGGTAATATCTGTTTTATAAATAAATCGGTAAAATTGTAATCATTTATATGATTATTAAATGTATCATCATACACAAACCTAATATAAATTGGTTCTGGTGCTATTTTTGCTGCAAGATAGGTTAAATTATTAACAGTAATACTTAGCGATTCATAATATTCTACCAATCCATGACAATTTATAAACATACCTAATTTTTTGTCATATCTTATTCTGAAGTCAAAGTATCTTACCCCATGTTCAAACTGTTCCTCTATACTTAATTTTTGGCATTTTGAAGTAAAGTTAATCAGCTTCATCCACCATTTGCGAGGTCTCAGATATGTGTTTGCGTTGTGCGCTCCGAGTATCTTTTTCATAATTGCTCTATCGTGTTATAACTACATAATATTTCAAAATAATTTTTCTCCTTGTATTTTTTAAATCTTTCTTCTGTCTTAAAAAGGTTAGTTAACGTTTTATCTCCTGAAAAATATTCTTCCTCAGTTATATTTTCATACTCCGAGAATTCTTTAATGCAATACATAGCTCTTGCCTGATTAGCAATATATCTATTTTTAGCGAATAATCTATGTTTGCGCCCTAAGAAGAAGGAATAAAATACCTTTTTCATTATAAATCATTTTTTAATGTCATTTCGCCTAAAAAAGGAGTGAAATCGCTTTTATCCCATTTTTCACTATATATACCAACTACAAAATTATCAGTTTCTGTATAACATATAGCTCCTTTTAGATAATCACCATTATCTAAAGCTATAATCATAATACCTAATTTTGGGCTCCACATTAAAAGCGGGTAATCTTCCCAAGTAAGGTTAATCTTTTTTATTTGTTCCTTAATCATATCATTATTTGCTTTTGTTTTTTAATATTACTTCATCTTCAAAAGGACAAAATTGGGATTTTTCCCAATATTCGTAGTATTTCCCTATTGGATGTTCTGGTTTATCAGAACATACTACAGTTCCCTTTAAATAATCACCATTTTCTAAGGCTATAATAATAACATTTAAATCTGGATTAAACGCTAAAATAGGGAATTCTTCCCAAGAGATGTCCGCGTGATTTATTCTTGTCTGTATCATTTTCTTATATTTTAATATCCAACATATTTTTAATTTCTTCTATCGTCTCTACTACATTTATCGACTTGCCATTATTCATCGTTACAATACTTCCAGTTCCATAATGGGCATAACTTGAGACAAGTTTTATACTATCTGTGTATATTAATACAGAGCAAAGTTCATTTTTTGGACATCTGTAATTATAAAAATAATAATGTAGTTTAATATACTTTCCCATACAATTTATTTTTAAATTCTACACAATAAGAAAATAGTTATCATAGATATTATTACAGCATAAGATAATAAGTATGTATTTTTAATCTTTAAGAGTTTGAGTCTTTCTTCTAAATTAATCACCCGTTTACTTAGTCCAATGCAATTCTTTTCAGTAATATTTTTATCCCTTAATCTTTTTGTGTATAGTCTAAAATTTTCGTCCATCCATTCTTTTATTTTTGGTTCAATATCATTTAATGCATTATAAATATCTTCTTTTTCTCCGCCTCTGATAAATCCAATAGGAGCTGTGAAGTTTTTTGAATTGGGATATTCGTTAAACTCGATTCTTACAAGGACTCCATTTTCTTGCATAAAAATGCGCTCAGCTTCTTTTTTAATTTCTTCATCTGTCATCCTTGCTTTTTCTACCAGTTCGTCATAATCAAATCTATCTATTATGACTACATTTTCTATTTCTGCCATGTCTATTTATTTTTAAATTTACTACAATACGGTCTAATTCCTACGGAACGATATATATTTAAGACACTGCAAAACACCATGAAGTCTTTTACTTCTCCCGAATTCATACAGTTTCTACAGTCGCACGATTTAGGAAATTCTTTCTTTTTCATTCGTTGAAATTACTAAAATCAGGTTCTTCATGATATAACTCTACATTTCGCTTTGGATTCCTCTTTTTGATATAAGGTTCCATATAAGGCTTTATATCCAGAAAATTCCCAAATTCCATAAGAATATTCTGTAATATGATTACAGGATATACTTTGGTTACGTCAAAATGTGCCGCGAGGATATTCCACGCTTCTCCTTTGCTCATGCTCGGATTAAGTTTAGATGCAGCCTTCCAATCCTTAATACCAAGTTTTGCATTTTTCAACATATTAAAAACATCATCATTCTTTATGATTCTGCATAAATTCTTTGCTACCGTCTTATTCATTTATTATTTTTCTTTAAGTCTTTTTAGGACATCTTTGTTACTATTCAGTATATCATCAAATGTAGGAATCGGCATCCATAAATCATCTTCATTTACAGAACAATCAAAAAACATTCCGTCGTCTTCTACCCATATCTTATCTCTCTTTCTGTAAAACATTATCCTTGGGCTATAATTATAATTTTTGAGTCTTACTAAAACTTCTTCTCCTTCTGGAGGGAGTTGTTCACTAACTCTAATCCAAGGGGATTTTTCTTTTGTTGTCATATCTATTAATTATTTAATCTGGAATAACTATGTAATAATATTCTTGATTATCATCTATTTCAAATGGGGAATCAAAAATAATACTATCATTAATTATAAGGTAAAATTGCCTCATTTCTAAATCATAACGTACTACATGGAAACGTTCAACTAAAGTTAGATTTTCGACTGACCTAATTAAACATTTACAATCATGTTCAGGTAATTTATCCCTTAAATTTGTCCAAGTCGTATCCATATTCTCTTTTATTAAAAATTCCTTATTAATTCTCTCGATAAATGCTTCATTTTTAATAATGGTTAATAATCCTTCTACTCCTTCATATAAATTTACTGATATGATATCTTCTGCGGTGATATTAGTTCCCATGCTTCTCTGAGAGAATAATATATATTCTTTAGGGAAAAGGGTTAATAGTTTATAGTATGTCCAAGCTGGGACATTTTTATATAAAATATTTCCTTTCCTACAGTCAGGTTCTAAATTTTTATATGGCAAAATGCCGTATATTTCTTCTTCTCCGTCTCTTATACCAGTTAAGTACGCCATATCCGAAGTTTCAGGATTAAGCCCAAGTTCTAATAAACTTTTTGACTGTTCTAATGTCGTGCAGAAATTAAAATTATCATATATATTTATATTCCCTTTTGTTCCCATAATTCCTATCCTTTTTGTAATTTTTCAATTATTTTGTTTCGGTATTCCACTAACTCATTAAGGTTTTTTATCTCGTTCTTTAAAGCTTTTAAAGCTTCATTGTATTTCTCTTTCTCGAATTCCGCAAAAGTGTAGCTCTTACATGTACAATCTTCTATATTCCCAGAAACGGCAACAGCCATACATTCAGGAATCAATATCTTCTCTCCCTTTATTTCGGTATATATGTAATGGCACTTCATATTCTAAAGGTTATAGTTACATATTCAAGTTTTTGTTCTTTGTCCCATTTTTCAATTTGTTTTTTATTAAACCTTATTTCAGCCTCAAATCCTTTTGCCTCTAAAAATCTTACACAGTCAAACGCACAATCAACTAATTCATCATAATTGCCGGATTCTCCAGCGTCGAGAATTTTTAATTCTGCTTTTTTAATTCCATCTAAAAAATTCTTCATAGTCATTTTATATAAGCTACAGCCACATTCCTATCTATAAAAAAATGTATCCCATTTGAACATTCATTCCATCTGCATTTATCAAAGTCTTTTACTTCAATTGTTTCACCCACTTTATATATAAAGTTTTTATCATAGTTAGAACATATTTCTGTTATATCTGCGACACTACCATCCAAATTTTGTATTTCCAATACCTCCGCCTTTGAACATCTACATTTTAGAGATGTTGATGAACTTCTCTCTGCATCCTCACATATTTTTAATTTAACGATATATCCACCGCATTTTTTCCACCCTATAAAACTCCCTTCAATTGGACATTGTGATGCCAAGAAAGATGTATATTCTGAAAAATTAGCGTCTTCCAAATAAGCGCTTCTCAAATTAGCGCCTCCCAAATAAGCGCCTCTCAAATAAGCGCCTTCCAAATTAGCGTCTTCCAAATCAGCGCCTCTCAAATTAGCGTCTTCCAAATTAGCGCCTCTCAAATTAGCGCCTTCCAAATAAGCGCCTCTCAAATAAGCGCCTCTCAAATTAGCGCCTCTCAAATTAGCGCCTTCCAAATAAGCGCCTCTCAAATAAGCGCCTCTCAAATTAGCGCCTCTCAAATTAGCGCCTTCCAAATAAGCGCCTCTCAAATAAGCGCCTCTCAAATTAGCGCCTCTCAAATTAGCGCCTTCCAAATAAGCGCCTCTCAAATAAGCG
>OJMI01000910.1_pt1 | contig 36228 bp, 24 predicted proteins | sample 1597131 | NCBI WGS metagenome assembly OJMI01 (sample SAMEA2452116, study PRJEB22498) | human gut metagenome | reverse complement strand
CATTACCACCAGCACCACCATTTCCTGGATCTCCAACTCCACTAAGTGGACTACTGCTAGTATCACTTGCACCAGCCCCGCCTTGACCTCCCTGGCCTCCAGTACCACCTTTACCACCATCGCCACCTTTAAAATAGTATTGAGCATTATAAGCGACTTTTAAGCTTGTATTAGATCCTACTACTATAGCAGCTCCACCAGTGCCACCAACTCCTCCGGTTCCACCAGTTCCTCCTGAAGCACCATCATCACCTTTTACTGAATGCCAAAACCATCCAGATGGTCCATTTTGACCTGTACCACCCATACCGCCATTGCCGCCATATACAAATAAATAAGCATCACTATTATAATTTTGTAAAATCAAATTATTAGCTTTTATTCCTATTCCTCCATCAAAGCCATTAACTCCTGAAGTTCCATTACAGCCGTTTTTATTATCCGTTGCTTGTGACAAATCCGAAATAGACCAGCCAATACCACCATCACCACCATAAATTTTACATACCCCTTTATATGATAAATATAATGTAAAATCAGAAGGAGCATCAATAGCATTCGTACCTGTATTATCACTTTTTGTTGGTTTAAATTCCATATTATAAAGACCTAATACTAATGCTGTATTTCTACTTAATATTTTTATCGACATCTTAAATTGTTTATTTCTTGAGCCCAAAAATGTCACATACTTTACACTATTACCAATTTCAAAATTATATTCAAGCATTGTATTAGCTGATGTCATATCAACAATAGCATATTCAGCATATATTTTTTTATTACTATAATTAATTTTAGTTCCCTTCCATTTCGCAGCAAGCTTAATGTTTTCAAAATAATCTTTTGTAGTTAGAAAATCGACATTTTTACCAACTACATTCCAACCTTGAAATATATATCCATACCAGCGCACTTCTGGAATATCACTATAAGTGATAGGATTTTCAACCGTAAATGAATATCTAAAATCTCCCATTTTCTCGCCGCTATAAGAATATGAAATTGAATATGTTATAATTTCATATCGAGCATAAATATTATTTATCTTATCAATATCTTGCCAAACAATAGTTCCTTCTGTATTAACGACTAAATTACCTCCTTCTTTAGCATCATACCAGCCTATAAAATTATACCCATTTTTTACGGGCATATCTATATTTAGCTTATCACCATAATTTAAAGTATATGATTCTTTTTTATCATTATCATTTAGATTGAAAACGTATTTAGTTTTTTCATAGCTTAATGTTAATTTTTGATTTTGGGTATAATTTAAAAGATCGTTAATATTTATTATATTTCCATCACTGTCTTTATATCCTATAAAATCATAGCCTTCCTTTTCAACCATTATATAATTATCCAAAAGAGAACCGTAATATTCTGTTTTTTCACCTAAATATTGATTATTCTCATCATAAAAAGATAATGTTATTGGTAACAAATCAATTTTATTTTTGATAGTTTGAGAAAATATACTATTTTTATATCCTTTAATAGCTTGTTCACTTACATATAATACAGTATTATCTAAAAAACAATCACCATCAAGCATAGGTGGTTGAATTGACTTAATAAGTATATATTCTAAATTTAAACATCCAGTAAATGCATTTTTACCAATATCAGCAATTGTTGAAGGTAAAATAACATTTTTAATGGTATCACTTTCAAAAGCATACGCACCTATTCTCGTTATACCATTAGGCACCTCAACACTAGTATCACTACCATTATATGCTACAAGTGTTTTTCCTAAATAAATAAAATCAGAACCTAATTGGTCTTCTAACCATGGAGTGTTGGTGAATGAATCAACACTCGTATTTTCAACAAGATTTGCATTAGATAAGCTGCTTAAGGAAGAATTAACAAAGCATTCAACCCCAATTACCTTTACATTATTTAATTCAACACTTTTAATATTCTTATGATTCTTAAAAACATATGCATCAATCGAAGTTATCTTTTCATTTATAGAAATTCTTTTAGCATTAGGATTTACATAAATTATTCTATATTGATCATTATCTTTGGCAACTAATACATCATTTTCCCATTTATATTTAGAAGTTCCCGTTATTTGCGTTATATTTGTACCTTGTAATACTCCTTGTCCAATTAACGATACACTAGAAGGAATATTTATTGTTGATAATCTAGCATTATTCATAAATGCATAATCATCTATTTGGGTTAAATTATTTGGTAAATTAACACTCTCTAAGCCATATTCTTTGTTATTTTCTTCTTCAATAGCAAATGCCCCCTTACCAATGCTTGTCAAAGAATTTGGTAAATTAATCTTCTTTAAAGATTTACAATTATAAAAAGCATATTGGCCAATATCTTGAATTATTGAGGGAAGAATTATTTCCTGATAGTTATTATTATCGCCTGCAAAAGCATAATCACCTATTGAAACTACGTTATATGATTTATTACTTATTGTAAGAGTACTGGGAATTGTAAGTACATTACTTGCAACATTACTAATATAGCCAGTAATTCTAACTGATGAATCATCCAAAATATTATACATCCATGTACTATCACTTGCGATATCTCTTAGTACATAATTTTGAAGCATTGGATGAAATAAAGACCTTGCATGAGCAATATCCGTTGCGTCAACATCTTCTGGCTTAAAATTAATACTATATCTATTGAATCCTTTATATTTAAATTCTTGATTATTCATTACTCTATCAGCCATTTGTGATTCAATATTAACAGCTATATCATTTTTCCATGTAAAAACAGAATCAGAGAACACATTAATTTCAATTTCCGTTGTAAGCATTTTAACTACACCATTTAAAATATTATTTAATTTACCAACAAAAGTAAGTATTTGCCTATTTTCTTTAGGAACTAAAGGCGTTATTATCGTGTCAATTAAACTAGCAGAATATGAAATGGCACTTGCCAAATTTAATGCTTTACCTAATAATCCTGTCTTAGCTTGTATATATGTTACAAGAGCAACCAATGTAACCTTTAATGCTTTATATAACTTGTCTCCTATTTCTTCACCAGCCACCTTCATAAGCCAGTTATGAACATTACTAGCTACTGTACAACCATCAAATGTATTATTTAACCACGAAAGAAGATATCTAAGTGAGGTTGTCCCACCTAAAGCCATCACGCGTATATTTGCATATAGTTCATCATAATTATTATTCCAACGATTTAAGTATTTTAAATAAACATCACGATTTGCTAAATCATTTTCACCAGGGGCAGCCTCTGGATTAAATAATTCTAATGCTGAACTATCAGCATAATTATAATCAAGCTCTGCAATCGTAGTTCCAATATATGGCGTATCAAAGCTATACATTGAATCAATCATTTGAGGATGATCCAAAGCATATTGCATATTTGTCAATCCACCACGTGAGTGACCTATCAAATTAAGCTTTGGTAAAACACCTCCGTTAGTTATCTTCACTTGATACACAACCTTACTTACAGCATAATTAAATTGTGTATAAATATAATCATTTTTATATCCTGTATTAGCACCATTAAAAACTAATATAATTGGTTTTGAGGCATCAATACTACTGGATCCTTTGTCATCTCCATTTTTATAATATTTGTCATTAGAATCATACATCGTAAAATTATGCGTTTCATTATATATATCATTCAAATCCAATGTATAAATATTAGCATTAATGAGCTTGCCAAGCTTCGTAACAAGGGAATCTTCTCCACTCCCCCATGAATCAGCATGTCCATTCCAACCATGTGTAAACACCGTTATTTGTGTTTTATTACTCATAACTTTATTTCCATTTTGGCTTTTCATATCATACCTAGCATCATTATTAAAGCTTCTATCAATGCCATTTTTTACCTCAGTTCCATTTGGAATAGTTGTATCATATAAATAATTATACGTATTTGTTTCATCATATAAGGCTTTTGAATTTATATTATAATTATCTACATCATCAGCCTTAACTGCAGTTTCCCCTATAAAAAGCAAACCTATACAAATTAAACTTAATATAACTACTATCTTTTTTATTATCTTCTTCATTTTATTTTTCCTCCCAACCTGCATATATCTTTATTTCTTCATATATTTCATTTCCATCAGAATCATATTTTATTTTAGGTACCTTATCTTTTTCAAAATCCCATAAATTAATACATTCTTTTTCTTTATACCAATTTGTAAACTTATATCCTTCTCGATATGGAGTTGGTGGTATTACATTTACAACTGAATCTGATACTTCATCAACAAAATATGGATTATCTGTTCCATCATTTATATAGTAAGTTACATTTGCTATAATAACTTTAGTATAATCAAAATAATCTTCATGCTGTTTTATTTGTTCATAATAATTAATTTTTGATATATATTTTAAATCCGCAGCATATACTAACCTAGGATCAAATATTACATCGCCCCAGTAAATTCTTTCTATATTTGGAATGTTTTTATAAAATCGATATACATAAGATTTACTAAATCCACTTGGAAAATATATCGTTTTTAATTTATCACTCTTAAAGTCAGCTGCCCAGTATGGAGCACCATTTCCTCTTCTTAAATATCCTATTCGAGACACCTTTTTTCCATCAATAATAGATGGTATCACTAATGTTTCCTGTTCTTCTCCTTTTTCAGTTAATCCTACTAGAACTACCTCTTTTGTATCTACATCTATTTTATATTTAAAGTAGCCACTTGATCTATTAAAATAAGGTCTTGCATCACAGGAAACAATAAATATTAACAAATACAATAAAACACTTGTTAAAAATAATCTTTTTATCTTCTTCATTTTATTTTTCCTCCCAACCTGCATATATCTTTATTTCTTCATATATTTCATTTCCATCAGAATCATATTTTATTTTAGGTACCTTATCTTTTTCAAAATCCCATAAATTAATACATTCTTTTTCTTTATACCAATTTGTAAACTTATATCCTTCTCGATATGGAGTTGGTGGTATTACATTTACAACTGAATCTGATACTTCATCAACAAAATATGGATTATCTGTTCCATCATTTATATAGTAAGTTACATTTGCTATAATAACTTTAGTATAATCAAAATAATCTTCATGCTGTTTTATTTGTTCATAATAATTAATTTTTGATATATATTTTAAATCCGCAGCATATACTAACCTAGGATCAAATATTACATCGCCCCAGTAAATTCTTTCTATATTTGGAATGTTTTTATAAAATCGATATACATAAGATTTACTAAATCCACTTGGAAAATATATCGTTTTTAATTTATCACTCTTAAAGTCAGCTGCCCAGTATGGAGCACCATTTCCTCTTCTTAAATATCCTATTCGAGACACCTTTTTTCCATCAATAATAGATGGTATCACTAATGTTTCCTGTTCTTCTCCTTTTTCAGTTAATCCTACTAGAACTACCTCTTTTGTATCTACATCTATTTTATATTTAAAGTAGCCACTTGATCTATTAAAATAAGGTCTTGCATCACAAGAAACAATAAATATTAATAAATACAATAAAACACTTGTTAAAAATAATCTTTTTATTATCTTCTTCATTTTATTCTCACTCTTACAAATATGATTTTATATAATTTGTCAAGTTTTTCAATAAATATGGCCTAACATGTCGTTATTTTGGCCTAAGATGCATCTTCTTTTAAAATTATTGAGACAATAAACTTACCTTCTGTTTTTTTAATTTGTAAATTACCTTGATATTTTTCAACTATTTCCTTTACATTTTTAAGTCCATATCCATGAGCATTTTTATTCTTCTTTGTAGTTTCTAAATTTTCATTTAAATTACTTGAATCATTAGAAATTTGAATACTTAAATAATTGCAATGCTCAATCATTTTAATTGACACATTCTTATTTTCTTCCTTATCTAAGGCCTCAATAGCATTATCAAGTAAATTACCTAAAAGAGCACAAGCATCAAGAGAAGCGATAAAATCAAAATTTAAAACATTTATATCACAATTTAATTTTATCTTTTTCTCATCCATTAATTTCTTCTTGCTATTAATTAAAGCGTTAATAGCGGAATTGGTAGTGTATTTTATTTCCTGAGCAGAATTTACCGTTTTACAAATACCATCAATCATTTCTAATCCTTTAGCATCATCATTTTTTATTGCATCTCTTATAGCGTATAACTGATTTTTTAAATCATGCATTTCCTTAGCTGATATTGTTTGGCGAGTAATAATTTCGTTTAAATATTCATATTCAAGCTTCATTTGATGCTCATTTGATTCAAGCTCATACTGCTTCTTAAGGCTTGTACCATAGGATTCAAATAAATAAAATACAGCTAAATTAGCAAATACGAGTAAAGCTTCACCTATCGCTCCCATAAGTTGAATTCCTCTATCATTATAATCCTTTGAAGCACCAATAATTGTAACTCCCACAGTTAGAGTAATAACAGGTAATATTAAGAAGGTTGTAGTAAGCTTCCAGTTAACCTGAATATCTTTTTTCTTGTACTTATGAGCAAATAATTTAACAATCATAAGGGCCAATAATTTTGAGGATAAAACACCTACCGTATAATAAAGAATTGTGCCTGTAACCTCTTCTACATTAGTTCTAAAAATTAATGACATTGTAAAGCCAACAATATACTCTGCACAATCCATTAACACGATAACAATTAATACTGATACAATTCGCATTTTAATATTTTCTTTATAACCCCATGAAATGATAAAGGCACCTATCGTTAAAGTTAAAACCGAAATAAGCTGCGGATGATCAAATAAAAATACAATAGAGGCTAAAACAACATATATTCCACTAAGTAAGGGAATTAACCACTTATGCTCACTTTTTCTTCCAATTGTATTAAATGCGACATTAAATATATACACCTCAAAGAAAAAGCTTATTATATTCATTATATAAAAATCCCACTTCATACTGTTTTCTCCATTAAATATTTATTAAATGCTGAAAGTAATGTATCCTTATAATTTCTACTAAGAGGAATTAATTCATTAACCCCTTCAAGTTCTAACTCATTTTGCCCTATTCGCTTAATATACGCCATATTAATCAAAAAGCTTTTATGAGTTTTTGCGAATCCATACATTTGCAAAATTTCTTCGTATTCAGCAATTTTTCCTCTTATTATAATTTCTTCTTTAAGCAGCCTAAATTTTAATTCCTTCTGATATACCTCAAGATATCTAATCTTAGAAATATCAATAAGCCTAATATTGTCATTTTCTTTAATCTTAATTTTATAGTGTTCATGTTTATATAATTCTACTGCTCTTAATAAATCATATTTTAAATCATCAACTCTCAATGGCTTTTTTAAAAATTGAAAGGTTCCAACTCTAAAAACATCAGTCATATAATTAGTATAATTCGTAAGAATAAATACAATAATACTAGGATTTATCACTCTTAGCTTTCTAATCGTTTCAATTCCATTGAGACCTGGCATTTCAATATCAATAAATAAAATATCAATTCTTTTAGTGGAATTATTAATAAGATCTATCCCTGAGGTATAGGTACTAATATCAACTTCATAATCTGAAAGTATTTTCATAACAGCATCTGCAGTTGAATTTACATAATCAATTTCATCATCACAAATCGCAATATTAAGCATACATATACCTCACATAAATTTAATGAAATTATAACATTTTCTTAATATTTTTTCAAATTTATTATGAAACAACAAAAAAAGTGGATTGCTCCACTTATTATGCATCAAAGCTATTTACAGGATTATTATCATCATCTAATGTAAATACTTTAACATTATTTTTGTCTAAATAAGGAACCAAGCCCTCTAATGCATCTGATTCAAATCTATCCATCTTAATATCTTGATATAGATCAACATCAAAGCTTGTTGTCTTAAGACCATAAAGCTTGTATTCTTCACCCTTCATCTTAAGCACACCATAGGAAGACACATAATAATAATCTGCAATTCTTCCAAGTAGATCATGAAGATTAACACTACCCTTAATCTCTTTTTTATAAAACTCGTGTGATCCTTCAATATCTAGAATAAATATAATTTTTTGTTCCTTAGATATCGTTTGGCTCTTAATTGTAATAACATTTGAAGAATCTTCCTTTTTGGTTAGCTTAGCATTAATGATTGTTTTTACAAGAAAGAAAACAAACAATGTTGCACAGATTATTGTAATAATCCTTGAAACAATTAGTGTTGTCTTATAACTAGAGGTATAGTTTATTTGATAATAAATCCAAGAAAATAAGCCCCCAAGAAAAGCTACACCTGTAATTACAAGTGGTACGGCATAAGATACCTCACCACCAACCATAGCACGCTCAAATCTTCTTTGACGTGATGACTTAATTCTAATTGAAGGTGAAATAGAAATTAATGTTTGAATATACATGAATACTATAATTACACCAGAAAGTATCGCACAGGTGATAGTTGCACCCTTACTAACGGTACTTTCACTACTATTAATTCTTATTAGTGTATCAATTGAATATACGTATAATAAAGCCGCATCTAAAAGACTTACTAAAAATGTTGACCAAAGCTTCTTTCTTTTAACAGATGGAATAAAATAGATAAGAGAGACAATAATTCTGTTCCAGAAAAACACCTCAATTAAAATCAAAAATAAATTTAAAATAATTGTTGCCAATATAACAGCCCCTTTGTTTACTATAACATTTTACATTATTAATTATCAAATTTCAACTTAAGGACGTTAATATTATGTGAATAATTATGGGAAATTATGAGTGTTTTAAATGTTTAAGCATTTCATATTGAGAATCATACATGTCTTTATAAATTGGACAATTTTGATAAAGCTCCTCATGCGTTCCTTCACCTTTAATCAACCCACTATCTAATACTACAATCTTATCGGCGTCCTTTATCGTAGATAATCTATGGGCAATTATGAAGGTTGTCCTTCCTTTAGTTACAACATTCATTGCGTGCTTAATTTGCATTTCAGTTGCCGTATCAATATTGGCAGTAGCTTCATCTAAAACTAATATTTTAGGATTTCTTAATAAAATTCTTGCAAATGATATAAGCTGCTTTTCACCTAAGCTCATATTTTCGCCCTTAAAGCTTACATGCGCGTTAATACCATCCTCATTTTTTTCAATTAAATAAGATGCACCAACCTCCTTTAAAACCTCAATAACCTCTTCATCAGTATGATTACTTCCTAAGGTAACATTACTTTTAATGGTACCTTCGAATAAAGCTGGAGTTTGAAGAACAATTCCACAGTGGCGACGATAAAGAGCTTTATTATATTCTTCAATATTAGCCCCATCAACTAAAATTTCACCACTATCAGTATCATTATACTGTAAAAGTAAATTCATTAAGGAAGACTTACCACTTCCTGTATGTCCAACAATACCAATTGTTTGACCAGGTTTTATATCAAGATTAATACCATGCAATATTTCATGATCCTTAACATAAGAAAAATGAACATTTTTAAATTCTACGTGTCCTTTTATTTCCTCAGGTGGTGTTTTACCATCAAAAATTCTTGTATCATTAGGCTCATCTAAAAACATATAAACACGATTAGCCGCTACCATTGAATCTTCAAGTTCATTAAGATTATTAAAAATGGTATTAATCGGACTAATAATACGATCCAAGTAATTAGTGAAGGTTGTAATAAGACCTGCTGTTACAATCACCCCACCAATTTTAAAATATTCGTAACCAAAATAAATTAAAATTCCTGCTTCTACAAGTCTCTTAATAAAGATTAAAAGTTCCCAACCGAAATAAATTGAAATAGTATTAACCTTCTTATCTTGATTATTATAATTTGTAACTAAATCCTTATAATCATCAAGCATATATTCTTCCTGATTAAAAGCTTGAATTATTAGTGTTCCTGAAATTAATTCATTAAGCTTACCAGTAATTCTTGATGATGTTTCTCTAAGTTCAGTATAATAGCTATGAACCTTTTTTCGGTAAAATGTTATCCAAATTAAAATTATAGGTACAATTATAAGAATAATAATTGATAATTGCCACTGAAGCAAAATCATACCAACATATACACATAAAAGATTTACTAAAGCCTGACCAATTGAAAAGAAAACATTAAAGTAGGTTCTAACACCTGTTGAATCAGATGTTATTTTAGATACTATTTTTCCATCTGGCTCTAATGAATAATAATCAACCTGAAGATAATCAATCTTACGGATAGCATCTTCTCTTATTGAACGCTCAATATTCATTCCTACTAAGTTTAAAATATAATTTTGAGCATATCTTAAAGCAACTACAATAAGTGTTAAAATGCCATAATAAACTAATAAAAGTTTTATTTTAGAAAAAGCTATATTCTTAGTTATTTCACCACTAATCGTAGGAGAAATATAATCATCCAAAATAGACTTTGTGATACGTGGAGTAATGGTTGTTAAAATAGCAATTAAAACGGCACTTATTACACAAAATAAAATTTTAATTTTATTTTGCATAATATAAGGTATAGTTCTTTTAATTAAACCCTTTTTATCATATTTATCATATTTATGTGCCATATTACTCACCATCCTTTGTCATTTGCTGTTCAAGGAAAAGATCATGATAGAAGCCATGTAAAGCCATTAATTCATTATGGGTTCCTTCTTCAATAATTCTTCCACCATCAAGAACAATAATATTATCCGCCTGCATAACTGCTGACAAACGATGGGCAACAATTATATTTGTTCTTCCGCTTCGATATTCATTTAAATTTTTAATGATGTTAGCTTCTGTTTTACCATCAACAGCTGATAGGGAATCATCAAGAATCATTATATCCGCATTTTTCATAAATGCTCTTGCAATTGAAAGTCTTTGCTTTTGCCCACCTGAAAGTGTTACACCATACTCACCAACAATAGTATCTAAGCCTTCTGGTAAATTAACAATATCCTTTCTAAAATCAGCCATATCAATAGCTTTATAAACATCTTCTGTATCAACCTCATGAGCACTATTTCCTAGCCTCACATTTTTAAATACACTTCTTGAAAACAGCATATGCTCCTGAGGAACATAGCCTATTCTTGATCTTACAGATTCCTTTTTATAATCTCTAATATCAATATCATTAATTAATATTTTTCCATCTGTAATTGGAAATTGACGCATTAATTGTCGAACAAGAGTTGATTTTCCAGAGCCTGTTTTACCAACAATTCCTAAAGTTTGGCCTTCCTTAAGAATTAAATTAATATGATTTAATACTGGTTCCTTATCGTGAGGATAAGTAAATGAGACATCCTTAAATTCAACCTTTTTTACCTCATCAAGCTCTTTTGCATTAGGGATATCAATTATAACCGATTTTGAATTATAAATTTCATTTAATCTTTCAAGGGAAATAATACTTTGATAGAAATTAGTTAACATATTACCAATATTTGTAAGTGGTGAGGCAAGATTATTTAAATATACAATAAATTGAATAAATAAAGCTACACTAAAGCCTTGAACACTTCCCTTGATAAGCATATTAGCCGCTACAGCGTATGAAATCATAAGTGATACAGCGGTAATTGATTGAAAAATTGGTTGAAAAACAACATTAATTTTTAAGTTTTTTCTTTCAATATCATAAACATTCTTAGATTCAACAAGATTTTTATGATAATTATTCTCCTCTTCTGAAAATGCTCTTATCGTTCTTACATTTGTAATACTTTCAAGAACAACATTACCCATTTGGCTTGCAGCGTCTCTTACTTCCTTCCAATTTCTTTTGACTTTAACCTTTAAAATAATATTAGTCACAAAAATTAAAGATAAAGGTAGGACTGATACCAATGTTAAAATAGGATTAATCATAATCATCGCAATAACATTTACAATTATAACGGTAACCTCAAATGATATATTTAATAATCTATTTCCACCTGAAAAGTTTACACTTTTAACATCACCTAAGGCTCTTGTAAGTAAATCACCTGATTGGAAGTTCTCAAAGAAGGTCGCATCCTGGATAATAATATTTTCCATATATCTAACCTGTAATGCGTAAAATAGCTTTACTTTAAGTCTATTTTGAATAACTCTTTTAGTTGTTGTTATAAGATATATTCCAATTGCCGTTGCCACACTCAAAACACCAATTTTCCATATCATATACTGACGTGTTAAGGTATGAGCCGTAACTTGAGCCGTAAAGTCACCTATAATATATGCAGGCACTAGACAAATCAAGGCCTGAATAACACCTAAAAAGAAAATAGGAATATAAAAATATAGGTTCTTCTTTACGAACCACCACATTTCTTTAATAAAATTAAACACGCTAACACCTCTTCCTGTTATATTTTATTTTACAATTTAATATATAAATTGACAAGGAAAAAAACTAACAAAAAGCATTAGAATACTTTTATCTAATTTTCGATAGTAATTTACTTAAATTTTTAATTAAATTATTAAAAATTTACATAAAAATTAAAAATGCCTCCTAAGAAGCATTTCTACTTATTATTTAAAATTAGATCTTAATAAATCAATTTCATCCTTATAATCTTCTTCCTCATTTGGAGTTTCAAGAAAGAAAGGAAGATGTCTTAATCTTGGATTATTAATTATTCTAATAATAGCCTCAAGGCCAATTGTTCCTTTTCCTATCTTTTCATGACGATCCTTATGGCTATTAAACTCTGTCATAGAATCATTAAGGTGGATTGCTTTTAGTCTTTCAAGGCCAATTAAATGGTCAAATTCATCAAGAACACCATCTAAATTATTGACAATATCATATCCAGCACTATAAACGTGACACGTATCTAAGCATACACCTAAGTGCTCACTACACCAAACACCATCAATAATAGCTTTAAGTTCTTCAAATGTTTTACCAATTTCACTACCCTTACCTGACATTGTTTCAAGTAAGATTGTAGGTGTCATATCATGACTCATCACATCATTTAAAGCCTCAATAGTATATTTAATACCTTGTTCAGTTCCTTGACCAACATGACTTCCTGGATGAAAATTATATAAAGCATTAGGAAAATACTTTATATCCTCTAAATCCTCTTTAAATACTCTTCTTGCAAAATCTCGAATTAAAGGATCAGCACTACAGGAATTTAAAGTATATGGTGCATGACACAAAAGTGTTGCAAAGCCATTTTCATGTCCAAATTCTAGATACGCATTGATATCATCTAAATCTAAAGGACGCTTTGCACCACCACGAGGATTTCGAGAAAAATACTGATATGTATTAGCATCAAGCTTTATAGCTCTTTTAGCAGTTGCTAAAAAGCCCTTTGAAATCGACATGTGGGGTCCTATGTTTAATTTTTCCATTTTTACCTCTTTCTTTAAAATAATATCTCTTGGTGAATCCAAGAGATATTACTAATTTATTTTTTACTTATCTTGATATTTAGGATCATTTACACGAGCCATATAATTTTCATAACGCTTTTGGGCATCACGTAAGTTAAGATCAAGAAGCTCTTCAGCTTTAACTGGATTAATCTTAGAAAGCTGTGAATAACGTCCTTCATTCATTAAGAAGTCATGATACTTAGACCAATCTGGTGCCTTAGAGTCCATTGTAAATGGATTCTTTCCTTCCTTAGCTAAATCAGGGTTAAAACGGAATGTTGGGAAGTATCCACATTCAGTTGCAAGCTTAGCCTCTAGCTGAGTCTTAGCAAGACCACCCTTAATATTATGAGCAATACATGGAGCATAGCAAATAACGATTGATGGACCCTTATATGCCTCTGCTTCCTTTAAAGCCTTAATAACTTGATTTTGGTTAGCACCATGACAAACAGTAGCCACATAAACATGACCATAGCTCATTGCAATTGATGCTAAATCCTTCTTCATTTGACGCTTTCCAGATGCTGTAAACTTAGCAATAGAACCTGTACGGCTTGACTTAGAAGATTGACCACCAGTATTTGAATATACCTCAGTATCAACAACAAGAATATTTACATCCTCATTATTAGCAATTACATGGTCAAGACCACCAAAGCCAATATCGTAAGCCCAACCATCACCACCAATAATCCATTGAGATGCCTTAATAATATATTGCTTTAAAGAAATAATTTCCTTAGCATAAGGAGCTTCATTCTTGCTAAATGCTGCAACCATCTTAGGCTCTAGAGCCTCAGTTACATCACCGTTATCACGGTTTTCTAGCCATTCGTTAGCAAGATTACGCTCTTCTTCAGTCATTTCGTTAAGATTATTAACGATGACAGTTTGTAGACGATCACGCATAGTTTCATATGCAATTCTCATACCAAAGCCAAATTCAGCATTATCCTCGAATAGAGAGTTAGCCCATGCTGGACCATGACCATTCTTTAATGTTGTATATGGGCTTGATGGATATGAACCAGAATAAATTGAAGTACATCCTGTAGCATTAGCTACCATCATACGATTACCAAATAATTGGCTAACTGCCTTAACATAAGGAGTTTCTCCACATCCAGCACAAGCTCCTGAGAACTCGAATAATGGCTTTGCAAATTGTACATTCTTAGCATTACCATTTCCAACAAGCTCTGATTTATAAGATACATTGTCAAGGAAGTATTTAGCCTTAACATCATCATGGTTATCAATAGCCTTCTTAATTGGCTCCATAGTTAAGCAAGCCTTAGGACAAACAGTAGTACATACACCACAGCCTGTACAATCAAGAGGAGAAACAACCATTGTAAATTTAACCTTTTCAAGTCCCTTACCATTAGCCTTAAGATATGTTACACCCTCTGGTGCATTCTTCTCCTCTTCCTCATTTACAAGGAATGGACGAATAGCAGCGTGGCTACATACAAAGGCACATTGGTTACATTGAATACACTTCTCACCATCCCAAGTTGGAACCTGTGAAGCTACTCCACGCTTTTCATAAGCAGCAGTTCCAGCTGGCATTGAGCAGTCAGCACGATCCTTGAATACAGAAAGTGGAAGACTATCTCCTTCAAGTGAATCAATCTTATCAGCGATTTCACGAACAAACTTAGGACGAGAGCTATCAACAGTCTTAACCTCTGGAGTTAGGTTAGCCCATTCTGGCTTAACCTCGATCTCAACGATACGAGATTCACCCATATCAACAGCCTTGCAGTTCATATCTACAAGCTCTTGACCCTTCTTAGCATATGTCTTTTGAGCGAATTCCTTCATATGAGTCTTAGCTTCCTCATAATCCATAATTTGCTCATTTAGCTTAAAGAAGGCAGATTGCATAATAGTATTTACACCAAGACCTGGTCTAAATCCACACTCTAATGCAGCATGAGTTGCATCAATAATATATAACTTAGCATGCTTCTTAGCAAGTTGAATCTTGTAGCTATTTGGTAGTAAAGCTTCAATTCCATCCTTACCTGCAACAGTGTTAAGTAGGAATACTCCACCATCACGAAGACCCTTAATCATATCGAACTTTTTTAAATATGCATCAAGAGAGCATGATACGAAGTGAGGCTTATTAACTAGGTAAGTTGAACGAATAGGGTTTTTAGAGAAACGAAGATGTAATCTTGTTGAACCACCACTCTTCTTTGAGTCATAAGCAGCATAGCTTTGAGAATAGAAATCAGTATAATCACCGATAATCTTAGAAATGTTCTTACAAGCACCTACAGTACCATCTGAACCAAGACCAAAGAATAATAATTCAGTTGTAGTCTTATCAGCAGTATCAATTGAATGCTTAACCTCAACATTAGTATGATCAATATCATCATTAATACCAACAGTGAAATGATCCTTAGCCTCACCAGCTAAATTTTCATATACAGCATTAATTAAATCAGGAGTTGTATCCTTTGAAGATAGACCATAGCGTCCACCAATAATAAGTGGCTTATTAGCCTCATCGTAATATACACTCTTAACATCTAGGTAAAGTGGCTCACCGACTGAACCTTGTTCAATTGTACGGTCAAGAACAGCAATTCTCTTGACTGTCTTAGGCATAGCCTTAAAGAAATACTTAGAGCTAAATGGACGATATAGATGAACTTCAAGTAAACCAACCTTCTTGCCATGAGCTGTTAAATAATCAACAACCTCACGAGCAGCCTGGCAAACTGAACCCATTGCAACAATAACATCAGTAGCTTCTTTATCTCCATAATATACAAATGGAGCATAGCTTCTTCCTGTTACCTTAGAAATTTCATCCATATACTTAGCTACAATATCAGGAACTTCCTTATAATGCTTGGCTTGAAGCTCACGGGTTTGGAAGTAAACATCATCGTTTTGAGCAGTTCCTCTTTCTTTAGGATGAGTAGGGTTTAAAGCGTTCTCACGGAATTTTTGAACAGCATCACGATCAAGTAAACGATTAAATACTTCGTAATCCATAGGTTCAATCGTATTAACCTCATGAGAAGTTCTAAATCCATCAAAGAAATGAAGGAATGGAATTGATGAAGAAATAGCTGCAAGGTGAGCAATTCCTCCTAAATCCATAACCTCTTGAACAGAGTTAGAGCATAGCATTGCAAATCCTGTTTGACGACATGCCATAACATCCTGATGGTCGCCAAAGATTGCAAGTGATTGCGCAGCAAGTGATCTTGCGGCTACATGGATAACACCAGGAAGGCATTCTCCAGCAATTTTATACATATTAGGTATTTTTAGCAATAATCCTTGAGATGCAGTATAAGTTGTTGTTAAAGCACCTGCCTCAAGTGAACCATGCACAGTACCAGCCGCACCGGCTTCTGATTGCATTTCTACAACCTTAACTGGCATACCAAATAAATTTTTCTTTCCTTGTGAAGCCCATTCATCAACGTATTCTGCCATTGGGGTAGAAGGTGTGATAGGGTAGATTCCAGCTACTTCTGTAAAAGCGTATGATACATATGCTGCAGCATAGTTTCCATCAATAGCCATTCTTTTAATATCTTTTTTTTCAGACATATTAGATCCTCCTTAGAATATCTTCTTTAATATTATAGCCATTTCTTTTCCTTTTTTCAACACCAAGGCCAAAACTAAAAAAATAAAGTACATATTTTTTCAATTTATCTTAAAATTAAGCAATTTATAACCTCTTTAATTAAAAATAAACACAATTATTTAATATTAAATAATAAGTGAAATAAAGCTTTCTAATGTACTCATTTTACTTATATTAATCTGTATCTTTTATTTTAAGTTTAGAATAAAAAATTAACGAAAACAAATATATTAAAGCACTACAAATAAAAATTAATATAGCATCATATCCTAAAATATTTCCTGTAAAAATAGTTATCTTAAATATTGGTTTAGTATTATTTAAAATCATTTTCTTTATAATATTATAGCCTAAAGCCTCAACAGCACATGTATACAAAAAGGACATTATTAAAACAATAAAATTTATTAAAATAATTATTTTAGAATAATCTATTGTATGCTATCCATTTGCCTTAAGATTTGCATACATTATTTTCTTATTACATATAGTTTTTTTATTGCTAAAAGATTTTTTTTAATCTATAACAAAAATAGAAGGAAGCCTATTCAACGGCTTACTCCTATTAAATAGAACATTTACAAGATGAACACCGGTTGTGACGGTGTTTTTCTTTTTCTCTTGCAAAAATTAATTAATCAAATGACTACTTCTTCCTTTTAAATGAAAAAATTTGCATCACTAGTCTTATTATTGATATAACAAGATTAATAATTGTAACAATTTCTTGCATTAGGTTGAGTCCTCTAGGAACACTCTTGGAGGACTTATGCATTTATTTGCGTAAGTACCGCCTCCAATACTTAAAACTAAAAGTAGCACCATTTTTATAGACTTCCTATTTCATATTCTAATGCAAAGTGACATTATTATTGTTTTACACTACAACTCAATTATTTTTGTACTTAGCTTATCTAAATATGAATCATGACTAATAATAATTATAATTTTATCTTCATTAATTTTTTCATTTATTAATCTTATAATCTCTTCTTTATGATTAATATCTATAAAATTAGTTGGTTCATCTAAAATATAGACTGATTTATTTTGATTCAAGTAAAACTTAATTTGTTCTAACTTCTTCTGTCCGCTTGAGCCTAATGATTTTTCCTCACCATAAAATTTACTAATATAGGCATCAGCACTAATATAAACAATATTATTAGAGTGCTCTAAACTATCATTAAAATAAATATTGCCACTATAACGTTTATTTAAACCTAATATAGCCTCAATCATACTTGTTTTCCAAATACCATTTCGACCTTTTATTAAATAAATTTCACCCTTTTTAAACTCAATATTTATTGGTGAAAATAAAGGCTTATTATTAACATCAAGAATAGTAAAATTTTCCAACCTAATATTATCAATAATTACATCATTGTAAATAGCATAAGGCTTTATAAATAATTCTTCAATTTCCTTTAAAATAGGCCTAGACTCTTTATAATCACTTGTATAAGTCATTAAAAACTCTACAGGATTCCAAAGCTGCGAGGTATAATTTTGAAATGCAAATAAAGTACCAATAAGTAAAATATCTTTATATGTTAAAATTCCTGCAATTAAAATCACAGCTAAAATAGCAAGATTTAAAAAAGCATAGGAATAAAAATATAAATATTTTGATTTTTCCTTAACACTTTTTGCATAACCTCTTTTATATTTATCCAAATACTTCTTTATTGAAGGCAGTTGCTTTAGGGTTGAAAAGCGTTCTTCTTTAGACAACCTATATTCATCAAAAATATATTTTTTACAGTATCTGAATTTCCTTTATTAGCCTCTGCATATTTATAAATTTTCTTTTCAAACTTTTTAGAGGCCCAAAAGCTAAAGGGAATAAAAATTAAAAGAATAGTTGCGATCATCATATTAATCAAAAACATTAAAACAAATATAGAAATAATCGTTATAACTGAAAAGATTAGTTCAACCTTTTTAATAAAAAAGAATGTATTTGTTTTTTCATAATATTCTCCCATGAGCTGCGATAATTTATCATTTGAAATATCAGTTGTAGCGTCATAATTTGCAACAAGCATATCTAGCTTTTTAAAATAATTCTGATAATTTTCATTTTCAACTTTACCTACTAAGCACGCAAGAAAAAAGCCACCAATTTGAATCAAAAAGAAATTAGCAATAGTTAAAATGATATAGATAATAATTTGATGTAGATTTTTAGCTATAATATTATTTATAAAATTCATTATTAAAATGGGATTTAATAAATATAATCCTTCATAAATAATATAAGTCACAATATAAATTATCTTTTTTTATTAGATGTTAAGCATGAAAATCTAAACATTATACCACTCTCTCATATAAAATTATTTAACATTTTTTAGATAATTTTATATCAATACACTTTACTTAGTCAATAATATATTTCATAATTTATCTATTTTTCGATATTAAAGTTGTTTTTTATATTTAAATATCGTATTTTTATACAATAATATTTAAAAAGGAGTGAAAAATCACTCCTTAAGTGGTAATCTTAGTGCTAATTCATCAATTAATTTTGACTTATTTTTTCTTTTTATTACAACAAAGAGGAAATTATCCTTAAATACATATGAATAAGCTCTTATTTTCGTCTTTTTTAAAGCATTTTGTAATATCTTATCTGTATTATCCGTCAACATAAAATCACCAACAATACTAATTCCTACCAAATTACCTTCATTATTCTTATAATATGACTTATTATTTAAAATAATAAAAGGTATATTTTTTTTATTTTTTGAAAGATAAATGACAGAAACAGCCTTCGGTCCATTTTCCTCAAGTGGGACAATATTCGTACCATCCTCACCAAGAGATTTTAAAATTTTTGTTGAAACTAAATAATTTTTAGCAATTACTGCAGCTCTTTCCGATAAAACCTTACCGCCTGATAAAGATAGTTCAAGCATTTGGTCAAAGGAAATATTTTTTAAACATAAATATCTTTTTGATTCTCTAGGATCAATTGTATATACACCTGAAACATCCGTATAAATTAAGCAATCTGTTTTAAATATCGCACTTAAGGCTAATGCGGTTGTATCCGAACCACCTCTTCCTAGCGTTACAAATTCCTTATTATTAATTCCTTGAAAGCCCGTTACAACAATAACATCATACTCTAAAAATAAGTCCTCAATTCTTCTTTTATCAATCATTTTAATTAAAGCATTACCATAATTAGAGCTTGCATAAATTCCCAAGCTATAAGCATTAAGGGAAATAGCCTTTACACCTAGCTTAATTAATGCAATTGCTAGTAATGATGCATTTAGCATTTCTCCTGTTACAAGCATTTGGTCAAGCTCACGTAATGATGGTGTAGGTGAAATATCATTTGCACAGGAAATAAGCTTATTAGTCATTCCATAGGGTGCTGATACCACCACTATTTGTTTATCAGAGCATAATGAAATACTTTTGGCAACCTGCTTTATTTTAGTATTATTTGCAAGTGAAGAGCCACCATATTTTTTTACAATCAATTATATCAACTCCAAAGAGCATAAAGTTCCTCCTCTAAGCCAGTTTCTTCCTTAAGAGGCAGTCTTAAGTCTCCCGCTGGTAGATTTAGTGCATTCATTAAAGCCTTAATTCCAACTGGATTTAAAACACCTAAGCACTTTTCCATTAATGGTTCATATTTCCTAAAAAGCTCTAACGAAGCCTTATGCTCACCTTTATTGTATGATTCTATAATATTTTTAATTATTTCACTTATCACATTTGACATAACACTTATAACTCCAGACGTACCATAAAGAAGAAAATCCATAAGAACTAAATCATCACCACAGTATACCTTAAAATCAGGACTATTAAGACTACATACTTTTCTTATCTTTGTTAAATCCGAACTGGCAAGCTTTATTCCTTTTACATGCTTTATCTTCATAAGCTTTTTAATTTCTTCTATTGTTAAATCATAATTAGTTCTTGATTTAACATCATATATAATAATATCCTTATTTATAATTTTTGATGCTTCCATAAAATATTCAATAATACCTTCTTTTGTGGACTTATTATAATAGGGAGTAATAACTAAAAAGCTTTTTATATTAATACCATCATATACCTTTAGCTCCTCTTTCATACTATTTAAATTATTAACACATAAGCTACCGATAAGCTCAATTTTTCCTTCAGAAATTAAAGCTACCTCTTTTACTATTTTCTTCTTTTCCTCGAGGCTTAGACTTGGAGCTTCTGAGGTTGTACCTAAAAGCAAAAGCTTATCTGTTTTTTCTCTTATATGCTTTAAAACTAAGCTCTTAAGCCCTTCATACGAAACATTGCCATCCTTAAAGGGAGTTATTAGCGCCACAATATTTTCCATCAAATCACCATTTTATTATATGAAAAAAAGAAAAAATCTCCACAATGGAGATTCCTTCTATTTTAAAACAAAGTGGATATCCTCAAGACTAGCACTAGTTACTGAGGATTCATCATTTGAAATAATCTTATCAATTATATCACGCTTCATATTTTGAAGCTCGATTACTCTTTCTTCTATTGTATTTTCACAAATAAGCTTTATAACCTCAACATTACGCTTTTGACCGATTCGGTAAGCTCTATCAGTAGCTTGTGATTCAACCGCTTGATTCCACCAAGGATCCATGTGAATTACCACATCAGCCCCAACTAGGTTTAAGCCTGTACCACCAGCCTTAAGTGATACTAAGAAAATCTTAACCTCATCACTGGCATTAAAGCGACTGGCATATTCAATCCGATTTTCAGGCTTTGTATCACCTGTTATCATATAATATTTTAAATGAAGTGAAGCTAAAATATCCTCAATTAAGTTTAAGCATTTAACAAATTGTGAGAATATTAATATTTTATGACCCTCGTCGATATATTTTACAATTAGCTCATGAAGCATTTGAAGCTTCCCCCCCTCTTCATTTCCTTCCTGAAAGGTTCTAGGATCAACGCAAATTTGTCTTAGTCTTAAAATGAAAGGTAAAATATCAAAGGCTTTGGCCCCATTTGCTAGGGCATTACGAGCCATCATTAAATGAGCATCATAAAGCTTTCTTTGCGCAGGCGTCATTGGTGCCTGAATAATTGTTTCAAATTTGGCAGGTAAATCCTTCAAAACATTATTCTTTGTTCTTCTTAAAACAAATGGTGCTATCTTTTTAGCTATATGGGAAGGATAATTATCATTTGAATTATACTTAACCTTAAAGACTGATAACTCTTCAAAATAGCCTGGCATAACAAATTCAAAAATAGACCATAAATCAATAACATTATTTTCAATTGGTGTACCTGTTAAAGCGAATTTCGAATCACCCTTAAGCTTTTTAACAGCTAAAGATTTTTCTGCTTGAACATTTTTAATATATTGAGCCTCATCAAGGATAATATATTTAAATATTTTATCTTTATATAAATCAATATCATTTCTTAAAGAATCATAAGCTGTAATATATATAGTTTTTTTATCATTTGAAATAGAATCTATTAAATCCTTACGGGCTTGAAGGCCTCCATATATTTGATAAACTAAAATATCTGGTGCAAACTTCTCAAATTCATTCTTCCAGTTAAATATTAAGCTTTTTGGACAAACAATAAGACTTGGTTTTGAATCAGGGCTTGCGGCTATAAGGGTAATAATTTGAAGCGTTTTACCAAGACCCATATCATCAGCTAAAATACCACCCATATGATATTTAGCTAAAATAGAAAGCCAATTAAAGCCCTCAATTTGATAAGGTCTAAGACTTGCATTAACATCTGGTATCTTAACCTTACTATTTTTAAAATCTGTAAGCTCATCTATCATGTTTCTTAAATAATCATCTATCTTAATCATATCCTTATGAGCATAAGCACATAAGGCTTGATAAATTGGAAGTGATACAGATTCATAAGGATGCTTCTTATCAATATGAAGCTCGTCCATAGCTTGCGCCATTTCATCATCTTCAATTTGAACAATTCGGTTATTCTTAAGTAAAACATATTTCTTATGAAGCTTCATTCCCTGATAAAGCTTAAATAGTTCTTCCTCATCATATTCCGTATCTTCCATAAAGCATTCCATAATACCACTATTATAATTAATCTTAATAACAGGCTTTTGGAAATTTAAAACCTGATGATTTTGAATTGCTTCTGATAAATAAACACTAGCAAGCTCCCTTAAATGAGAAAAATCCATCGCCATAAAATCATAAATAAGGTCCTCACTTTGACAGACACCATCTTCAAAGCCTAAGACATCAAGATATGCTAAATATTCATCATATTTTCTTTGGTCTTGCGTTTTAAACTCATTTCTTTTAATTTCAATGCCATCATGTTTAAATGACTCCTTAACGGATAATATTTTATTATTATAATCAAAATAAGCAATAATCTCTAAATCAGACACCTTAAAACGATTTTGAACCATCGGGGAAATTTCAAGATAATTATTAATATAAGGATATATTTCATCATTAAAACGCTCAATAACTGGTTCAAGATTAGTACCATTTAGTTTACTAGCTAAGCTGATAAATTGCTTATACCTTGAATTATCCTCAACCTTATAAACAATAGCCGCATCCTCATCAACAATATACAAATCATCAACCAAATGTAATATATGTTGATTTTCCTTAAGTCCAACCTTAAGCACCATTTCATCGGTTATTTCAACCTTAAGCTTTTTAGGACTTAAGTCTAAAAGAACTAGCTTACCGTCAAGATGAATATGTTCACCCTTTAATATTTCTAGAATATGGCTTGCAAGATCTGGGGTAATAGGAAGAGCTTTTTTATAGGAGCTTGATAGCGGAAATTCTAGCAATAATTTAATTAAGCTTTTATAGGGTTCAACTAAATTATTAATATTATGCGTAAAGATAAAATGCTTACCATATTCTTTTCTTTCATTAGTTCTAAAAGAATTAAAAAAATCATATATATTAGAAACTACGTATGGTTTTATATCACCAATTTTAAATGATACCAAAATTTCTCTATAATCAAAATCAAGTGAAACCTCAAGATGGGCTTTAGCATGGTCTGCGGTTGTATATTTAGAAATTATTTCTTTAAAATCATTAGCCACAAGGTTAAAATTATTAAGCATCATAGCCTGAAGTCTTTTTTGCTTAAGCTCTTCACCTTTTTTCACAGCCTCAGTTAATTTATCATTAAAATGAAGTCTAATGAAAGTAAATAAAAATTCACTATAACTGCTTTTCTTAAAAAAATTAACTTTTTCTATATGATTATTATTAGATCCATAAATAGTATCTAATACAATATACTTACCTAAAAGTGCTAAGCCATAGTGAATTTCTTCTTCCTCACTATCAGCCCAAATAAATGGCTTCATATAGGCGAACAAATCAACCTCATCAATATTAACATAATTATTTGAAGATAAATCTAATCCTGATGTATCAAGTAATAAAGCTTCTTCATTTAAGCGTTCTATACGATAAAGATAATAGATATCACTTAATATCATTATAACCGATTTGGTATTTTGATATTTACTAATTTTATCAAGTTTACGTCTATCAAAATAAGAATTGAATGCACTTTCAATCAAAGCAGTTACAATAGAGTGGTCACTAATTTTTCTTTCTGGATGCTTAAAAATGTAATTAATTACCTCATTGCTTCCTGTTTTCATTTTATCCTCAAGATAATAATTAGGTACATAGTCATAAAGATCACTACTAAGGTCTAAGGATAAATCAATATTAGCTAATAAGTCATAACGCTTTGCTGGTTCAAAGGAATTAATTAAATCCTCATATAAATAGCTTTCTAATTTAGAATTATTTAAAAGCTCCATTCTTTCATTTTCGGGGATTTTTGAACATACCTCATCAATAATGTTTTGGATTAAATCCCAAGCATTTTGGTTTAAATCTCTTCCATTTATATATTCAATTATTTTACGATAATCGTCATTAAAATAATAATATAAAATTACACTTGATTGTCTATCACTATCCTTAGACTCTACGTTATCAAGCTTAATAATTTTTTCATATCTTTTTATAAGAGGAAGGGCCGACTCTTTATATCGATTATATTTATTTAAAGCATTAACCTCATAAGCATAATCAGCTCTTCTTTGCTTATCGATAATAAAACCCGCCGTAAGTGCCTCAATTTGATCTATATACTTAACATTCTCGCTTAAGGCCTCTACAATCTTATTCATAGGTACTTTATCAACATTTTTTATAAAGCTTTTAATATGACTATAATTAACATCATAAGGATCTTCAATAATTTGATTAATTAAAAAATTTACATTCTTACTAAATGAATCAACCTTTTTTAGCAATTTTGCTAAATATTCTAAGGCTGCATAGCCATGGATACAATCAAATGTATCAATACATGAGCATATCGTCGTTGCCTTAAAGCCATTAAATTCAATATCAATTCGATTTTGATAGTTGTCAATTAGTGTGAATTTATTTTGTAATTCATCGTATTTAACATCATGAAAACTAAAATCTGATAGATTTTCATTTGGATACTTTTCATTTGAAAACTTGCTATCAATTATATACTTAGCAAACTTTTCATTAAGTACATTAACCTTAAACCTAACAATATTTTTTTCTGACATACCATCAAAAGTAATTTTTACAATATCATTATCAATTGATTTAATTGCTCCAAAACCAAACTTTTCATGAAAACCTATCATTTTTACACCTACTTAATTTCTAATATTTTTAATATTTCCTTAGCTGCGTCATCATAAGAAGTATTATACACTACATAATCGCACAACGAAATATTACTCTTTTCAGAATCAATCGCCAAAATACGATTTGTTTTATCCTCAATAGTTGATTTTTTCTTTAAAATAGATTCAATCAAAGTTCTTCTATCTCTTTTAATATAAATCATAATTACATTATCAAAATGACACTTTAAGGCCATTGCTCCACAAATATCCATTGTAGTTAAAACATTTTTACCTGAATTTAGAATTTTAACAATATCTTCCTTTTTAGAACCGAAACCATGCCCGGCATACATAGTTGATTCAAAAAGTTCATTATTATCAAGAAGAGTTCTAAATTCTTCTGTTGTTATATAATTATACCAATCATTTTCTTTAAGGCTTGTAGGGTCTTTCGTTGTGTATGATTGAAGTTTTAAAAGCTTATCAGTCATTTTAATTAATCTTCCTGCCACCTTAGTTTTTCCACTTCCTGAAGGTCCTACAAGGCATACAATAGAAGGGTTTGATAAAGATTCCGTTTCTAAATAAGAATTACTTTTAACAATAACCTCTAAAAGCTTTAAAAATTCCTCATAATTATTAACTGCAAGCATCCCTGTTGCATCCTGATTCCATGGTCTTCGCATTAAAATAGGATATTTCGCATTTGACTTAAAAACATTATGCATTCCATCATCAAATAAAACATCAACATTAATTTTATCCTTACGACTTCCCATGTAGATATTTTCTACTGGAATTTCAGGAAATTCCTCCATTAAACGCTTAGCTCTAATTCCCATAAACTCTGGGGGAATTGAAGTTGAAATAAATACTTCGGCTATTTTAGTAAGCTTTCTTACAAATTCTTTAGCCCCTTCAATAACAGGTTGATTTTGATAGAATTCAGCTTGATTAAAATATTCAAAAATAACATCAGCTCTACTGCCTAATTTTCCCCATCTATTAACCTCGTGGATACTAATCGGTGGATTAAATTTATATTTTTCATTGGCCAATTTAATAGCATAAGGTATGCACTCAAGAAGTAAATCATCAACATCTAGTGCAACTGACATCCTGTAATGTCTATTCATTTTTATCACTCATTTCTTCTATATAATTATTAATCTTTTCTAATGATTTTGTAAGCTCATTTATATCAAGCTTTAACGTATCTAAAGAATACAAAAGTAAATTTTCATGAAATGATGAATGCATATCAAGAATTGGTATACTTTTGCTTGTTATATCAATTAAAACCTTTCTTTTATCTAAATCATCATTAATCCGTTTTATATAGCCTTTTTTAATAAGCTTGTCTACACACACACTAAAAGTTCCTGGTGTTATTTTAAGTTCTTGCGAAAGACCTGTAATCGATTTATCTCGAGCATCACTAATTACCTCTAATGTATGAACCTCGCTTAATGTTAGGTTAATCTTTTTTCTTTTTATAAATAATTCTTCTTCTATTTTTATATTTTGATATAAAGAGGTTAATACATTATTTAAATTTAAAAGCTCAGGCTTCATCTAATCACATCCAAAATCATTATATTAATAATATTATACGTTAAAGTAATAATAATTGCTAGAAAATATATCATTTTTAATGTATAATTTATATAGAGTTTGAAGAAAGGAATTTAATTATGGAATTATTAGAAAGATTTTTAAATTATGTTAAAATTGATACAATGTCCGATGATACAACTGGTTTAACCCCATCAACTAATAAACAATACGTTCTTGCAAATAAGCTTCACGATGAACTTGAAGCATTAGGCTTAACTGCTTTAGTTAATGATAAATGTACTGTTTATGCAACCCTTAAGGCTAACAAAGAGGGAATGGATAAAATTGGTCTTCTTGCCCACATGGATACAATCCCTGAAGTAAGTGGTACTAATGTAAAACCACAAGTAATTGAAAACTATACTGGGGGTATAATTAAGCTTGGAAATGGCGAAGTCCTTGATCCTAATCAATTTGAAGCCCTAAAAAAAGAAATTGGTCATACCATTGTAACAACAAGTGGTGATACAGTACTTGGCTGTGATGACAAGGGTGGAATAGCCGTTATTATGACTGTTCTTGAAGAAATTATTAAAGATAATTTACCTCATGGTGAAATTCATGTAGCATTTACACCAGATGAGGAAATTGGTACAGGTATTCTTTCATTTGATACTGACCTTTTCCCTGTTGATTATGCCTACACAATTGATGGTGAAGAATATGAGGAGTTCTCTTATGAGAATTTTAATGCCTCATCAGCAACCGTAAAAATTAAAGGTTTTGAAATTCATCCTGGTGCAGCTAAAGGGAAAATGATTAACGCAGCTAAGGTCGCAATGGAATTTGCAAGCCTTCTTCCTCAGGCTGAATGCCCTGAATATACAGATGGCTATGATGGATTCAATCATTTAACCGAAATTAGGGGTAATACCTCAGAGGCTACAATGCACTATATTTTAAGAAATCATGATAGCAGTAAGCTTAAAAAACAAAAGCAAGATTTTGTAAATGCTTATTCTTTCATCAATAAAAAGTATGGTGAAGGAACATGTATTCTTGACATTACTGATTCATATCGAAATATGCGTGAGATTATTGATAATGATATGAGATCCGTTAATAAAGCCTTAAAAGCTTACCATGAAGAAGGAATTGATGTTAAGGTTGTACCTACTCGAGGTGGAACTGATGGCGCTAGATTAACTTTTATGGGAATTTGTACTCCTAATATCGGAACTGGCGGTTATAACTGTCACGGCATCCATGAATATGCTGATATTACAGAAATGGCTAAGATTGTATCACTTGTAAAAAGAATTTTAACAACTAAATAATCAATGAATCAGAAGCACTTAGCTGCTTCTGATTTTTTATTTCAAAATAAAAAAGAATCATACCTTAATAGTATGATTCAATCATTAATTAGTTATTCTCTTCCTTTTGATGAGCATCATATTTTTTACGTTCAACAGTATCAAGGATTCTCTTACGTAAACGAATATGATTAGGTGTAACCTCTACAAGCTCATCATCATTAATAAACTCAAGGCATTGTTCCTGAGTCATAATAATAGGTCTTTTTAATACAACCGTCATATCCTTATTTGAAGAACGAGTATTTGTTTGTTGCTTAGCCTTAACAACATTAACAGCCATATCCATATCACGGCCTGTTTGACCTACAATCATACCCTCATAAATATCTTCACCAGGTTCAATAAACATTTGACCGCGATCCTCTAATTGTCCTAAAGCATAAGCTGTTGATTGACCCTGAGCCATAGAAACTAATACACCAAAAGGTCTTTTAGCTACACTCATTGACTCCATTGGACGGTAATCAATAAATGAGTGAGACATAATACCATAGCCCTTTGTAACGGTCATGAAATCAGTATTAAAACCAATTAATCCACGAGAAGGAATTTCATAAATTACACGTGCTTGAGCCTCTGTTGTATTTTCCATATGCTGCATAATACCCTTACGGTTACCTAAAAGCTCAATTACAGAACCAATTGTATCTTGAGGTGCGTCAATTACAACCTCTTCATATGGTTCGCACGTAACGCCATCAATTTCCTTTAAAATGGCATGTGGGCGAGACACCTGGAACTCATAGCCTTCACGGCGCATATTTTCAATTAAAACAGATAAATGAAGTTCTCCACGTCCTGATACAACCCATTCTTCTGCACCAGGAAGACGCTTAACCTTTAAGGAAACATCCTTTTGGACCTCACGCATTAAACGGTCTTCAATCTTAGATGCCGTTACAAGCTTACCATCACGTCCACAGAATGGAGATGTATTAGTACCAAATGTCATTTGAAGGGTTGGTTCTGTTACATCAATAGGAGGAAGTGGGTCTTCTTGTCCTACAGGACAAATAGTTTCACCAACTGAAATATCCATTAAACCGGCAATAGCAACAATTTCACCAGCTCCAGCCTCTTGAAGTTCAATACGATCAAGTCCTAAAAAGCCATATAGCTTTTGAATCTTAAATTGCTTAATAGAGCCATCAAGACGGCAACAAGATACAGTTTGACCATTCTTTACCGTACCACGAACAATACGTCCAATACCAATACGCCCAACGAAATCATTATAATCTAGAAGTGCCGGTTGAAATTGAAGTGGAGAGTCAACATCTCTAGATGGAGATGGCACATAATCAATAATAGTATCAAGTAATGGTCCCATTCCTTCCTTTTGAGTTGAAACATCAGGAGATAATGAGCAAGTATTATTAATTGCAGATGTATAGCATACAGGGAACTCTAGCTGAGAATCATCAGCACCTAATTCCATTAATAACATTAATACTTCATCAATTACTTCTGCAGGTCTTGCAGATGGCTTATCAATTTTATTAATTACCACAATTGGTCTATGGCCAGCCTCAAGAGCTTTCTTTAATACGAAACGAGTTTGAGGCATAGTTCCTTCATAAGCATCTACAACAAGAACAACACCATCAACCATTGACATAATACGTTCTACTTCACCACCGAAGTCAGCATGTCCAGGAGTATCAAGAATGTTAATTCTTACATCCTTATAAGTAATTGCTGTGTTTTTAGCAAGAATTGTAATTCCACGCTCACGTTCAATCGCATTTGAATCCATTACACATGTATCTACAACCTGGTTATCTCTAAATGTATGTGAACTCTTTAAAAGGGAGTCAACCAATGTGGTTTTACCATGGTCTACGTGTGCGATAATTGCGACATTTCTAATTTCCATAATATAGTCCTTCTTTCTTATATTTAACCTTAAAAATTATAGCATATTTTTGTTTTTTTAGTCTATGAAAACGTATTTATTTTAATTATTTTTTTATAATTATTAAAGGTGTTTCCATTTCATTTTTCGTAATTCCGGCATGAGCCGATTTAAAATGAAAAGCATCATCCTTAAAATCAACATATTCTAGATATAATTCATTACTTGCAATTGCAATAAAATCACCTAAAAAATCATCCAATCTTTGATTATAACCAAATTTATTAATATCACCTAAAAAGCCTAGTTTTAAAAAATCATCCTTACTATAAAGATCATAATAGTCACTAAAATAATGCTCAAATTTAACTTTAAATTGTTGATGAAATTCTTTTTTAACCTTGAAGGTTAAACTTCTTCCTTCATTAGAAGGCATTCTTTCAAGCATTGCATATAAATCCTTATATTCATATAATTTAGTATTTATAACATTTTGATGACCATGATCAGCTGTAACAATAACTAAGGTATCATCCTTCATACCCTTTAAACCCTTCGCTAATGAATCATTTAAACTTTTTATTACACTGTTTGCCTCAGGTGAACCAACGCCATATAAATGCAATGTTGAATCAGGTTCACCCCAATAGGCGTATGTGAACGTTGAAACATCTTTACTAATATGTTTTTTAAGTCCCTTAAGTAAATCATCGAATGTTTCATATCCACCAGGACGGAAATTTGGCTCAAAATCCTTAGCATCAACTCCAAGTGAATAAAAATATTCATCATATTTCATTAAACCTTTTTTTAAATTAATACCTGTAGGTTCTTTGGTTACATAATTTTCTCCTGTAAATAGAACAATATTTCTATCTATTTCCTTAATATAATTTTCCCAGCCTAGCCAAGCGGTTTCAAGAGCTAGCTTAGCACTTGCACTACAAGGAATTGCACAAGCTGTTGTTGGGGGAAATACTGCACTAATTGTTTCTTTTAAATTATCATATAAGATATCACCAGGCTTTAAAGCCTCTTTTATAATATAAGGACCAAGACCATCTAAAATAAGAAAAACAATATGTTTATAATTCTTATCTAAATAGCTATCTAATTTAGAAGATGTTTGGTATTTAGATTCTAAGCCATAGAATTTTTTGATTGATGAAGTTAAATTAACCATTGAATTTGTATAATCAGGCATAAGCCTTGAAGTTTTTAAATTGTTATTACAAATACTTAGCATTACTATTTTAGTCTTATTTTCATAATAAAAAATACGATTCTTCTTTTCTTTAAAATGATAGCCATTAGCTAAAATACTTTTTTCATTGTGCTCTAAATAATCAAAGGTATTTAGTACAATGTTTATTTCGTTATCATTTTCAAAATAGGATTTAACGTCCTTAAGTTCATCAATTAGCATTTTATCACCAAATAAAATATACCAAAAAATAAACAAAAAATAAAGGATTACATCTAGATAGTAGATATAATCCCTCAATTATTAATTATTTATTAGAATAATCCAAAGTTTCTACGATTTGTATTACAATTAGGAAGCGTTGCATCATCAAAGTAACAATTAATACATCTACATAGTAAATCTCTTAAGCTACAATCCTGAATTATTTTTACAGGATCAGTATTAATAGCTGCTTGATAATACTCAATTTGATTACAAGAGTTTTGTCTTACGCTAATAGTTGCTACATCAAAAACTGCTGTAGGTAAAGAACAAGGTGTACAAGTTAAAGTATACCTTCCATCACCGATAGGATCTAAATTAAATGTAAAACGATCATTGCAGCAACAAATGTAATTTTCATCTAACCCTAAATTTCCTAGGGTATTATTTGTTTGGTTGTTTGAACAAGCCATAATAAAAGCACTCCTTAATATATGTAGCTTCAAGCTACACTATATTTTATGAAGTGCCATTTATTTTGTATAGGGCTTTTATTTCATCGTATGAATTTTCATTGTATCAGTAATTCCACAGCCAATAATAGAACCACCTATAATAATAACCTTGTCACCCTTTTGAACAAGTCCAGTTTCAGCCGCCTTTTGAGCCGCATATAGGAATAACTCATCAGTAGATGATTTCATTTCTGCCTTAACTGGATATACATTCCATCCAAGTCCTAACTGTTGGTAGGCCTTAGGATCAACTGTAACAGCTATAATTGGGCATTCAGGTCGATAAGCAGAAAGCATTTGTGCAGTAACACCTTTAATCGTTACACAAATAATAGCCTTCGCACCAATTTGATAAGACGCAGCTACGGCACTATTACAAATTGAAGATAGAATACCATCACCTAAATTTAGATTATATTGTTCAAAACGACGAGGATAATTAATATTTTCTTCTGTACATAAGGCAATCTCTGACATAGCACTTACTGCCTCAACTGGATATTTACCAGCTGCACTTTCACCCGAAAGCATAATACAGGTTGTACGATCATAAATTGCATTAGCAACATCCGATACTTCTGCACGAGTAGGACGAGGATTTTGTTGCATAGAATCAAGCATTTGCGTTGCGGTTACAACGATCTTTCCTTGTAAGAAGCATTTAGAAATCATATCCTTTTGAACTGCTGGTAACATCTTAAATGGTATTTCAACTCCTAGATCTCCACGAGCAACCATAACACCATCAGCAGTTTCAATAATATCATCCATATTTTTTACGCCTTCAGTATTCTCGATTTTAGCAATAATCTTGATTTCTGAGCCACCATTATCATCAAGAAGTTTTCTCAAATCAAGAACATCTTGCTTACGTCTTACAAATGAAGCTGCTATATAATCAACATCATTTTCAATTCCAAATAAAATATCAGATTTATCTACATCTGATAAATATGGCATATCAACTATAACATTAGGAATATTAATTGACTTATGATTTGATAAAGCACCATCGTTTAATACCTTACAAACAACATTAGCACCTTGAAGTTCAACAACCTCAAGACCAACATGACCATCATCTACAAGAATTGTATCATGAAGTTTAACATATTTAGCAAGATAAGGATACGTTAAGCCAATATGCGTTTCATCACCTAATTCATCAAAATTATCTGTTAAGGTAAATATATCTCCTGTGTGTAATTCAATACTTTTATTTTTAAAGTCACGAAGTCTAATCTCAGGGCCTTTTGTATCAAGCAAAATAGGAAGTGAACGTCCTAACTCATTACGAAGTTTTTTTATACGTTCAATACGAACTAATTGTTCCTCATGGGTTCCATGTGAAAAATTTAGTCGACAACAATCAAGTCCATGTAAAACCATTTTCTTTAATTTATCATAATCATCAATGGCTGGACCAAGTGTACAAATTATTTTTGTTTTTCTCATTATATAACCACCTCTATGCTTATATTATACACCATTAATTTTGAAAAATATCTAAACAAAAAAGGTAAATTGTCTTAAAATAAATAAAAATGAAGTAAAAACTTCATTTTAAGCTAAAACTCTTATTAAAATCATAAAGGTAGCCGTACCTATAATAAGACTCAATATAAAGTTCTTTTTCCACAAATGAACTAAGGCCGTAATTGTAATTGCAACAAAAGTTGGAATAACACTTCGATAATCAGTCCAGGCGGTTTCTCTAATACAATAGATAACCAATGTTGGCATTATTGCTAGTGGTAAAGTATTTGCAATATATTTAATAGACTTAGGCATCTCCTTATTTCTAAATAAAAGAAAAGTTGAAATTCTAATTAAAAAGGTAATACCTGTTACAATTAAAAGAATAATAAAGGCATATTTATTATTTGCTACTAAAAACATTATTATTCTCCTTTCGTTCTATTTTATTTCTAAAGATAAATAGGAAAGTAATCGTAATTATCAGTGATGGTAGAATGAAATATTTACCAATGAAAACTAAGCATACAATGGATGATACAATCGCTATGATAGCCGGTATTAATGGATTATGATCTCTAAGCTGATCAATAAAAATACATACAAACATTGCCGTCATTACAAAATCAATGCCTGTAAAATCGATATTAATTTGTCCTACAAGACTACCTAAAACACAGCCTACAATCCAATAAATATGATTGGCCGCATGAACCATAAAATCATATTGATGATTTTTTTCCTTAAATGGTAGTGATGTTGCAACTAATAATGAATAAGTTTCATCAGATAAAGAATATGCTAAATACCATTTCTTATACCATGGAACGTCCTTATAATGCTCATTAAATGATAATCCATAAACTGCATAACGTGCATTTATTACAACAGTCATTAAAGCAACCATATAATATGGAGTTTGTTCAGCAATAAAATCAATCATAACAAATTGCATAGATCCAGCAAAAACAAGTGCTGAAGACAAAAAAGAATACAAGGGACCCTGATGAGCTTTAGATGATAATGATATACCAAAAGCAAGTCCAAGAAAAATATAACTCAAACATATTGGAAAAGTATGCTTAATTGTTTTTATTAAATTATCCTTCAAAGGACCCCACCTTCTTTTTAACAAATTTGAACAAATTATATCACGTTTTAAAGTTCAAAACAATTAATAAAAATTACCAATAATTTTGCTAATACGCATATAAATTTCATATATAGCATTTAATTCTAATTGCATTCAATAAAAAAAGAAAATCAAAATATTCATAACATAATTAAATCAATATAAACTAATAAAATTTTTATCATTCATAAAAAATCAAACCCAAATCATTATGAAAAAAGACTAGATTTTCTAACTGTTTACACTATTAAAAACCGTTTCGAATAAATCACCTAATAGCATTATGCTATCTTTCTTTTTTTGCTAAACAGCAATTTTTTTCACTCCTCAAGTACTAAACAATTTACTTTGTGAATCCAAGCGTCAAAATCATCTATGACTTGTCCTCTTTGTTCTTGGGCTAAATGCTTAATTGTTAAATAGGTTCCTTTAGAAACATCAGTATTAGTAATTCTATTGCGTCTAAATACGTCTTCTAATAAATCTTCATGATTATCTCTAACATAAATCAACTTGTCTTTTAGCTTCATTTCTTTTAGCCATTCAAACATCTTAATCGTCTCGCATCCCCGGTCAAAAGCGTCACCACAAATAATAACTTTATGGTCTGGATTTTGGATATCAAAGACGTTAGATATCAGACTTGTCATCATTTCAGTATAAAAAATATGTATATCACTTATAACAAAATATTTCATTTTAACATCATCTCATTTCTTTTATAAATATTTGAATTATAATTATTTTTTTACTTCAATGGGATTTACTCAATATATATTTATCAATCATTCTAGCAACATAATGAACCATCGTTTATACTAGTGATGTTCATAATATTTTCTAAATTCAAATATCATTTGTATTAGTATATTAAATTAAACTCTAAGTTTATGGAATTCTTGCTTATATAAAGAAAAATTAACCGTAAAATATATATTTTAATATATAAATTATTAAAACATTATAAGATTATTAACTATAAATAAAAAAACCATTTGAGTAACAAATAGTTTAACGCAAAAAAAATGGTGCCGAAAATAGGACTTGAACCCACAACCTACTGATTACAAGTCAGTTGCTCTACCAATTGAGCTATTTCGGCACATTTAATAATATAAAATGGTGGAGGTTAACGGGCTCGAACCGCTGACCCTCTGCTTGTAAGGCAGATGCTCTCCCAACTGAGCTAAACCTCC